>Ga0222718_10000875_pt1 | contig 30732 bp, 44 predicted proteins | sample C33_27DmetaG_FD_165045 | JGI IMG/M metagenome (GOLD analysis project Ga0222718, IMG submission 165045) | Estuarine water microbial communities from San Francisco Bay, California, United States - C33_27D | ecosystem: Environmental > Aquatic > Marine > Unclassified | place: USA: California...
TTACCATCGGTGTCAAAGAATTGTACTCTGTAAGTCATTGCTGTGTCTCCTTCTGCATGTACTTGATGACTATCTTTTTGTTGCGGGATATGATGACAACTTTACCATCATCATCATACCCTGTGTACTTACCTTTATGCTGCATTATGTTCATTGATCAAGTGATAGCGTACATAACGTTGACCTGTCACTGGATGTGTCTTACGTACACGGTTAAACTTAACGCCGTAACCTTCTAGGTCTAGGATGCGGCGTGGTAGTGACATGATGTTGTACTCCACGATAGCTTCACGGTTTGTGATACTACCTACAGTTTGTAGGTGTTTCATGATGGTGTCGAGTTGTTTAGTAGTAGCCATGATATGTGTCTCCTTTCTGGCTGTGTGTGTAACCTGCTTATCAGGTTGTTTTAGTATAGTCAAAACTTTTTTTATGTTGTCTCCTCATTTAAGTCTACTTCTTCTAGTGAAACGATGTAGTAAAAGTCACCTAGCATATCTACTAACTGTGTTCTGTTGTATGCTCTTATCGTAAAGCTTACTACGTTATGATCGTTTAGTTTGTTCTTTAGTCCTACACAATATTTGCGCATCATGATACTAACTCCTCCTCCTTTACGTTAGCTTCAAACACTGCACGTGCAAACCCTCGTGGCGTAGCACTGCGTATGTCTTTCGTGCGCTGGGATTTACCGCCCAACTTTAGGTGTTGCTGACTGTAACCGTCAGGCTTTTGTGTCGGGCGTTTGGGTGGCATAGTGAAGCCTCCACCTGTCCATAGGCACGTCTTCTTAGTGTAGCGATCCTTGGGTGCAATGTAGTCAGGCCACCGTGGATGTTCTGCCTCTGCGTCAGGGATGTACTCGCCATACTCATATGGGTGGAACGAGTAGTTAGGCTTACGCCACAGCGTTGCTAGTCGGGACACAGGATTCTCTATGAAGTATGGAATGTCTAGTGCCTCGAACAGTGATGCACACCACCGTGCATGATTGCTAGCACGTATCTGAAACTCTGGATCTGCCCTACGTTTACGCTCGAAATGTGCCGCACCTGATACAGCTAGATCAGTACAGACAGGGAAGGCCATGCCGAATACTACATTTTCACTGCTGAACATACGCTGCAACTTTGTGATGTTGTCTATGTTCCACAAATCCATGTGCCAATAGAATATGTTACCACCACTGTCGAAGCCCTCAATCTTAGGACCAAGCTTTCTGCTGTGTTGTATATCAAAGGCATAACAGTCATACCCTGCCTCTGCCCAAGGCTTTAGTGCCTCGCCTGTGAAGTCATACAGTGATAATACGATACCTTTAGTCATTGTTAGTCTCCTCTACATCATTAAAGAAACACATAGGCCAACACTGTTTGTTGCTGTTCTGGTCTAGTAATACATACCAATGTTCACCATTGTAAAAGTATGTGCTGATCACTCCAAAGATTTCACCCTCTTGTAAGTCTTGCCAATCTTTCATGGCCTTTACTAGTTTCTTCATTTGCTTAACCTTTCTTGTGCGGCATCACCTGCCTGTTTAATCTTAATTAGTTTCTGCATGTCGTTTGGCAGATATACACCATAGATATTGATTATCTTTCTCTTGTCACGCTCTCTTGCATCAGTGTCTATAATTGTTTGACCTGTGTGATCTAATAGCAACACATGACCATCAACACGTATGACATAGGACAATGCACCTTCGTTATGCTTGGCAAGCTTTGCTCGTATGCTGCCTACTGTCGTGCGCCCACGTATCACACGCAGTTTGCTTTTCACGCTACGAAATGACCAAAGCTTGCGTATCGCTTTCTGTAGATCGCCCCACGTGTGCAGATATCGTGTTTCATCTTTAACGCCCAGCGCATTAGCTACAGCCATAGCACAAACGTTTTGATTGGGGTTCTCTCTATTGTTACTTGTAAGCTTTAGCAATTGTCTATCCATTGTGTTGCGCCTCGCTTTCAGATGTTTCATCATTATAGTATTCTTCCCAAGATGTTTCACCAGACGTGAACCAATCGTTCTCTAACCATAAGTCAAAATTTTCTTGTTCTGTCATTGTGTTGCGCCTCTTATGATACCCTGTTTGCGTATATGTAATAACATTTTACTTCGTTACCTTTGTAACCATCAGCAAACGCTACACCTTTACCGTTAAGCTTTATCTCTACAGTAAAACCATCGCTTTCTAGCAGCGTCTTTGCCATGCGTAAAGCTTTCTTGCGTGATGTATAAAAGTGTACAGGGCGTTGACCTGCTTCGTTGATTGTCCATACTTGTTTCATTTTATTGTGCCTCGCTCTTGTTTATTTCTAGATATGTAAGAATTGCTACATGCTCTTGCGCATCGTCTAATGTTTTATAGCAAGTTTTTGCTAGTCCATTGACGTACAAGCGATACTTGTATGCGCTACCACGTTTTGGTTTTAGCGGTTTAATCTCAAAGCTTTTCATTGTCTTTTCCTCTCTTATTTACCAAACGGGATAATCTTACCGTCCCGCATTTCTGATACTAAACCGCCCAAGCAATTGCGGATTGTAATATGTCCATGTAGTTCATGCAGTCTTTTTACTTCGCTGACCATACGTTCTTTGCCTACGTTTGGTGCAATGATTGCAAGAGCTGGTTTGTCTTCACGATCAAAGCCTTTGTATACGTAATAGGTTTGCATTTTGTTTCCTCTCTTTAGTGCAATGGGTATGAAATGTTAGGCACGTCTTTTGACCAACATGCACGGCAATCACCACAATGTCCAAAATCTTGTTCTTTCTTTTGCTCTTTAGACATTGCTGCAAAAGTATCGTGATCAATCACCTTGTTATCTTTATTGGTGCGATACGCTAAACATTCTTTACCGTGTACTGTTTCACCATGTCTATGAACGGTTGACGTGTTAACGTGTCCAGAAATAGGTTTGTCGCCTATCATTGTTGCACTAACACGGATCACAAGATTGTCTGGTTCATTACCGTAAAGCTTGCGATATTCTTTAACAATCTTTGCTTCACGTGTTGGTAACCAATGGCGTATTTCTGGTGTTTCTTTTGCTGTCATTACAATAGCGTGAAGCATTGCAATACTTTGCAAATCACCACTATCAAACCAACGATGCTCATAAATGCCAAGCTTGGCACAACCACGTTTAATCTGAAATGCCATTTGCTTTGCCCAAAGCTTAGGATTGTCATTGATAAGATTAACAGCCTTTAGCAGATTGTTAGTCCAACCTTGATCGACACTAGGGCGAAGCTTCTGAAGCTTTAGCGCATAACAGCGAGAACAAGTTGAACCTTTAACGTTGACAAGCTTTGCGCCTACTTTGCAAGCCTTGGCAGATATGGCGAATGTAGTGCTTGGCATTTTAGTATTGCCCAAAGATACTTTACCACTTTCTGCAATTGCTTTCTTTAGTGTTAGCTTTTCCATTGTCTTATACTCCATCTACTAAATCTATTTTACCGTTCACTACTCTAACAACCATAGGTGAACACCCGTTCTCATATGTCTCTGGGTCTAGGCCATGCATTGTACCATAGAGACACCAACCGCAAACACCGTCTTCCCAATGTTCAAATACTTTTGTTACATCACGTAAACCCTCTTTTGCTGCTACATCTTTTGCTAGCTTGATCTGTTCTTCTTTTGCTTCTTCTTCAATAGCCTCTTTTAGTTCAAGATAGTCTTCAACCATGTCTACCCAATGTTCACCGTGGAATTCACTACAATCATAGAATGTTTCTAATTCTTCATCTGTCATAAGACCACGTAACAAAGCTTCACATGCGCTATCTGCATTAAATGAAACCCGTTCATAGTTACCGTTCTTAGGTTTACCGTATGTTTCAACGTCAAATGAATTAGCGTTATTAATAATATAGTAAGCACGCAGAATATTCTTGATCTGCATTACTCTTACTTCTTCGTTCATTTGCTTCACTAGTCTGTCCATTGTATTTAACCTTTCTGGTTTTTGATTTGCTTATCTAGTGACACCGTAAAGGTGCCACCAATAAATAAACCTTTATACATTCACCGTTGCTGTTGTTTCTAGGATATCAATAAAATGTTTCTTTCTATATTGGTTTATCTTATCCCACCAAGCTTTTTTATCTGTTGTTTCTAGTACTGTTGAGACAATCACAAACGCTGTACCGTTTAGCTGTTTCTGTAGGTTTACTTTATATGTTGTCATGATCTTACTCGCTTTCTGTTAAACATAATTATGGCCTTGCCGCTATTGGTCGGCCTTACGAAGTAAAGGGGCAGTTTGATCTGCAATTGTCAAGATAGGTAACAGCATAATGTTACTAAATGTTTCAGTTTTGTAACAATTCGTGATGATAGTGCTAACATTCCAGGTTATGAATATGTATAGGTAGAAAAACCGATATGTAATGAAATCAATAGCTTAGCAAATTACGTATTCCAGGATATGAATGTATGAATGTTTGCATATGTTTTGTGATCACAAATAAAGATTAGCAAAAGAAATGTGATCACAAATATAATACTTTGCAGGTTTGCAATATACGCTTTGCATCTTTGCATTACCTATTGTGCATACATGCACGTCTAATGGTGTATCTGTGCACAATCAAAGATACGGTAGGTAATTTAACATAATACATAGTCTATTGATGCTATATCACTAGTAAAACATAACAAAAACAGTACATTAGCTATACATTTATAGCAGAAAAGAAAACATCTCTTGCTCTATGCAGCTCAACTATAAGTATAAACTCTAATGAAATCAAAGACTTAGCTATATCGAAGGGGGTGGGGCAGGGGCCACGGGTGGGGTGTACGTTATACGTATATACACAATTACACACATGGGGTTTTTTCGTTCATGTATACCAAGAGCAACACATTAACAGATTAACAAACCCAGTATTAACAAATTAACAAGCCAGGGGTATGGACCACTTAGTATAGTTGACGTAAGGTAACCCTAAAAAAGTGGGTTGACAAGGGCTTGACAATCGGTATAACTACGGGACAACAGGGTAAGTTAAACTCTAATGTAATAACTCTTAAGAGTAGTTACATATAAGAAGTAAAGATAAAAGATAGTTATTACATAAAAGTTATTACATAGTGTTGTAAATAGGATAATGGACATAGGTCATATAACTATACATGCAACAATATGAATATTTGTACTTGACATAGTTATTACATTAATGTTAAACTATACACAGTCACAAATCATAAAAGCAATAATACTATTGTGACTACGTGCTGTGAGTAACTACACTATGTTGTAACTGTGTGTCTCCTCTCCCTCCTCTCTGTAACAATTACAATGTAACTGGAAGTTATTTGCAGCACGTACTTTATTCAGTATGTGTGTAACTTTTTTCTTGACAATGCGAAACAAACAAGTACAACTATATGCAAGTGAAGATGTTTTAACAGACTTCTATAACGCTTTAGCTAACAATGACTCCCGTGCTATGCATAAGGTACACATTCCTAAGTCGGATGTGTTCTACGTTAGAGAAGCTATCTATGCACGTACTGGTGAATGGTACTCTTTAGATCACGTAGAAAGAGCTATGTACTTAGAAGGACATCTGCAAAGACACGAAGTGTTAGACCCTGACAGAGAGAGACAGTATGGATAACCTTAAGTTACCTATAGCACTTGTATTAGCTATGGCTGCTCAGCTAGCAGGTGCTGTATGGTATGTTAGTGGTATTGTTCATGACATAAAGTCTATTAAAGAAAACCTGTCTAAACAACAAGAACTACTTTTAGTGTTAGATAAAGATGTAGATGACTTATGGCAGTTCTGTACTTTCACTGAAAACAAGTGGGCTAAAGAATATACGTCAGACTTAGTGTATCAACGTTTGTGTGGAACTAAAGAACCTGTAGAGTAATAGAACAATGGCAACGACTAAAGATGTAGAGCGTTTACCTAGCGGAAAGTTAAAGTACCGTGGTGAGACTTTCCCTGGTTACAACAAACCGAAGCGTACTCCTGGCGCATCAAAGAAGTCTGCAGTATTAGCTAAAAAAGGTGATGAAGTAAAGATAGTACGTTTCGGTGATCCTAACATGTCCATCAAGAAAGACCAGCCTGATAGACGTAAGAGCTTTAGAGCTAGACACAATTGTGATACAGCAACGGATAAGTTCACTGCACGTTACTGGTCATGTAAGGCTTGGTAAGTTATGTGGATAGGAATACTGCTTGTTTGTTTTGACCCAATGGCATTATCGTGTCAGGTCATAGCTAAGCCTGAAGCATTTTACAGTGAAGAGGCTTGCTTAAAGGAAGCAGAACAAGTAGCTGCTAATATACGTCAGGGTGGTGCTTATGCTACACCTCACTGTCACAAAGTAGAAGGTGGTAACGCATGAGTAAAACACCTACACCAACTAACAAAAAACTGTACGCTCAAGTAAAGGCGTTAGCTAAGAAGAAGTTTGATGTATGGCCCAGCGCATATGCATCAGCTTGGCTTACTAAGGAATACAAAAAGCGTGGCGGTAAGTATAGTGGTACTACAGCTAACAAAGTAAAGAAAGCATGATATGCCAGTACGTAAAGTCCCTGGTGGCTATAAGTGGGGTAACACAGGTAAAGTATATAAAACCAAAGCTGCTGCAGAAAAGCAGGGCAGGGCTATCTATGCTGCAGGGTATGGCAAAGGAGGCTTAGGTAAGTGGTTTGGTGAGAAATGGACTGACGTTAAAACAGGTAAAGAATGTGGGCGCAGTTCAGCAAGTGACTCAAGTCGCCCGTACCCAGCGTGTAGGCCGAAAGCGGTTGCCTCAAAAATATCCAAAAAAGAGGCACAGAAAAAGACAGGACCATCTAAAGTTGCTTGGTCAACAACAGCCTCTGGTAGAAAGAGAAGTGTATAATGGCTAAGAAAATTTGTCCTAAGTGTAAAGGTAAAGGCTGCTCACATTGTGGTGGGACAGGCTATCACAACAACATGAGTAAAGGTGGAATGATGAACGAAGGAATGAAAGCTTTAAAGAAAACAGCGCCAGAAGTAGCTAAGAAGATGGGCTACGGCTACGGTGGTATGACTAAGAAGAAGAAAGACATGATGGGTATGGGTATGGCCTACGGTGGTATGTCTAAGAAGCGTATGGGTTTTGCACATGGTGGAATGCCTTGTGGTGCATCTAACCCTGCTGAACGTCCAATTAAAAAGAGTAGCTAATGGGTAACAAGTTTTATCATAAATACCAAGATGCTCTAGAAGCTAGAGGTTATAGTGTAGACGAGCACGGCTACGTGTGGGACTCTATGGGTAATCAATCTGCTGGTGAAGACAACTACGGTAACGTACAAAGTAAAGACCCTAATGTAACAGCTATCTGTCAAGAAGCTGAGATGGCTATGACTGCAACACCTAAGCCACGTGCTAAGAAGAAAGCTAAGAAAGAGGAACCTAAATATGAAGAGACTCTGGAGATGGTACGAGCACGTGACGAAAATGGACATTTCATCGCTGATGATCCCAGTACACCTGATGTGAATGAGGCTTGGGTAGTCAAGACAGTCAAGAAGATTATTAAGAAGTAAGGATACATAAATGGCACTAACAGTAACTACAGAAAAGTCGGGTAGCTTGACTATCGTCACGTATGATAATATTGATACAGCCGATACTGACCCGTCTTCAATTGAGATAAATGGAACTAACTATCAAGTACAGGGTAAACCTACACAAGGGTTTTTCCACGCATATGGTACATTTGGCGGTGGTACAGCAAAACTTCAAGGTTCCAATGATGACACAAATTGGGCTGACCTAGATATTGCGCATTCTTCTACTGCACTTGCCCTTACAGCCGCAGGTGGTGCAGAGTTTTCTGCAAGCTGCCGTTACATTCGTCCTCTTATAACAGGCGGTACGGGAGATGACATTGATGTTAGTATCTCGTATTTTGCATAAAAAAACTTGGGTAGTTAAGAAGGTTATTAATAAGTAATGTCTATTACCTCGTATCCTAAAGTAATGACTATGGGTGGTGGCGTTGGCGACTATCCTTATTTCATACAAGTTTCACGAGGTCTTGTAGATGGACACAAACGTTTATTTAAGTTTGGTCACAATCCTGTAATACAAGATATAAGTGAAACCATATGGGATGCAGGTGGACTATATACATACCCTTCTAGTGCTGTAGCTATGACAGTAACTAGTGGGGCAGGTGCTACAGACAATGGTGTAGCTATTACGGTGCAAGGACTAGACAGCAACTACAACGAAGTATCGGAAGAAGTCACACTAGCAAGTACTGGTACAGCTACCACTACACAAACATTCTTACGAGTCTATCGTGCTTTTGTGTCAGGTTCACAAGCTATAACAGCAAATACTACTATAGCTAATGGTGGTACGACATACGCACAGATTAACACTGGTGAGAACCAAACGCTTATGGCTTTGTGGACTGTACCTGCAGGTTATACAGCTTACCTATTAGATACTAAGATTACAGCGTTCACAGAGCAAAACAATAAGGTTGCAACTATAAACATTTATGCTCGTATAGAAAACGGCGTGTTTCGTACAGCAGATAAGTTTGACGTATTTGCTGCAGCTATTACACAGAACTATAAATGTCCTATACCTTTTCCTGAAAAGACTGACATCGAGGTAAGGGCTGTCGCAACTAGCTCTAATGCTGATCTAAGGGTTGCTGCAGGTTTAGATATTATTTATATAGCGAATACAGCACCATGACATCAGACAAAAAGAGAACCTTATCAGTAGAGCTTACTACAGCTAATCAGGATTTATATACTGTACCTGCTAGTTTTAGTGGTGACGTTAATAGTATAATAGTATCTAACGCTTCTAGTTCTACTGTTACGTTTAGTTTAGATTGGTATGAAAGTTCATCTACAACATATCACACTATAGCAGAAACAGTTAAGATGATTCCTAACTCTATTTTGCAAATAACAGAGTACCCTTTGTACTTAGAGAAGAATGACAAGATACGTGGCTTAGCTAGTGCTAATAGTGCTATTACAATTACTATAGCCACAGAAGAAAGATTCGTACCTAAAGACAGATTTGCATAACGGGTATTCCAAATAAGTAATAGTAAAGGCCCATGATTTAAGTAAAACTATGTGAGTTCAACTAACTAAAGGAGAATGAACATGGAACTAGTTATTTCTGAATCACGTATGTGGGCCACTAATTTTAAAGCTTGGCTGGTCAAAGTATTTAATGCAATGATCGAAGCACGTCAACGTCAAGCTAATGCACGTATTGCTGAGATGCAACTACGTGGTATGTCAGACAGAGAACTGAACGACATAGGTATAGGACGTGCAGACATTCGTAGGATAGCTTACGAAGAATAACACACACACAAGGACACACACATACATGGAAAAATATACCTCAAACCCTTATCAAATACGTACAGACCTTTTGGCTATGTCTAAAGAGATGCTAGACAAAGCGTATGATACACAACTTGAGATTGCTCGTACTATGATGGAGCAAACGAAAGAGAACACTGAACAAGCTTTAGATGCGTGGAAGAGGTACATCCCTAAGATGTACACACCTGATGAAGTTAAGAAACAAGCAGAGACACTATACGAGTTTGTAACACAAAACAAGTAACGTGGGACTTTTGGGAGGAGGCTCATGGACCCAGTGACCATTATCAGTGGGGCTACTGTAGCCTTTAACGCCCTTAAGAAAGGTTTTGCAATCGGGAAAGATTTGCAAGACATGCACGGGCAGTTAACTAAGTGGGCAGGACATATGTCCGACTTAGGTCAAGCTGAGAAACAAGTAAAGAATCCCCCGTGGTGGAAATCTCTAGGGGGTTCTGTAGAAGCTGAAAGTCTGGAAGTTTTTACTGCAAAGCGTAAGGCAGAGTCCATGCGCAAAGAGTTGAAGGACTATATCAGTTTCACGATGGGGCCATCTGCATGGGATGAGCTTGTGGCTATTGAAGCCAAGATACGTAAACAGAAAAAGGAACAAGAGTACCGTAAAGCTGAACTACAAGAAGCTATTATAACTTGGACTATATCAGGTTTGCTTTTAATAATAGGTTTTGGTATTCTAGGTTTCATATTATACATGGTGAGCTAATGGCTAGACAACTAACAGAAAACCAAATAAAGTTCTTAGAAGTCCTGTTTGATGAAGCAGGAGGTGACGTTGTTGCCGCTAAGAAGCTGGCAGGATATAGTGAGTCGTCTAGCACCGCCGCTATAGTGGAAAGCTTAAAGGATGAAATCGCAGATAAAACACGTACTTACTTTGCTCGTACTGCGCCCAAGGCTGCTATGGCTATGGTTGGTGCTTTATATGACCCTACTGAACTAGGTATTCGTGACAAGATGGCTGCAGCTAAAGACTTGCTTGATCGTGCAGGTTTAGGTAAAGTAGATAAGATTGACGTAGGGTCAAGCAGTGGTGGAGTATTTATTCTGCCATCCAAGGAAGGTAAGAACGAGTAGTAATGAATCGTGAATCTTTGGGGTATTGGGAGTTACCCAAGCCACACAAAGGTGAAGAGAGACAGTGGCACGTAATAGCTAGAACAACACGCACCGTGCCTTTCGGATATAGAGTACACCCTGACAACGAAAATTTATTAGAACCCATACCAGATGAACTAGAAGCTTTAGAGCTTGCAAAGCGACACTTAAAGCAGTATAGTTACAGAGAAGTTGCTGTGTGGTTATACAGACAAACTGGTAGATACATATCACATATGGGTTTAAAGAAAAGGGTAGACATTGAGCGAAGACGTAAGAAAGCAGCTACAATTAAACGCAAGCTTGCCAAGCGGCTCGAAGAAACGCTACAGGAGATCAAGAGGCTCGAAGAAGAAAATATTGGAGCCTACCGAATCATCCCCCCAGACGATTGAACCTGTAGTAGAAACTGTAGCAGCACAAGTAAAACCTGTAGAGTTTGATGTTGACACGGCTCAAGAAGTAGTGTTTAAAGCAAACCCAGGACCACAGACAAACTTCCTAAGCGCATCTGAAAGGGAAGTTTTGTATGGTGGGGCGGCTGGCGGTGGAAAAAGTTTTGCAATGCTGGCTGACCCACTTCACGGATTAAATGACCCTAACTTCAGTGGGTTGCTAGTTCGACATACTACGGAGGAACTACGTGAACTTATTCAGAAAAGCCAAGAGCTATATCCTAAAGCCATTCCAGGTATTAAGTGGTCTGAAAGAAAGAGTCAGTGGATTAGTCCTAGGGGTGGCAGACTTTGGATGTCGTACTTGGACAAAGACATGGACGTTACTCGTTACCAAGGTCAAGCGTTTAACTGGATTGGGTTCGACGAATTAACACAGTGGCCTACGCCTTATGCGTGGGATTACATGCGAAGCCGTTTGAGGTCTGCATCAAAGGACTTAGGGCTTTACATGAGAGCTACTACAAACCCTGGCGGTGCTGGGCATCAATGGGTTAAGAAGATGTTCATTGACCCTGCGCCATCTGGTAAGGCTTTCTGGGCTACGAACATTGAGACAGGTGACACTATCACGTTCCCTAAAGGGCATAGCCGTGAAGGTGATCCACTATTTAAGCGCAGGTTTATTCCTGCTAGTCTGTTTGACAACCCTTATCTAGCAGACACTGGTGACTACGAAGCAATGCTTCTATCGCTACCAGAACATCAGCGTAAGCAGTTGCTAGAAGGTAACTGGGACATTAATGAAGGAGCAGCGTTCCCTGAATTTAACAGAAGCATACACGTTGTGGAACCTATCGACATACCTGATGGATGGCCTAAGTTTAGAGCTTGCGACTATGGTTACGGCTCCTACACAGGAGTACTATGGTTCGCTGTCTCACCGTCTGAACAGTTGGTTGTCTACAGAGAGCTTTATTGTTCTAAGGTTACAGCTACAGATTTAGCAGATATGATTCTAGACGCAGAGTCAGAAGATGGTACAATAAGGTACGGCGTGTTGGACTCGTCCCTTTGGCATAAAAGGGGAGACACTGGCCCGTCACTAGCAGAGCAAATGAACATGAAAGGTTGTCGTTGGAGGCCTTCTGATCGCTCTCGTGGCTCAAGGGTTGCAGGTAAGAACGAGATACACCGCCGTTTGCAGGTGGATGAGTTCACTGAGCAACCTAGATTGGTGTTCTTCTCCACCTGCACCAACACAATAGCTCAGATACCTAGCATACCGCTAGACAAGAAGAACCCTGAAGACGTTGATACAAATGCTGAAGATCACTTGTATGACGCACTACGTTATGGTATAATGACTAGACCACGTAGTTCCATCTGGGACTTTAACCCAGCAAAACAAAACTCTGGCTTTCAGATGTCAGACTCAACTTTTGGATACTAAGTAAATGGCAGAAATAGACGATCTTTCCTTCGAGACAGACGAAGTAGTAGCAGCCGAATCAAGTGAAGATAAACTGTTTGGCAGCTTAAACAGTATCGTTAGCTTTGTTACCCAGCGCTTTAAGCGTTCCGAAGATGCACGGTTTCATGACGAAGAACGTTGGCTACGCTCCTATCGTAACTACCGTGGTATATACGGACCAGAAGTTCAGTTTACTTCTACAGAAAAGTCTAAGGTATTTGTTAAAGTAACTAAGACTAAAACACTTGCTGCATACGGACAGATTGTAGATGTACTATTCGGTAACAATAAGTTCCCCTTATCTGTTGAACCATCAGTTCTGCCAGATGGTGTAGCAGAATCAGTACACATCAACGTTGATCCTAATGCTGGCCCAGCGCAGGGTGCATTATCAGAAGCGTTTGGTACAGAACCACCTAAGCCTTACTTGATTGGACCTGACACAAAGCTAGAACCAGGTGAGACACGTACTACACTAATGAAACGCTTAGGCGGTATGCAGAATAAGCTAGCACCTGTAAGCGATAAGATCATTGAAGGTGATGGTACTACACCTACAAGCGTTACATTCCATCCTGCTATGGTAGCAGCTAAGAAGATGGAAAAGAAGATACACGATCAGCTAAACGAATCAGGAGCCTCTAAGCACCTACGTAGTATGGCATTTGAGATGGCACTACTAGGTACGGGTGTAATGAAAGGCCCGTTTGCTGTAGATAAAGAATATCCTAACTGGGATGAAGAAGGTGACTACGATCCTCTAATCAAGACTGTACCATCTACTAACCACGTAAGCGTGTGGAACTTCTACCCAGACCCAGAAGCTACAAGCATGGATGATGCAGAGTACGTAGTAGAACGTCATAAGATGTCACGTAATCAGCTACGTGCTTTACGTGGAAGACCATACTTCATGGATGACTCTATTCAGTTAGTTATTGATAAGGGTCCAGACTATGTGCGTAAGCATTGGGAAATGAAGATGGAAGACGATGATAGTCAACCTTCTGATACTGAGCGCTGGGAAGTGCTAGAGTTCTGGGGTTTTGTTGATACAGACATTCTAGAAGAGAACGGCATTGAGATTCCACGTTCACTACGTAACCTAGCTGAAGTAAATGCTAACATTTGGGTGTCTAACGGTGAGATCATCCGTTGTGTACTAAACCCATTTAAACCATCACGTATTCCTTACTACGCAGTACCATACGAGCATAACCCATACAGCTTCTTTGGTGTAGGTATTGCTGAGAATATGGATGATACACAAACATTGATGAACGGTTTCATGAGAATGGCTGTTGACAATGCTGTATTATCTGGTAATCTACTAATTGAGATAGATGAAACAAACCTCGTACCAGGACAAGACTTATCCGTGTATCCAGGCAAGGTGTTCCGTAGACAAGGAGGAGCGCCTGGTCAGGCTATCTTTGGTACTAAGTTCCCCAATGTGGCTGCAGAAAACATGCAACTCTTTGATAAGGCTAGGGTCTTGGCTGACGAAAGTACTGGATTCCCAAGCTTCGCCCACGGGCAAACAGGAGTATCAGGAGTGGGTCGTACCGCTAGTGGCATTTCTATGCTTATGTCTGCAGCTAATGGCTCTATTCGATCTGTAGTAAAGAACGTAGACGATTATCTCCTAGCACCTATGGGTCGTGCATTCTTCGCATTTAACATGCAGTTTGACTACGATGAAGACATCAAAGGTGACCTAGAAGTTACAGCTAACGGTACTGAAAGCTTGATGGCTAACGAGGTACGCTCCCAGCGCCTAATGCAGTTCTTGGGTGTCGTACAGAACCCAGCCTTAGCACCATTTGCTAAAATGGATTACATCATTCGTGAGATCGCTAAGAGCATGGACCTTGATCCTAACAAAGTAACTAACTCTATGCAGGATGCAGCTATCCAAGCTGAGATTCTCAAAGGGTTCCAACAACCTGCTCCACCCCCTGAAGCTGCAGGTATGGGTGGCCCAGCGCCATTAGGACAAGAAGGTCCAGCAATTCCAGCAGGGGCAGCACCACAAGATCAGACAGGCGCAGGTGGCGGTACTATTGGGACAGGCGTAGCACCAGTACCAGGTGAGGAAGGATTCTCTGGTAATGTCGCTTAAGGCTTTCGTAAATAATAAAAGCGAATGGGATGCATTTTGTACTGAACTAGATGAAATGATAGCTATGGTACAGGGTAGATTAGAGCAAGCTGAAAACACTGTTGAAATACACAGAGCACAGGGTAGTATACACATACTACGTAGACTAAAATACTTGAGGGATAAAGTTAATGGCAAACAGTCTTCTTGATGCAATCACTAGCCCATTAACAGGTGATTATCGTAAAGAAAAACCATTAAGTGTTAAGGCTGCAGATACTGCAGTAAGTCTTACTACTCCTATTGACTCTATTGTTGAGATACAAGAAGAACTAAAGAAAGATAAACCTGATTATCTAAAGATTGGTATGTTAGGTGGTTTAGAAGCCTTATCTCTTGTAGGTCCAGGTATTGCACCTGCTGCACGTACAATGATCCGTAAAGGTGCTGATACGGCACGTCAAACGGATGAAGCTATAGATGTAGCAAGTAACGTACCTAAAGTAGCAAGAGAACCTTTTAAGAAAACACGCCCTGCCTATAAACTTTTTGTTAAAGGCGAAGATGGAAAACTATATCCTTTGTTTGTAAATGCCTCAGATGAAATACCTGTTAATCAATGGTTAGAAGCTGATTTCCCTGATGTTGCATTTAAAGGTAAAACACAAAAAGGTGGAGAAGGGTGGTACGTTCCTACTAAAGGTGCAAAAAGAAGTAAAGGTGAAGTAGCTAAAGCTACAGGTGATCGTATCGTTATACCTGATGAAGAAACAAGACAAAAATTAATAGATGCAGGTTTTATAACAGAGAAAACAGGTCGTACAGAAAAAGCACCTTATGGTATGGTTACTGCTGTTGCTGCTAGACCAGGTTATCATGCAAGCGTAAATCCTGTTGCAGAACATCTAGGACCACAGGATATAAAAGTATCTAAAGCTGAAGCTGATAAACTTGTAGAGTCAGGGATTAACCCTAAAGCTATTCGTAGGCGAGGTGATCAGTATTACGTAAAACGTAGAGCAGAAGACCAGTATTGGGCTGAAGTAGATATGGCTGACGATACTAGTGATGAGCTACGTGCTTATATGAAAGAACGTGGTCGTTCGGATATAAATGATAAAGTACCAAAAGGTGGTAGTTACTCCTATGTAGACGGTCAAGCAGATGGTGATACATGGGTAGTAGGCGGTGACATGAAGGTTAAAAGAGTATTAACCCGTGAAGAAGCAAAAGCAGCACAAGAAGCTGCAGGTGTAAAAGACTTACCTTATCGTGATGAAGTAGAAGAAATCCTTGGACGTAAGTTTGCAGATGGTGGTTTAGTAGGAGAAGACATGTATACAGGACAACAAGATTATCTTCTAGCTTCGTCTAGTGGTATGGAAATGAATGAAGGTGGCGTAGCTACTGATGAACAAATGGATGCGGTATTTAAGTCTAGCCGTACAGATATAGACCCTGTGTCAGGCAATGAAGTACCACCTGGTTCTCTACCTGAAGAGGTACGTGATGATATTCCTGCTATGTTAAGTGAAGGTGAATATGTTGTCCCTGCTGATGTTCTACGTTTCTATGGTGTTAAGTTCTTTGAGGATTTACGTGCACAAGCTAAGATGGGCTTGGCTGAAATGGAAGCTAATGGTCGTATTGGCGGTGAGCCTATCGAAGAAGAAACGGGTGACGTTGGTATTTCTGATCAAGAGCTTATGGTCATCATGGCTCAAGCCCCGCAAGAAGAACAACAAGTAATGGCTAATCAAGGTGGACTTATGGGCTTCCAAGCAGGAGGTCTAAACTATCCAGCGTATATCAAGCAGCCTGACCTAACACAGTTCGGCATGACAGGTCCAGACTTTAAAGGTGGACTAGAGTATCGTACCTTTACTAACGATGCAGGTATGACTATTACTATTCCGTTCTTTAATGGTGAACCTATGGGTATGATTCCACCAGGTTACACAGAAGGTGATGCACCTACTACTACAGAACAAGCTGCACCACAGGTTTCAGAAGATGATGGGTTTGATGCAGCATCTGCTCAACGTGCTAGAGATCGTATTGCAGAACAAAAGCCAGATAAAGAAATAGACTTTACTGATCCACAATCTGTAGAAGGTGCAGTAAATACGTATTACTCTTCTCAACCTTTACTTCAGGCAGGTGCTTCAGCGGTATTAGGTCTTCCTGGTTTAGCTGCTAGTTACGGTATTAAGAAGTACGAAAAGAATAATCTACTAAAAGGTATCAATGCTGCAATAGAAGGAAGTGATGATCCTATTACAAAAGCTAAGCTAGAAGCACAGAAAGAACTTCTAGAAGATAAAGATAAGTGGAAGACTTCATATGAAGAGAAAACAGAAAAACTTGGCTTAGTAGACAGCATTAAGAACTTCCTTGGTTTTGGTGAAGAAACAGAAGCTAAGCAGTATAATAAACCTGAAGGGCTTAGCAATGAAGAATGGAAAAGTGCTTCTCTTAATAAATGGGTAGACGCAACCAACCTTGTTAACTCTCTAGGTTCAGATGCTGATCCAAGAGAATGGCATGAAGCAATACAAGCTCAATCCGAAGCAAGTAGAGAAGCTACAGCAGCAGCACAAGCTGAATCAGGGTGGACAGGTTTCTTTAGTCCTCCTGAAGAAAAAGAAGAAGACGAAGAATAATCCACATAACTATAAGGCTACCCAGTTATAACTTGACTGGCCCCAACATAAGGAGTAAACAATGGCTGAAGTAGAACAAGTAGAGGTGCATTCAGCATCGCACTTACGTAACATGGCACGAGTTAATCGTGATGAACAAGAACTACGTGAGCTTATGAAACAAGCTGGCATGGTGCAAGAAGATGAAACGCAGGAAGAAGCCACCGATAGTGAATCCGATAGCGAAAGCTCTGAGAACACCTCAGTTCAGGCAGAAAGTGTTTCTGAACAAAAAGAGAAAAAGCCAGTTAAAGCCGAAGCACAAGAAGCGGATGATACAGACCTAAGCGCTGAAGAGAAAACCTTTAAGCAACGCTATGGTGATCTACGCCGCCACATGCAAGAGAAGGACAAGGAAGTAGCTGCTAAGCTAGAAAAACTAGAGCAACAACTAGAAGCTGCTACTAAGAATGAGCTTGTACTACCTAAGTCAAACGAAGAGATCGAAGCTTGGGCTAAGAAGTATCCAGACGTAGCAGGTATCGTAGAAGCTATTGCTACAAAGAAAGCTGACGAGAAAGCTGCATCACTAGATACTCGCCTGAAAGAGATCGAAGAGCTACGCATCACAGCTAAGCGTGAGAAAGCTGAAGCTGAACTAGCTGCACTACACCCTGACTTTGGTGAGATTCGCTCAGATGATGTATTCCATGAATGGGCTAAAGATCAGCCTAAGTGGGTACAAGATGCTCTATACGAGAATGTAGATGATGCTAAGTCTGTAGCTCGTGTGATTGACTTGTATAAAGTTGACAAGGGTATTACTGGTAAAGTAAAATCTAGTAGTGACAAAGAAGCTGCTTCCTCAGTGAAGACAAAACGCAACACTACGCCAGAACACGATGAAGCATCTAAGTATCTTAGTGAATCACAAGTAGCTAAGATGTCTATGAAAGAATATGAGAAGCGCATGGAAGAAATATTTGAAGCCCAGCGCCAAGGAAAGTTTATTTATGATGTGTCAAGAAAATAGTTGACAAATGAATATTCATAAGTAAAACTATAGTATATACACAAATACAAGTGTGTATGCTTTTTAAGCACTAGCCACAAAAAAGAACTACCTCAACGTATAGGCCCAGCGCAGATAGGGCGGCCACCCTTGACGCTAAGCTGACTACCCTAATATGAAGAGCCTCTTTAGTGGATATGTAGTGTCTACTTTCACGCCATATCTATAAGGAGAAATTAACTATGGCTATTACATCCGCATCGGGTGGATTTAACGGGAACTTTTCCCCAATCATCTATTCCAAACAGGCACAGATTGCTCTACGCAAAACTGCTGTCACAAACGCAATCACGAACAACTCCTACTTCGGAGAGATCGCAAACCAAGGCGATACAGTTCGTATCCAAAAAGAGCCAGACGTAACAGTCAACTCTTTACAACGTCACACACCTATTTCTGTTGAGAAGCTAGATGACCAAGACTTCTCTTTGACCATCGACAAAGCTAACTACTTTGCTTTCAAAATGGATGACATCGAAGAGCAGTTCTCGCACGTTGACTTCACATCTTTGGCTGCTGATCGTGCAGCGTATAAGATGGCTGATTCAATGGACGAAGAAGTTCTTGGTTACCTATCTGGTTACACAGGTGGTGCAGGTTCATGGGCAGTAAACACAACTGCTTCAGGTGACAAAGCAAACTCAGCCGCCTCCAATGGTTCTGCAGCAGATAAAGTCGGTGCTGAACTTTTGGCAGCTAACCGTCTAGATGCTACAGACTTCGGAAACTTGACAATCTCTGCTACTGCAGGTGCAGGTTCGTCTATTCCTCTAGCACCACGTCTTCCAGGCGCAACAGCATTGTCAGCAACTACAGTGTCACCACTAACAGTTATTGCACGTATGGCACGTATCATGGATACAGCTAACGTGGACTCACGTGGACGTTGGATCGTTCTTGACCCGGTATTTGTAGAAATGCTAAAAGACGAAGACGCACGTGTACTTAACGCTGATTTCGGCGGCACTGGCCTAATGAATGGCTTGGTATTGAACAACCTACACGGCTTCCGTGTTTATGTTTCAAATAACCTTCCATACTTGGGAACAGGTGCAGGTACAACAGGCGTGACTGCACAGGAAGCTAACTACGGTGTTATCGTAGCTGGTCAAGACGAAGCAGTAGCTTCAGCGGAGCAAATCAACAAAGTTGAGAACTACCGTGACCCAGACAGCTTTGCAGACATCGTTCGTGGTATGCACCTATACGGTCGCAAAATCTTGCGTCCAGAGGCAATTGTCACAGCGAACTACAACGCTGCTTAATCTTAGATAAACTATTGGGCTGGTCTTGTCAAGAGGCTGGCCCTTTAGTACATCTACTTTCTCTTAAAAAGGACTCCAAACAATGGCTATCACAACAGCAATGTGTACAAGCTTTAAGTCGGAACTATTGGGTGGTACTCATGATTTGGATACCCACAATATCTATCTTGCACTAATTAAAGCTACACCTACAGGCACATATGGTGCTGCAACTACTAACTACTCTGATGTAACAGGTAACTCTGATGAAGCTACAGGTACAGGTTACACAGCAGGTGGACAACTATTAGATAACGTTACAATCTCTGTAGACGGCACAACAGCTATCGTAGATATTGATGACGAAGTATTCACATCTTCTACTATTTCAGCAGACGGTTGTATTATCTACAATGCGTCAGCTTCTAATGCTGCTATTGCAGTAATTGACTTTGGTGGTACACAGACATCAACAAATGGTGACTATACTATCCAGTTCCCAACTGCAGACGCATCTAACGCAATTATCCGCATCGCATAATAGGAGCATAGACTATGGCTCTCGTAATTAAAGACAGAGTAAAACAAACTACTACCACTACAGGTACGGGTACTCTTACCCTGAATGGTACAGTAGATGGCTTCCAGACTTTTGCTGCTGCTTTGTCTGACGGTGATACTACTTACTATAGTATCTTTGAGCCTAGCACTAATAACTGGGAAGTCGGGCTAGGCACGTGGACAGAAGGTTCATCTCTCCTAGCTCGTACTACCGTATTAGCAAGTTCTAACTCAGGAAGTGCTGTTAACCTTACTGCACAAGCTGAAGTATTTATTTCACAACCTGCAGGTAAAGCTGCATTCTTTAATGCTGACGGTGATCTTGAGCTTAATCAAGACCCTACGTCTGCACTACACGCTGCGACAAAAGAGTACGTAGACACGATTGCTGCTGCAGGTTTACACTATCATGATCCAGTACGTGTTGAACGTGAAGGTAACCTAAGTGCTGATTACGATAATGGTACAGCAGGTGTAGGTGCTACACTTACTAACAACAGCACACAAGCTGCACTAGTCATTGATGGTGTTACATTAAGCACTAATGACCGTGTACTTATTTATGAACAAACAGATGCTACACAGAACGGTGTATACACTGTAACCAACACAGGTTCTGTAAGCACTAACTGGGTACTAACCCGATCAACAGACACAGATAGCTATGCCCCATCTGACCCTAACTCGTTTGGTAAAGGTGACGCATTCTTTGTACTAGAAGGTGCGGCAGGTGCAGGTGAACTATATGTCATGAACACTGAAGATACTATTACCTTTGGTACAACTAATATTACATTTACACAGGTAGCCTCTACTGCTGTATACAGTGCAGGTAATGGTATTACACTAACAGGTACTGTCTTTGCTGCTGATGCAGGTACAGGTGTTACTGTAGACGGTACAGGCATTAATATTGGTCAGGCTGTAGAAACAAGCTCTGATGTGACATTTAACACTGTAACAGCAGACCTAACAGGTGATGTCACAGGTAACGTTACTGGTGCAGTCACAGGTAATGCTTCTACAGCTACCGCCCTACAGACTGCTCGTAACATTGGCGGTGTATCATTTGATGGTACAGCAAGTATTAACCTACCAGGTGTTAACACTACAGGTAACCAAGACACAACAGGCAATGCAGCTACTGCAACAGCTTGGGAAACAGGGCGTACTATCAGCCTGACAGGTGATGTTACTGGTAGTGTTACAGGTGTAGACGGTACAGGTAACGCAACTATTGCAACTACTATTGCTGCTGATTCTGTAGCACTAGGTACTGACACTACAGGTAACTATGTAACGTCTGTAGCTTCAGGCAACTACATTACAGGTGGTGCTGCAGGTTCCGAAGGTGCTGCTCTTACGATTGGCGTAGATGCTACTCCTAACAACACAGCATCTAAAGTTGTAGCACGTGATGCATCAGGTAACTTCAGTGCAGGTACTATTACTGCTGCTCTTAGTGGTAACGCAAGTACAGCTACTTCTGCTGCTGCATTAACAACAGCACGTAATATAGCACTGACAGGTGCGGTTACAGGTAACGTAAACTTTGATGGCTCTGGTAACGTAAGCATTGCAACTACTGCTACATCTGATCCTACTCTTACACTTTCTGGTGACGTAACAGGTTCTGCGACATTTACTAACCTTGGTAATGCTACACTTACAACAACTATTGCTGATGATAGCCATAACCATATTATAGGTAACGTAGATGGATTGCAGTCTGCCCTAGATGCTAAGTTGGCAAGTTCATCCTACACTGCATCTGATGTATTGACGAAGATCAAAACAGTAGACGGCTCTGGTTCTGGCTTAGATGCTGACAACCTTGATGGTTTGACATGGTTTAGCTCTGGCAAAGACTTACGGGGTACAAACATCTACGCAGATGATTGGTTCCGCAACTATAACTCTGGTGAAGGTCTTTATAACGAAACAAACCAGATGCACTTTGCAAGCTATGCAAATAATGCTTATAACGTGTATAGCAACCAAACATCATCACGCCTAAATATGGCAACAAGCGGCAACGCTATTCGTGGTGCTGTTTATTCCACTGACTCAAACCAAATTGGCTTCTTAGATGCAGGTTCGGCGTGGGCGTATAGACACGAATACAACACTTCGCATCATTGGAATATCGCTAACTCAGAATTCATGCGGCTTAACAATGATGGTCTGTTTTTATATGATGGTTCATTGCGTGAGGACTATGACGCACTATCAGGCACATCACCAACCTGTAATGTAAGTAGTGGTGGTGCTTTTAGCCTCACAATGTCAGGCAACACTACGTTTACGTTCAGCGGTGCTACAAGCGGTATGTCTAATGGCTTCGTCCTACAGCTAACAGGTAACGGCTCAACAGTCACATGGCCTAGCTCAGTGAGGTGGGCAGGTGGTACAGCCCCAGATGCACCTGCAAGCGGTGAGACTGACATCTTGGTTTTCCATACACGTGATGGCGGTTCTAACTGGTACGGTGTACTCGCAAGTGATGCTGCTGCATAAGGAGTAAAGCATGGCCTACTCAACTAATCCTTTCTCCGTAGCTACCTTTGGTGAAAGCTATGAACAGGCCGATGCTTCCTTTAGCCTTACAGGTGTAGCAGGTACAGGTGTAATCAATGGTGCAGGAGTTAGCGTTAGCTCACGTACTACTATTATCCTTACGGGTGTACAAGCTAACGGTGCAGCAGGTAGTGCAACAGCGGCAGCAGAAGCAGTAGTTGCACCAACGGGTGTAGCAGGTACAGGTGCAGCAGATGATGGCCTAACATTTATCTTAGGCGTTGGTACTACACCTACTATTACTGGTGTATCTGCTACAGGTAATATAACTAGCTCTAACTCATTCTCAACATTTACAGCAGAGGGTGATGCACAACTTTCTACAGCACAACAAAAGTTTGGCACTGCATCATTACTGTTAGATGGAACAGATGATTATGTAGAGTCTGATAGTAACATTGATTTAAGTTCAGGTGATTTCACAGTAGATATGTGGATTAGACCTGACAACGTTACAGGTTATAAAGGACTATTTCAGTCTGGTACAAGTTCTCTATTAAGTGTTTATTTAATTGGAGATCAAGTCCAAGGTACTGTAGCAGGATCAACGACTCTCTTTATTTCTGATACCAGAGTTTCTGCAAATGTCTGGACTATGATTACGGTTGAACGAGAAGGAAACGTTCATAGACTATACATTAACGGAACATTAGAGGAATCAAGTTCTAGTGCTAACCGCCCAGACAATGGTACTTTTACTGTAGGTAAAAATGGTTTTGGTGATTTTGATGGTTACATTGACGAAGTAAGACTTTCTAATGTAGCACAGTATACTGGAACAGGCTTTACTCCACCTACCTCTGCCTTTACAGTAGATAATGACACGTTAGCATTACTACATTTTGATGGTACAAATGCTTCTACAGACATTGTAAATGCAGCTAACCTTGCTTATCTTACTGTAAGCGCTGGGTTTGGTCCTACTATCCAACCTGTAGGGTTTGGCTTAGAGATTATCACTGACTCACTTCTAGTAGATGGTGACGAAGTTGTAGTTGAGTCAGATGCTAACATCAGTCTAGCAGGTAAAGGTGTAGCAGGTACAGTATCAGGCAACACTGTTACAACAGATTGTCAAGCTGTAGTATTGCCAGTAGGTGTACAAGGTACGTTTACTGTAGGTGATGAAACAATTAACACAGTACAGTTTGACTATGAGTCAATTAAACAAAACTATAGCAGAGATCGTACTGCTTACATAGGCGAGTATAGCACACTAGGTAACACAGTGTATGTACGTGCAGCATAGGAATAATAATAATGTCTCTTAAATGGCCTAACAAAGACCCTGATGAAATACTAGACTACAGCATTGATTGGTCACGCTTTCTTAGTGGTGCAACTATCAGCAGTGTTACTTGGTATGTTGATGACGCTGATGGTGTAAAGACACAGCTAATCCCTAGTGGTCAACTTGTTAATGGTATTCAGTTAGTGTCTGCTACTAACACTGATACAGTTACTACAGCACGTTTAGGTTCAGGCTCTAACAACATACTATATCAGTTCTATTGTCGTATAGCTGACTCGAATGGCTTGGTAGTGGAGCGCAAGGTTCGTTTACGTGTAAGGAATAAATAATGGCTTATAACTATCTAGGACTAGTAAACGAGGTTAACCGTAGGCTGAACGAAGTAGAGCTAACAAGTTCTAACTTTGCTACAGCTTCAGGTTTCTACAATACAGCTAAGGATGCTGTAAATGCTTCACTACGACATATCAACCACGAAGAGTCTAACTGGCCTTGGAATCACATCTTAGAGGAAGAGACTCTTACAGCAGGTGTAACACGTTACGATTATCCTACAGATGCTAAGCTAATTGACATGAACAGTTTTCGCATCAAGAAAGATACTACATTAAATGTAAGTACTACTAAACTAAAATCAATGGATTATCAAGAATACCTTGACAATTACGTTGATTACGAGTATAACTCTGATAGTGATATGCAGACTCTTCCACGCCACGTTGTACGTGCACCAAGTCAAGAGTTTATTATTCTTCCTACCCCAGACAAGGCATATGAGCTAGTTTACGAATATTATCGCAACCCTGTGTCGCTTGAGTTATATGATGACGTACCAAGTGTACCTTTAGAGTTTAAACATATTATTGTGGACGGTGCTATGTTCTACGCTTATCAGTTCCGTGCTGACACACAAGCATCACAGATTGCACAAGGTAAGTTTGAACAAGGCATTAAATACATGCGTAGTCTTTACATTAACCGTTATGACTATGTACGCTCAACTGTTCTTACTCGTAGTTCCTCTAGTCTAAGAGTTTCATAATTATGGCTACACAGTGGCAAACATTTCCTGTACCTTTTACTGGAGGGTTGATTACTAATATCAGTCCACTACAACAAGGTATCAACAATGTAGGTTCAGCATTCCAACTGCAGAACTTTGAGCCATCACTAGACGGTGGTTATCGTAAGGTAGCAGGGTATAATAAGTTTATTAATGCAGCTTTATCGGGTAGTGGTCCAGTACAAGCTTTAGCCATTATACAAGAAGACACTAACGAAAAAGTAATTGCTGCACGTAGTGGTGTTTACTACATAGCTAATGCTACAGATGCTACACCTGCTTGGTCATCACTAGCTACTGCACCTAATACAAGTTTTACTAAAGCTAGACAAGCTCGTTATAACTTTAACAACGCTTATCAGATTTGTTTTGTTGATGGTGTTAACTTCCCTGCTTACTATGATCGTACAGCAAACACACTAACTTACATGACAACATCAGCGACTAATGATGCTGTAGAAGGTGCTAGCCACGTATGTTTGTTTAAGAGTACTCTCTTCTTTGGTGTAGGCACAGAGCTAGTCTTTACAGCACCGTATAGTGCAGATGATCTAGACCCAGCTAATGGTGCAGGAAGTATCAGCATCGGATCAGAGATAACTGGTTTGATTGTATTTCGTGATCAGCTTATCGTGTTTGCTCTTGATAAGATCATGCGTATCACAGGCTCTAGTGCAGCAGACTTTGTAATGAACGCTGTGACTGAAGACTTAGGATGCTTAAGTGCTGATACTATCCAAGAGGTCGGCGCTGATGTTATGTTCCTTGGTCCTGATGGGTTACGCACACTAAGCTCAACAGATCGCATTGGTGACTTCGGTATTGATGTTGCATCTAAGAACATTAGACCTACTGTAACTAAACTACAGGACTACGCAGCAAGTTTTGCTAGCACAGTTATTCGTGGTAAAGCACAGTATCGCTTATTCGCTTATGTAGCAGGTGAACAATCTAAGATCGCTAAGGGTGTGTTAGGCACTAAGTTTGTTGACCAGGGTGGGCAAGGCTTTCAGTGGGCAGAGATAAAAGGGTTTAAGGTATACATAGCTGACTCTCAGTTTATTGGTGAAGATGAGTATCGTGTATTTGCTAACAACGATGGCTATGTGTATAACATGGATACAGGTACTAGCTTAGACGGTGAGAACATTGATGCTATATATGAATCACCTTTTATGCCTATCAATGATCCACAGGTACGTAAGACATTCTACAAGTTAGACTTCTATATTAAACCTTTTGGTGCTATTAACATTAATGCAGGTCTTAGGTTTAACCAAAACAAAACAGGTTACATACAACCACCAACATTTACTATAACACAAACAGGTGGCTCTGCTGGTATATTTAGTGATAATACATCAAAGTATGGCAGCGCTGTATTTGGTGCGCCACGCACACAAAGCTACATCAATCAAGTAGTAGGATCAGGTGAGACTGTAGCAATCCGCATCGAAGATAAAAGTTCTGATGCTTCATTTTTATTAGACACAGCAATCTTCGAGTTTGCTACAGATGACAGACAGTAAGGAAATCTTATGGGTACAGGTTACGTAAGAGCAGATACAGCTAACAACATTGCTAACGGTAATGTTATTGATGCTGATGATCTAGACAACGAGTTTAACGCTGTAGAAGCAGCCTTTAACGCTAGCACAGGCCACACACACGATGGCACTACTAGTGAAGGTGCACCTATTGAGGTTATCGGCCCAGCGCAAGACATTGTAGCTACAACTACTGTACTACGCCCTAAGACAAACAATACAGTAGACTTGGGTACATCTAGCCTGAAATACAAAGATGTTTATCTAGCAGGTGACCTTAATCTTGATGGCTCTATTACATCTACAGGTTCTGTTAACTTAGGTTCTACTTCTATTACTGGTACATTAGCAGTATCAACTGACACAACACTTACAGGTAACCTTACTGCTAATGGTAATACTACACTAGGTAATGCAGCTACAGATACGGTGACAGTAAATGCAGATGTTGCGTCAAGTCTTATTCCTTCTGTTGATGATTCTTACGATCTTGGTGCTGTTGGAAGCGAATGGCGTAATGCATATATTGATGGCACTGCTTATATTGATACAGGCTCTATTGATACTGCTAATGTGGCGACTTTAAATGTCACAGGTAATGCAGACGTAGATGGTGACCTTACTGTTACAGGTAATATTAATGCATCTATTACAGGTACAGCAGCACAAGCAGATGCTCTTACAACAGCACGTACTATTAGTTTAGCAGGTGATGTAGCAGGTGCAGCTAACTTTGATGGCTCAGCTAACATCACTATCACTACAGTTATTGCTGATGATAGTCACAACCACACTATTGCTAACGTAGACGGGTTACAGGCTGCGCTAGATACTAAGATAGAAAACTTAGCTGGTCTTGATGTAACTGCTAGTTATACAGAGTTAAACATTCTTGATGGTGCTACTTTAACAACAGCAGAGTTAAACTTTGTAGACGGTGTAACGTCAAACATTCAGACACAACTTGATACTAAGCTTGATAGTCTATCTACTTACACAGGAGATATTGACATTGATGGCGAACTTGTGGTAACATCTTACAATGAAACATTTGCTGCTGTAACATCATCAAGTAACGCAACTACGATTGACTGTGAAGCAGGTAACGTATTTAGCCATACACTAAGTGAGAACACTACGTTTACATTTAGCAATCCACCTTCTAGTGGTACAGCTTATGGTTTCTCACTTAAGATTGTACAGGATGCAAGTGCTAGTGGTTATACTGTAACATGGCCTAGTGCTATTATATGGCCTAATGCAGATCAGTATGCAGCCTCTGGTGTACCTCAACTTACAAGTACAGCATCTGCAGTAGATCAGTTTGTGTTCTACACACATGATGGTGGTACTACGTGGTATGGCTTTACAGCAGGTTTAGACTTAGGATAACATAGAATGAGTAACATTAAAAAGTTAATGATGTCTGCAGCAGGTGGTGGTGGCCTGAATGTTGAGGATGTGTTTAGCACTTATGTATATGATGGTACAGGAACAACCAAAATTATTTCTAATGGAATAGACTTGGACACTGAAGGTGGAATGACGTGGTTTAAACGTAGAAATGGTACTAGTGACCATCAACTTTTTGATAGTGAAAGAGGTGGTAGATATAGGATAGAGTCTAATACTGGAGCTTCACAAGCTGATGAAGGTGGTACTGTATGGTCTACACGAACAGATGGTTTTAGTATAGGCGGTGACGGTGGTGCACAAATATACAATAGTAGTACTGATGAATACGTTTCTTGGACATTCCGCAAAGCCTCAGGTTTTTTTGATGTAGTCAGTTATACTGGGAACGGAACTGCAGGTCGTACTGTTAGTCATAATCTTGGTAGTGTTCCTGGGTGTATTATTGTTAAATCTTTAAATGATTATAGTGATTGGCCTGTTTACCACAAAGGAACTCACGCAAGTACTCCAGAGGATTATAGATTACGTTTAAACTCTAATGTTGCTATAGTACCATCTGCTCCTGAATGGAATAGCACAGCACCAACAGCAACTAACTTTACATTAAGTAATTCGGGTGATGTTAATGCTAATGGTAAAAACTATATTGCCTACATTTTTGCTTCCCATGATGGTGATGGTACTTTTGGTGAAACTGGAGATCAAGACATTATTCGTTGTGATAAAGTACCTGCAAGTACAGCTACTGATGTTGACTTAGGTTATGAACCTCAGTGGATAATGATTAAAAGAACAGATTCTGGAGGGGATTGGCAAATATACGACAATATACGGGGTATGTTTGTTAGATCACATGATCCAAGAAGATTATACGCAAACCAAAGTAATGCAGAAGAAAATGGTAACTCTGATTATTTATACCCAAAACCAAATGGTTTTCATATAAACACAAACTACTTTGGTGGTGGCCCTTACGTTTACATAGCCATACGCCGTGGTCCAATGGCAACTCCAACAGATGTTGATGATGTCTTTGCTATTGATACAAGAGGTGGCACATCACCCACACCACCAGAACTTTATTCAGGCTTTGTAACGGATTTTCTTTTATATCCTAATAACATTGACACACAAAATGACAAAAGAGTTATTGACAGATTAAGAGGTAAACGTTTTATTTATACAAATAAAAGAGATTTAGAATCTAATGTTGTTGGTGAATGGGATTACATGAACGGTCATGGCGAATACACAAACGTAGACTCAAATGATATAGGTTTTATGTGGAAACGTGCGCCAGGTTTTTTTGATATAGTTACATGGAATGTAGACGGAACTGGCAACACCACCATACCTCACAATCTTGGTGTTGTACCAGAAATGGTTTGGTCAAAAAACAGAAATGATAGTGGTTACGGTTCAGGCTCTTGGTTTATTGCTCATGATCACCTAACAGGTTGGGATAGTTCTAATGAAAACGATAGACATGTTTTCCAAGACTTTGGAACAGGTGCATCAACACAACAAGGATATCACAGAGACTTTACTGATACGTCTATTAGATTAACCAGTAATGCAGCAGGTGGATATACTACATCACATAAATGTATAGCTTATCTATTTGCTTCGTTAGACGGTGTGTCTAAGGTGGGGAGTTATACTGGTGACGGTAATACAGAGCAGAATATTGACTGTGGCTTTAGTAGCGGTTCCAGATTTGTGCTAATTAAGAAAAGTTCTCACGCTGGAAGCTGGTTTTTGTTCGATAGTGAAAGAGGTATTATTTCAGGTAATAGTCCGTATTTGGAACTAAACACAACTGCCGCAGAAAATTCTTCATACAATGAATTAAGTCCTTATTCTTCGGGCTTTACCGTGCGCAATGGTGGTGGGTTAAACCTTAACTACAATGGCCATACCTTTATTTTCTACGCAATCGCAGCATAACTCAAGGTCAGAAAGGAGAATCAACTAATGGCTGAATATCGTGATCGCACAACAGGCGAAATAAAAACACAGGGTGAACTTAGACGTGACAACCCAAATATGTCCATGCCTCGTGTATGGAATAATAATGTGCATGACGCACTTAACGTAGACCCAGTGCTACGTGCACCTAAACCTACAGAGGGCATTGGTGCATATCAAACAGCACGCCGTAATGGTGTAGTACAGGATAGCTTAGGCAACTGGGTTGAGGCTTGGGAAATAGCTGACATGTTCAGTGACACCACAGAAGATGGTGTTACAACTACTAAAGCAGAACATGAAGCAGCTTATCAAGCTCGTCTTGACAGTGATGCAGCAGAACGTAATCGTAATGAACGTGACAGCCTTATTGCTGAAACAGATTGGTGGGCTACATCAGATCGTACTATGACTGCTGAACAAACAGCCTACCGTCAAGCACTACGTGACATTACTACACATGCTAACTGGCCTCATCTAAGTGAGGACGATTGGCCTACTAAACCGTAAGAGTTAGGCCATGTCGGACATTAAGCTAACATCTGATGAACTAGAAGCTATGCTAGATCGTGCAGCAAGACGTGGGGCAAAGGAAGCTTTACGTTCTATTGGACTGCTAGATGATGACGCACACAAAGATATAACTGAGATGCGTAGCTTACTAGAAGCATGGCGTGATACTCGTAAGTCTGTGTGGTCTACTGTAACAAGACTAGTCACTGTTGCCGTACTAACGTTTATTGCTGGCGCAGTATGGATGACAATGAATAAATAAGGTAAAACATTATGGCTAAACGTTTTGGTGGATTCACACCGCAACAACAACAAACACTGTTATCTAAGATGGGCTACACAGGCCCAGCGCAACAGGATGACATTAATAAGTTCATGATGTCTAGCCCTAAAGCTGCATCTATGATGGG
>Ga0222718_10000877_pt1 | contig 30692 bp, 25 predicted proteins | sample C33_27DmetaG_FD_165045 | JGI IMG/M metagenome (GOLD analysis project Ga0222718, IMG submission 165045) | Estuarine water microbial communities from San Francisco Bay, California, United States - C33_27D | ecosystem: Environmental > Aquatic > Marine > Unclassified | place: USA: California...
AATCGTGCCAACCAGGGGTGTTAAGAGACTTGACATTTTGCCGGCTCGCGCGGCTCTCCTTCACGTACAACTTTGGGTACTTTGAAGTCGATATTATACCAGATTATTACGTGCTGTTCAAGTATTAAATTAAGAAAAACTTAAAATAATTTCCCAAAGTTCACACCACCTTAAAAAAAGATCTTGACAATTGAGGTTATACCAAATATAATTTGAAAAGTGGAGAAAAAATGGAGAGGATATTACGAATTATATCCTCGTTTTCTTTCTACGTTGGAGAAAAAATATGAAATATGCATTATCTTTCGTGGCCTTAATGGCACTTTCCGGAACTGCGATGGCAGGTCCATACGTCGAATACAAGAATGATCTAAGATTTTTAGATGAAGAACTACAGAGCGACAATATTGTCCACCACCTGCGGTTTGGAACTTTGCTTGGTGACAATGACAAGAACTTGTACTTTGAAGTTGGCCCTCGCACAGACGGATACTCTGGCGAAGTAGGATACAAACTTAAGAAAGGTCCTCTTACCTTCAAAGGTAAGTGGGAAGGCTCTAAGATTGATGAAGTTGATCCCATTGGCTCTAAGCTAGAAACTGAGATTAGATTCTCTTTCTAGACTAAGGCATAAAAAGGCTCTTCGGAGCCTTTTTTATTGATAAAATTAAAAGTGTTACTAAAATACACACTTACAAAAATTTATGTCTTGACATTTTTCTTACACATTGTTATAATATATCCCGAAATCAAGCAAGATTTCAAAGAAATTTAGGACCAAAGGAGATCCTTCCGCAAAAATGAAACAATCCATTCGAAACTTCGTGCAGCTCGTTGCGCCTCTTGTGTTTATCGTTATGTTATTAGCACTACCATTTTCCCAGCTAACTATGTAACTTCATAAATACCCATAGAGGTACTTATTAAAAAGGGTGGTAATGAAAATTGTCGCCCTTTTTTATATTTCGGATATTTTTTAAAAAATTACGTTAATCATAAGAAACTTTTCCAGGTGTTTATGAAAAAATGATAAAAATATACTCCATTGGTACTATCATGCCACTCAAATTTTTCAAATATACCCACCAAAAAAATAGTTCTTGACTTTTTGTTGCTAAGGGTGCTACAATGTCACCATGAGTAAAGAAGTATCCACACGAATAAGTCCCGAGGCCATTGAAATCGCGAATACGTATTTGCAGGTTGGTGATGTAGGCACCGTTAGTGCCGGATTGGGTATCCCGAAAGATGAAGTTGTGGATTATTTAAACAAACGAGAAGTCAAAAAATACATAGATTCTGTGTATTTAGACGCAGGCTATAGAAATAAGTTCAAATTAGCCGAAGTTCTGGACACTCTCATTGACAAAAAGCTAGAAGAGGTTGAAGAGACAGAAATGTACACAACCAAAGATTTAGCCGATTTGGTTCAAATGGCTCATAAAATGCGGATGGACGAAATAAAAGCTCAGACAGAACTAGAAAAGGCATCTGCTGGAGCTATTCGCCAACAAAACAATGTTCTTATACAAGGAGAAGGTACTTTTGGACAAGGCAATTATGGGGCCTTGATAGAAAAACTCATAAACTCCCCAGATGTTTAAATTTTGAAAATAACAGGTACGCATCTTGGAGTAGCATTAATAATTTCCTTTTTTGCAATTCAGATTTGTATAGCCCAATAGCTATTTATTAGGCAAGGTACTTACTTACTGTAATTGGTAGTAAGTCCAGTGAGATAGTTGATGATTATAGAATCTGTAGCTGCAGCGAGCGCAATTCTTACGTCCCTTAATGGGTTAATAAAGCAGGCTAATGAGACTGGCCAGGGAATGCAACAACTTATGGGAACCATCAGTGATTTTGGTGAGGCCATAACAAATTATGAGATAGATAGGAAGTCTAGCACTTTTAAACCGCTTACTCAGAGTGAGATACTAAAGCTCACAATGATTAAGAAAAGTTATGAAAGGCACTGGAAAGATGTTCACGATCTGCTTCTAGTTGCCGATCCTGACATGCTTGAGTCTTTTAAGCAAGCCAAAGCTGAGCAGGAACATCAACGTCAGCAGCATATGAAAATGCTTGCAAAGAAGAAAAAAGAAAGAGAAATCTTAATGCAGCAACTCGGAGTCGGAGCTTTAGCTCTGGCTCTAGGAATAGGAATAATATGGGCTGCACTAGCTCTGTTTTTGCTATAGGGAGTACTAGATGAGTGAGGAAATCAAAGAAAAAGGATTCCATCCCGCAGATTCTAATGGAGATGGAGTTGTTACCGACGAAGAACATGAGATGTATATGGAGTTCAAAAGAAAGGAACTAGAGGATAAAGACGCTCAGAGAGATGCTATTCGAAAAATGGCGTGGTTTTCTCTTTTTGGACTTTTACTGTACCCTTTTGGAATTTTTATAACTAGCTTTTTAGGATTGGAGTCCGCCGCAAATTTAATTGCAGATATAGCTCCAACTTATTTTGCATCTATTGCGGTCTTGGTGTCCGCATTTTTTGCAGCTGATGCTGTGAACAAGAAGTAGGAGAAAGTCATGGAACCTGAATCAATTTTAGAAAACTGCGCACAATGTGGGCATACTTGTCATTGCGAACAACCCTGTGAGAATTGTAACTGCAAAACTTGCAATCACGAGGAAGAGGTCTCATGAGCACAGGTGTAGAAGACGAGTTATCGGGACTTAAGCTAAAGATAGAGACGCATGAAGTCAAGTGTGACGAAAGATGGAAAACTACCTTTAATCACCTAGAGGACATAGACTCTAAATTAGAAAAGCTAGATAGTAGACAGATTCAATTTGGTGGTGCCATTATACTATTTTTACTAGGCACTTTAGTTACTATACTAACCACCACAGCATAGAGGAATAAGTTATGATTGAAAAAACATATGACACAAAAGTGCTCACTCCTAACGTACTAGATAATACTAAGGTGCCTTCACCTGAAAGCGATTCAATTTCCCCTGATAAGGGAAAAGAGTCTAAAATGCGTTCAGAGATTAAAGAAGTTCGCGGTAGCTTTGTATTTACTTTTCGCGGAGCCCGTTTAAGATTTGATACCAGAAAACAAGCAGAAGTCCAATGGAGACTCTGTAACCCCTAAACCTGAGTAGTAATTATGCTAGAAATAAGTAGAGCCGATATAGTCGGCTCCGAGTTGATGAACTTTCAACAAGAAGAAAGGTTCTTAAAGTTATCTGTAAACGGGTATTTAGATTTACTAGGTATTGATCCTATAAAATCCCAGATGGCAGTAATAAATGCTATCAATAGCCCTAAATATCGCTTCGTATGCGGAGCAGTCTCTAGAAGACAAGGTAAAACCTATATTGCAAATATTATAGGCCAGTTGTGTGTTCTTGTGCCTGGCTCTTCCGTTCTCTTAATGTCTCCCAACTACTCCCTCTCACAAATTTCTTTTGATCTACAAAGAAACCTCATAAAGCACTTTGACTTAGAAGTGGTAAGAGATAATGCAAAAGACAGAGTAATTGAGCTATCTAACAATTCAACTATAAGAATGGGATCTATCAATCAAGTAGACTCTGTAGTGGGAAGAAGTTACGATCTAATTATTTTTGACGAGGCTGCTCTGACTCACGGCAGAGAGGCTTTCAACGTAGCTCTTAGACCTACACTAGATAAGCCAAATAGCAAGGCTCTATTTATCTCCACTCCTAGAGGGCGCAACAACTGGTTTGCGGAGTTTTTCTATAGAGGATTTAACGAAGAGTATCCTGACTGGATTTCTATACGAGCAACCTACCACGAAAACCCTAGAATGCACGAAAGTGACATAGAAGAAGCAAAAAAGGCTATGTCTCAGGCAGAGTTTGCTCAAGAATACTTAGCAGACTTCAATACCTACGAAGGCCAGATTTGGGGGTTCAACTTCGAGAAGTGTGTAGTAGACGTAGACAAATTAGACACTAGAAACATGGACGTTTTTGCAGGTCTTGACGTGGGTTATAAAGATCCCACAGCTTTATGTGTTTTTGGTTACGATTGGGATACAGAGACTTATTATATCTTAGACGAGTATCTAGAAGCTGAAAGAACTACCGAGCAGCACGCAGAAGAAATTCAAAGGTTCATACTTAAATGGGATATAGACTATATCTACATAGACTCTGCTGCTCAGCAAACACGATATGACTTTGCACAAAATTATGATATATCTACTATAAACGCTAAAAAGTCTATACTAGATGGCATAGGGAAGGTGGCAAATGTAGTGGACAATAATAAGCTATTGGTCAATCAAAGGTGTCAGCATTCTTTAGATAGCTTAGATCAGTACCAGTGGGATCCTAACCCCAATCTTCTTAGAGAGAAACCAAAGCACGATAGATTCTCTCATATGGCCGACGCAATTAGATATGCAATGTATACCTTTGAAACTCAGTCAACTAGTTTTTAAGATACCAAAGAAAAATAACTCTTGACTTTTTGTTAATTACGGTGATATAATTTTTTCTATTACGGAATGGTACCATGGACCCAAAAAGAGATTTAGTAAAGTATATTAGGGATAAAGCAAAGTCTAAGTACAATAAAGATACTGAATGTTTTATTTGTGGTTCCAAAGAAGAACTTGATTTTCATCACTTCTTCGGGTTAACCGAGTTATTAGACCAGTGGCTAGTAAGATCTAAAAAGACTATAACAACAGAAGAACAGATACTAGCGGAGAGAGACAGTTTTATACAAGCACATTTAGTTGAGCTATATGACGAAGCTACAACATTATGTCACTCTCACCACTTAAAACTCCATTCTATATATGGAAAAAGGCCCAAACTTGCAACAGCAGGAAAGCAGAAACGCTGGGTGTTGAAACAAAGAGACAAATATGGCATGGTATGATAACTTATTTTCGAGAGGTCCAAAAGAGGATGTAGAAGAAAAGTTAAACCCTGCCCAGAGATTTATTTCTAGAGAAGAAGGTTACTCTCTAGGAACTAGTGAAATCTTTACTAATTATAGAAATGCTTACGAGCAGATCGAAGTTGTAAATAGAGCTGTAAACTTAATTGTAGATGATGCAGCAGAAATTCCCGTAGATGTAGGAGAGAAATTAAACTTAACTCCAATAGTAAAAAATATAAGACGAAGCAAGGTAGATACTCTTCTTAATATAGAGCCTAACCCTTTTCAGGATATTAATTCTTTTAAGCGAAATCTTATTGTTGATCTATTGATAGATGGTAATATCTTTGTATATTTCGACGGAGCGCATCTATATCAGCTACCCGCCCGAAATGTGGAAATAGAAACTGACGAGAGAACCTATGTAAAATCGTACGTTTATGACAATAAGTTAGACTATTCCCCTTCAGAAATTATTCATATCAAAGAAAATTCTTTCAATTCTATTTATCGAGGAGTTCCTAGACTAAAGCCCGCTTATAAGAGAATGCAGTTGCTTGGGTCTATGAGAAAGTTTCAAGAAAACTTCTTTAGGAACGGAGCAGTCCCAGGACTAGTACTTAAAAGTCCTAATACATTAAGTGAGAAAATTAAAGAAAGACTACTTATGTCTTGGAGCTCTAAGTACAATCCAAATACTGGAGGTCATAGACCATTAATCCTAGATGGAGGTCTTGAAATAGACAGCTTAAATGAAGTAAACTTCAAAGAGCTGGACTTTCAAGAGTCTATAAAAGAAAATGAAAAAATTATTTTAGAAGCACTCGGCGTTCCTCCCATACTACTAGATAGTGGGAATAACGCTAATATTCGTCCTAACCACAGACTATTCTACTTAGAAACAGTACTGCCTATAGTTAGAAAGATGAATTTCGCTTTTGAACGTTATTTTGGATTTAATTTGGCAGAAGATGTTAGTAACATACCCGCGCTACAGCCGGAGCTTCAAGACCAAGCTGGTTACTATTCTACTTTAGTTAATGGAGGCATAATGACTCCGAATGAGGCTAGAGTAGCTATGAGAATGGAGCCTATACCTGGCAATGATGGTATTAGAATCCCTGCAAATATAGCAGGAGCAGGTTCTGCAGCCAACCCTTCTCAAGGCGGTAGGCCTACTACCGAAGGTGAAGATTGATGCCCATACCTATACCGGGAGAAGAGGAAAGTCAAGACGAGTTTATGGATCGTTGTATGTCCGACCCTAAGATGGGAGAGGAGTACGAAAATGCTCGTCAGAGAGCCGGAGTATGCTACACTCAGTGGGAAGAAAGAGACACAAAAGCTTTGTCAGATTTAAAATTTGTTCCAACAGATAGTATGGCCGCAGAAGCTCGCCGAGGTTTGGATTGGAGAAAAGAATTTAACAGGGGCGGCACTATGGTAGGTGTAGCTCGCGCTAATCAGATTATTGCCAAGGAGAACTTATCAGTTTCTACTGTAAAAAGAATGTTTTCCTTCTTTAGTAGACATGAAGTCGATAAGCAAGGACAAGGTTTTAATCGCGGAGAAGAAGGATACCCAAGTGCAGGTCGAATAGCTTGGGCTTTGTGGGGCGGAGATCCTGGATTTTCTTGGGCTCGAAAGATGAGAGCTAGAATAGAAAGAGAGGAGAGTAAGTCCGAAGTAAGAGATGACGTTTTTACAACTCAAGGAGAGGCGGAAGAAAGAGCCAGAGAGATAGGCTGTGTAGGCACTCATTCTCATGATGAGAATGGAGATTTAGTTTTTATGCCGTGTGCCTCACATGACGACTACGTTGCTGCTACTGGAGATGAAGTAAAGACCTTAGAAGAAGAATATGAAGGTCTCTCCTCTTACGAATATAATTTTCTTGTAGATTACTTTGGCGGTGTCACAGACGAGGACGAAGAAAAAGCTCCTAAGAGAGGCAAAGTAACAGAAGCCATTAGAAAAGGACTAGAAAAGAAAGCAAAAGATCACAACGATAAGGTGGGAGACGTAAAGTCTAAAAGGACTTCTACTCGAACTCTAGTTGCGGTATTTAGACGAGGAGTAGGTGCATACTACACTAATCCTCAATCTGTAAGACCAAGCGTCTCTAGCCCTGAACAATGGGCTTATGGGCGTGTTAATAGTTTTTTATACGTCTTAAGAAATGGTAAGTTTAGAAGTGGAAAGCACGATACAGACTTACTACCAAAGGAACACCCTATGTCTAGTAAAAGTTACGAAGAAATGAATACTAAAATTTTTAATATCACGTCCTCTTTTAAGAGTTACGATGATGACGAAGATGATGATAGCATCAAGATTAGAGGATATGCCAGCACTGTCGATACTGACAGATCTGGAGACATTATCGAAAGCTACGCCTGGAAAAAGGGTGGCCTAGATAACTATCAGAATAATCCGATTTTATTATTTAATCACGACTATAATAAACCTATTGGTAAAGCTACGTCTTTAGCTATTACTGAAAAAGGCTTAGAAATAGAAGGAAAGATCTCCAAGTCAGCAGGACATATTGCTGAAATGGTGAAAGAAGGCATCCTGAGCGCTTTTAGTGTCGGTTTCAGGGTCAAGGATGCGGATTGGATGGAAGAAACCGAGGGCTATAGGATCAAGGATGCGGAACTGTTTGAGGTATCTGTTGTATCAGTGCCTGCAAACCAAGGTGCAATTTTTTCTGTAACAAAGTCTTTTGACTCAGAAAAAGATTACTCCGAGTGGAAAGCTCAGTTTGTAAACGATCCTAAATTATCAGGTCAGCTCAGTAAGGGCTCACCAAAAGAAACAGCTAATGCTGTCTTCGAGGAAAAAGTAATGTCTGATCAAGACTTTAACATGGAAGAGTTTGCTCGAGAAGTTGCACGTAAAACAGCTGCTGAAATCCAAATGCAGGCGGCCCAGAAAGCTGCTGCTGAAAAGGCTACTGCCGAGGAAGAAGCTGCTCAAAAAGCAACCCAAGAAGCACAACTTGAAGAGAAAAAAGCGGAGGTCCAAGCTGTCGTACAAGGCGTTACAACTGGTGCTGAGCGTCTTATGGCCGACTTGGAAAATCGTGTTTCTCAAAAGCATGAAGATCTCTACAGTGTAGTAGATGAGCTTCGAAACGAGATTAAGGAGAAGGCCTCCGAAATCAATCATATTCGCGAAAGTAAGCGAATTTTCTCAGATCGCGGAACTAGTGACTGGAAAAAAGCATTCCAGGCAGATATGTCTGATGCATATTTCCTTGCTCGTGCTACGGGCAAAGGTTACGATACTCGCCTCGCTAAGGATGTTATGGAAAAGGTTAACGCTCATTCGGGTGTTGGCGTTTCCTCAGCAGACTTCGAGCAAGAAGTCTCTACGAACGTAGAACGAGATATTCAACTAGAGTTGGTACTTGCTCCTCTGTTCCGTGAGATTCAGATGCGATCTGCTACTCAAATTCTGCCTATCATGCCTGATGCAGGTTATGCAGAGTTTGCTTCTAGTCAAACTGCTAGTGGTTCAAGCCCTCACGGTAACTTGAACGAGCGCGGCGACGCTTACGGCTCCTATAATGGTGTCGATATGACCGAACGCACTCTTAGCACTAAGAAGCTAATTTCCCAGTCTTATCTTGGAAATGAAACTGAAGAAGATGCAATTATTCCTATTTTGCCTCTTATTCGTGAAGCTGTTGTACGGTCACACGCCCGTGCAGTAGAGGCTATGATCCTTGTAGGTAATCACGGCGACGGTCCTTTCGGTACCGGCGGCGCTGCTCCTGCAGGTTTGATTTCTCTAGCAGCAGCAGACTCTAACAAAACTCAGTCTGCTACAGCCTTTGCTTCAGAAGCGCTGACTGCCGCTCAGCTCCTTGCAGCTCGTAAGAATATGGGCAAGTACGGTATTCGTCCCGAGCAGGTGGTATATATTGTATCATCTACTGAGTACCATAATCTTGTTGCAGATTCTGCATACGCAGATGCAAGTCAGGTCGAAGGCCTGGCTACTAAGCTGACTGGTCAAGTTGGCCAGGTATACGGTTCACCTGTAATCGTCTGTCCTGAGTTCGCAACAGCAGCAACTGGCAAGTTCTATGCTTGTGCTGTTAATGCGCAAAACTTTGTAATCCCGCGACTGCGTGGAGTTACTATTGAATCTGATTATGAAGTCGCTAATCAGCGTCGAGTTCTTGTTGCTAGTCAACGCCTCGGCTTTACTGATCTTATTGACGGTGCCACCTCTAAGTGGGCTCTGCAATATAAAGCTTCTTAATAATTATATTATTGGGGAAACGACTGGGGGAGTAACTCTCCCCCGGAAGTTTTTATAAGTTTATTTACTATGACAAATTTAGTTACTATATACGAGTACAAAGACTCTCAAAACATTACGGGGGTCAAGGATGACGCACGCATCACCTCTTTAGTTGCTTCTGTAAGTCAACTTATAAAATCTTACTGTGGAAATTCATTTGTAGATTATTATTCTACTCCTAAAACAGAATACTTTAACATAGACTACGATACTCATATAATTCAACTATTGGAATCTCCGATAGTTTCTATAACATCCGTACACGAAAGAGCCTCTCAAGCAGAGGACTATATACTATTAGAGAAAGACGGCAGTAATGGCAAATATGAGTACTACGTCGATAATAGTACTGATTCTATATTTAGAACTACGGATGAGCAATATAAAAACTGGGAGAAAGGGGTAGCTGCTGTAAAAGTTATTTACACTGCAGGATACTCCGATATTCCAGAGGATTTAAAACTTGCTGCCTACGATTTAATTACGTACTACTACAGGGACGAGTATAAGACCCGAAGAACAATAGCCGGAGCTACTATAGATAATCAAACTACTAGTACACTTAGAGCTAATGTAGGCTTTCCAGATCATATAAAAAGAGTTTTGGATATGTACAAGATGAAGTAATGGCTGTCCAGAACACTAAGAAGTTTTTAGGACAACTACATAAGTTCGTAGGAAACAGTGTACGAAAAAACTTAAATAGCTTCTATACTGAAGTAACTATGTCCAATACTAGTGTAGGCCAAGGATTCAAAGAGGGATATCAAAGTTTAGCAGACGTATACGAGGACTACATAGATATTCCTGATAACGACTTTAATGAGTTTGGGTCTGAGGCTATAGATAAACTTCATAGATATGTATCGTCAGAAAAAACGTGGCCCACCCTTGTAGACTATATCCCAGGAAAGTTAATTAGATATGCTGCTAGAAGGGACATTAAAAAAGCGTACACTATAGTTAAAAACTCTGGAACTACTTCTTTAAATAAGTACTTAAGAGGTAAAGGCAAGAGAGCTTTGAGAGGACTAAGAGAAGAGCGCAGCGCAGGTTCAGACATAAAGAGTGCTGTGCAATCTGAAGTAGGAAAGTTTAAGTCCGCTTTACACCGTACCCACGAAAGCATAACTACAGTAGGAGCAGCTCAGTTAACAGCTTCTTTAGCTTTTTTAGATAAAACTGCTGCTTTCTCAGGTTATGCAAAGTCTAAGCAATTTAGAGACGTAATGAAAGTCTATGAGGACATAGAATACGTATTCGAGACTTCCGGCACTAAAAAAGATGGTGCTAAGATAACTCTAAAAGAAGATCAGGCAATACGAATAATACTAGGCCCTCGATCTAGAAATAAGGTAGGATCGGAGCCTACTGACTGGAAGAACACTAGACCTTTGCTAGAGCAGGCAGTAGTTGCTTATATAGAGAAAACTAGAATCGAAAAGAGACCCGGCTCTAAAAGCATAGAGGAAACTAATCAGGATGTTGCAGAGTTTAACATTGTAAAAGAGCTTACAAAGGCGAAGAATGTTAAGGCTAAAAATCCCACACCGAAAGTTAGAAAGAAACAAAAAGTTAGGAGTGTGCAAAGCAATAGCAAAACAAAAGCTAGTGCCTCTACTAAAAAAGCCCCAAGAAAGGCTAAAACTAATGTTCCTACTAGCACCAACATACTCTCTTTAGCCGCTCTTATAAACGAAAAGCTTCCAGAGACTATAAGAAAGAACATGAAGCCTCCTGCGTTAGAGAATCGTACAGGAAGGTTTTCAAACAGCGTAAAAATTGTAGAAGCTACTTATACTGCACAAGGGTATCCCTCATTCGGGTATACTTACCAAAAAGATCCCTATCAAGTTTTTGAACCTTCTCTAGGCAACTCTGCTTGGTCTAGTCAGGAAAGAGACCCAAAGAGACTAATAGATAGGTCTATACGAGAAGTAGCTGCTCAAATAATGGCAGGAAGATTTTTTACTAGGAGAATATAGTGGCTTCAAGAGATTATACTACACGAAGACTGGCCATTGTAGAGGCCCTTGCAGATAAGCTAAAAGGTATAAATGGTTCAGCATCTTTCAGAACTGACCTAGATCAACAGGTTCATCCCCGACTAAAGTTTTGGGATGAGGTAGAGCAGTTTCCTTCTATACATCTCAATGCTGGAAGTGAGACTAGGCAGTATCAAGGATCTGGGTATAAAGATAGATTTTTGCTAATTACTCTGCGTTGTTACGTAAATGAGGAGGATGCTGTTGAAGCACTGGAAGGACTTCTAGAAGACGTAGAGACAATTATAGAAGACAACTCTAGGCTAACCTACACTCCTAAATACGGAGTAAGAGGTACAACACAACAACTTTCTATTGTTAGCATAGACACTGATGAGGGCGCTTTAGAGCCTCTAGGTGTAGGTGAGATAATAGTAGAAGTAAGGTATTAAGCAAAAGAATTTTCTTTTGCTATTAAACTGGAAAACACGTAATGTCTTTCCAAGTTACAAAAGGAGACAAGCATGGCTTCTTTATTTTTCAATAGAGACACTAAGGTTTATGCAGTAAAAGGTTCTGATGTTTGGGAAATCCCAGTCTTGGACGGATTCTCATTCAGTCAAGCCACTAACGTAAACGAAGTAACTCTCAATGAAATGACTAACGCCTCTGGTGTATCCAGACGGTCACGTCAAATGTTTACCGATTCATATGCTCCGGCAGAATGGTCTTTTTCAACATATATTAGACCATTTAAAACCGCTGGAACTGATGTTGTAGGTAACGCAAATAGAAATGGTACTTTAAATCATCACATGATTGATGAGGCTTTATGGGCATGGTTTGCAGGCAAGCCCTCCTACACAGCTACAAATTCGAGTACTGACTCTGCGTGGTCCTCTGGTTGGACTTTAGGAACCTCTAGTACTACATTATCTATGGCAGACTCAAATAGGGTAGATCTTCAAACTTTTGATCTCTACTTTGTTTTAGGTGCTAAGGATGATACAGACCCTAGTGGCCCTACTGGACCCAGCTACACAGACGCTAATACTCTTATCTATAAACTAGAGGGAGCTACGGCAAATGAGGCTACTATTGATATTGATATTGATGGCATTGCCACAGTAAACTGGTCAGGCTTTGCAAATATTATTTCTGAAGAAGCAACTTTCGATGCTAGCTCCGCTATTATTGAAGGTGTTGCTGACACAGATAATTATATTCGAAACAGGCTAACCGCTATGACTGCTGTCAGTAGTGTTAGTGGTAGCTCTAAAACGTATGGCCTAACTATTACCAATGCAAGTTTCACTTTCAGTAATAACATTGAGTTTTTGACTCCTAATACTTTAGGGTCAGTAAACCAGCCTATTGGGCATGTAACTGGTACTAGAAGTATTACTGGTTCTTTTAATTGTTATATTGATGAAACTTCGAACGGTAGTGCAGACTTGTTTGCGGATATCATCGGAGCAACTACCACAGTGACAAACTCATTTGATCTCGACTTTTATGTTGGAGGAGAGACAGGCAGCAATGTTCTAAATGCCCCAGGCATGCAGATTTCGCTACCTACTGCTCATATTGAGCTACCCGTACACTCAATCGAAGACGTTGTATCTGTAGAAACTACTTTCCACGGATTACCTAGCGCGATTGGTACACCAGATGAGTTTGACCTCACTATTGTAGGACCATAATAAAAAATAATTCTTGACATTTATGTCAAGGTTTTATATAATATTATGATACCAAGTGGGAGTAGTTTTTTACTGCTCCCACTTATTTCTTAACCAAAAGGTTACTTTAATGGAAGAAAAAACAAAAAAACAGTCAGTATCCCTGGCTTCTCTTATTACCCCGAGTAAAACTGTAGCAATCAGTTTTCCGGGATATAAAGGTTTCACCGTAAAGCTGTGTCATCTATCACGAGATGAGCTGCTTAAGTTACGTAAAAAGTGTGTAAGTACAAAATACAATAAGAAGACTCATCAACCAGAGGAAGTACTGGACGAGGAGACTTTTTTAACCGAATACTGCAAGTCTATTATCAAGGGATGGTCCGGACTTAAGTTCCAATACTTAGAAGAGCTTCTATTAGTGGATACTGAAGGCTTGGAGCCCGATAGCGAACTTGAGTACTCTCAGGAGAACGCAGAGACGTTGATGAAAAACTCAACTACGTTCGATACCTGGGTTACTGAGACCGTAGGTGACTTAGAAAATTTTACGACAGCCAAGTAGAAGAAATACTTGGCCGTATCCGTAGATTCTTAAATCAATCTAAAGATGTTAGTGTTGATACCTACTTAAAGATTTGCGAACAACTAGGCCAAGAGCCAGATCCACAAAAGATGCCGCTCACCTCAGCAGATTTTCCTCCTGAGGTGCAAGTGGCATTTTTTATATATAACTGTTTATCTGATGTGTGGGAAGGAATGAGCGGTACGTTTTTAGGTAAAGACTGGTCTTTTCTTGAATACGTATTAGATCTTCACGAGATAGAAGATAGAAGAACTATATTCTTTTTTGCAAAAGCTATAGAAGAAGAGTACAAGACTTATTATAGCGAAGAGTCTGAACGAAGACGAAAAGCAGAAGAAAGAAAGTCAAAGAGCAATGCCGGACCTGGCAAGAACTACTCCTATAATGTGAGTGGCTAGAAAAGTAGATTATGGCTAAAACAGCAAAAGTTACAGTTATTATTGATGATAACGGCACTATGCGCCTTGCAGAAAAGGATGCCAAAAGGTTAGGAGGCACCCTAGAAAAAACTGGTAAGAGCGCACAGAGTGCACAACGAGGTCTTCGGGGCACAGCTCAGATGTCCTCGAACTCTACTAAAAACTTTGCAAAGCAATCTCAGGTAATGAACGGTGTTTTGGTACCTGCGTATGCAACCTTAGCCGCTCAGATTTTTGCTCTTACAGCTGTATTTAGATTTTTTCAACAGGCTGCCGATCTTCGGGTATTGACGGACGGACAACTAGCATACGCAAAGGCTACTGGTACCTCTCTTGGGTCTATTACAGCCTCTTTACAAGAAGCAACTCAAGGACAGCTTGCTTTTAGGGATGCGGCACAAGCAGCCTCCATTGGTGTTGCTGCAGGCTTGTCTGCATCTCAACTACAAAGACTATCTACTGTAGCAACTCAAGCATCTTCAGCTTTAGGGAGAGATTTAACAGACTCTTTCAATCGACTAGTAAAAGGTGCAATTAAAGCAGAGCCAGAACTATTGGACGAACTCGGTATTATTGTACGATTACAAGATGCTTCTGAAAACTACGGAAGAAAGATAGGTAAAACTGCAAACGAATTATCAACCTTTGAAAAGTCTCAGGCAGTAGTAAACGCTGTACTTGAACAGGGCGAAGACAAGTTTGGAAAGTTTGAGATTCGCGTTAATAAAGTAAATCAAGCAGGAAAAGCTTTTAATGACTTGCTTATTGACATACAAACTGGACTTGCTCCTTTTATAGAACTATTATCAGAAGCTATTGCTGAAAGTGGGAAATTTGCAGCAGCTATTGCAGGATTCGCATTTGCAGCCCCTATCCGAAGTTTGGTTCCTGACGCGCGAGACTTTGCACAGTTCGATAGACAAGATATTGGTAGGTCTATGGTAGGTGCTGGGTATACTGGAGAAAAGCATCAAGAAAGATTGCTACAAGGCACTTTTACTTCGGGAACTCTTCGGGATATAGAAAAGTCATTAAAAGCAACAAACTCGAAAGTAATTGATAATAGCGAAAACGCAAAAATAGCTGTACAAGGTTTAGCAGTCCAAGCACGAGCATCACTTTTGCATGAAGCGGGTGTTATGGAAAAGGGAATGAGCGGTTTCTTCAAACGAATGGAAGCTCAGTTTATCTCTGCAAGAGGAACTGCTGTTGGTACTTTTGCAACTATTAGAGCTGCAGGTACGGTTGCTTTTACTGCTATTGGCGGTGCTATTGCGAGTGCTTTTAATATTATAGCTATAGCCGGTCTTGTTTTCACTTTGGGTCAGCTAGCATTTACCTACTTTAGGTCCAAAGATGCAAATTCAGCTTTTAACGCAAGTCTGAAAGACACAACCAAATCTTTAGAGAAACAAAGAATAGAAATAGAAAAAGTAGGTGCAGCACTTGTAGCTAGTGGTCTTTCTGGATCTGAAGGAGTTCTTTCTGCTTCAAACTTTTTACGTAGTCAGTCTTTTGCAGATATAACCGAAGGTATAATACCGCAGTCTATGATTGATAATATTAGTGAGGCAATAGATAAACTAGACGCGCTTCGCGAAAAGAATGCACAATTTAACAACGACATGAGATTCTCTACTAGGCACGACCCGCTGTTCTCGGCTGTTAGTGCCGCTAAGTCTGAAAAACCTCTGCTAAAACAAATAAAACTAAGCGAGGATCAAACTACCGCATTACAAAAGCTAAATAAAACTCTAGGCGTAAATGCAAAAGTACTAAAAGACTCAGGACTAATAACAGTACCTAGAGTTAATAAAGCATATGAAGAGTTAGTTGGTCTACATACAGAATTAACAGATATACTTGCACAGGAGGAACAAACTGAAGACAGTCTAAAACGTATTAGAGAAATTACTACCGACTTAAGATCTGGTGGGTATGCTTCTGTAGGCGGGGCACTAAAAGATGTTTCAAACTTTGGACCTATAATGAAGGGTGCTCAGGATGCTTCAAATGAATTTTATAAAACGGTCATAGAAGGTGCAAATGAATTAACCAGAAAAGATCCTTTTAAGTCAGTTAGACAAAACTTACGAGATATAAGGACTGGTTTAGAACAAGAAGCAAAGTTCAACCTTGAAATGGGAGAGCCGAGCCAAGAAGCCATGAAAAAGCTATTTGGGAAAAGCGCTCTAGAAAGTGGGATACCAGGGCTTGAAATAACAGATCCAAACTTTTTTATCACTCAAATAGATAAGATGAGTGCAAAGTATGACACCTTTTATCGGACCCAGTTTGATAATGAAAAGAAGCGGATACAAAATAATACAGAAATCAATAGACTGTTTTTAGATACTGTAGATAATAATAAAAGAAAGATAGATCTTCAAACAGAAAATAAAATACTCGATTCGAAAGAGTCTATACTAGAAAAAGAACTAAGAATCGGCACTCTTAGACTAGCAGGGACTAAGGACTCACAAAATCAAGCAGATCTGCTTCAGGAGCAAGTTAATTCGTTACAAGCAGGATTGAGCATACTAGGCCAGCAAAGTGCACTTCAAAAAGAGTCATTGGATATAGCAGAAAGAAAAGCTCAAATTGATACTCAAGCTAAGGTAGGAATGAACACATTAAAGGCTCGAGAGCTTTTGATTGATAGCAGTATAGAGGGAAGCAATAAAAAGATTGCAGATATAAACCTTCAAAGAGCAGTAGCTCAAAAGCGTATAGCTGAAGCGTTGCGAGAAGAAGCAGATTTTTACAATGATGGCACGCCTGCTAGACAAAGAGCATTTGCCCTAGCAGACAGCAATTTAAAAGTAGCCATCGCTCAGGTAGCTGCTGTACAAAATCAAAATGCGGCTTTAGAAAGACAACTAGCATTACAAGAAGATTTAGGTAGAATACAAACAAAAAATCTACAGTTAGAAGGCAGAAGATTAGACAATCAGCTAGGCCCTCAAGATTCTGTACTAGGAAGAGTTCGTAGCGCTAATTTGGATGCAGAAGGTTTCAGAAACCAGGCAGAGTCAAAAAGAAGAGAAGCACAAGAGAAGAATCTAAAACAATTTGAAAAAGATAATTTGCTACTAGAAGCAGAGAATTTAGAGAAAAGAGCTAATGTTGCAGTGTATGAAGCATCTATCCAGGGCCAGGCTGCTCAAGGGCTGGTTAGCTCAATGAGAGAAGGGCTAACTGACGTATTTAGCAGTGCTGCTGCAGGAGACTCTGTAACGGATGCGTTTCTTAGAATGGTGTCTGGCTTTGCAACTACTCTACAGCAGTCTATGACTGATGCTTTAGTTACCTCTTTCATGGAAGCTACGAATATGGAAGCGAGAATGAAAGGTTTCTCAGACAAGTTTATGTCTTTCCTGTTTCCAGGAGGCGCAGGTGGAGGTGGAGGCCTAGCTAGTCTGCTTAATGCAGGGGGTGGCGCAGGTGGTGCAGGTGGCTCTGGAATATTCTCCTCTATATTTAGTGGAATTACCTCGTTTTTTGGTTTTAGAAATGGAGGAATTGTTTCCGCTAGGGGTGGATATTACGATAAGATGTATTCCGGAGGTGGAATAGCTAAAGGCAGAGACTCAGGATATCCTGCAATTTTACATGGTACAGAAGCAGTAGTTCCTCTGCCTGATGGTAAAAAGATTCCTGTACAGATGCAAGGATCAAATTCTAACATAAATACTATATCTGTTAGCGTGAATGTAGATCAAAGTGGGAACGCTACTAGTACTACTAAAGAAAATTCTGATGCTAAGGGTAGAATGTTTGGAGAGGCAATTTCAAGGGCTGTCCAGGAAGAGTTACTAATTCAAACAAGAGAAGGTGGACTTCTTAATAGGTAGTTAATAATATGGCAATTGGATTTACTATACCTCAATCAGAAAGTTATAACGAAACAGGCGGAGACATACAAGTAATCCCTGATAATGACATGAGGCGTCAAAGCGACCCGGAAGTGTTGATTGCAAAATTCGGAGATGGGTATGAACAGCGTGCTTCTAATGGAATAAACCCAATTAGAGAAGAATACGCTGTTACCTTTAGCAGCAGACAGAAATCAGAGATTGATAATATTGTAAGTTTCTTTTCGGTAAAAAAGGGAATAACTTCTTTCGATTTTACAGTACCAGATACAAATGGAATTAGTAATGAAACCACTATAAAAGTTGTATGTGATAGTTACAATACTACTTTTAGGAATTCAGAGTTTTATACTTGCTCTGCAATATTTAGAAGAGTTTATGAATCATGACAAATTTAATAGCAACAGATTCTGCTAAGCAAGCACTAGGTTCCCTGGTTTACTTTTATGACATAGAGGCGAGCTCTACAGTCACTTTAAGATACCACAACGGGGTATCGGGTTCCTTAGCAAACGTTACTTGGTATGACTACAATAGTCCTTACAGCCAAGTGACGTACACTGCTATGCCCATAAAAGCATCAGGTGAGAGTAGGACCTCTATGGGTTCTCCGGAGCGACCCTCTCTAAATATAGGTGTTATTGCAACTACTCTATCTTCGGATCTTGCATCAGCAAACATTTACAACTATGGAGACTTAGTAGGGAAAAAAGTAACTATTAGAGCTACACTCGCAAAATATCTGAATGGAGGGTCTGCCGATACCAGTGTAGGAAACCCTCCTATTGAATTCCCTAAAGCAACCTATTTGATAGAGAGTATAACTAGCCTACAAGGAGAAAGCATAACATATGAGCTTACAACCCCGTTTGATACTCAAGGAATAACTATACCCAATAGAAGAGCTACTTCTAATCTTTGCTCTTGGGTTTACAAAGGACTTAACTTATCAAATATTGGCCCTGAATATTCTGCTTGTTATTGGCCTGATGCAGGAAATTGGGTTGTGGGTGCAATCTCCTATAGAGTTTACTTTAACGTAGAAGATGAGCCTATAGTGGATTCGGGAATTACTTTTACAAACTATACAAGCGGATCCGTTACAGAAAATACTTTATACAAAACTACAAGTACGGAGACCAGACTTGCATCTAACGGAGCTACTAGCTCTGTTACTGTAGAGAACTACTGGCAGGCTGCTACAAGTACAGCTTCTCCAGGTACTCCATCTGATTCAAATTCAAATTTTAGACGGGTTAGAGTATATGACGCCTATAATGCATCAGTTACCTACTATAGCTTTGAAGATACCCAGCACAATGAATATGTACGAGATTCTGATGGTAAAGTATGGCAAGTAACAAATACTATTAGTGGAGAAGCCCCAGGCTTTAACGCTTTCTGGGCTTTGGGCGATGTTTGTGGTAAAAAACTAAACTCATGTGCAATTAGGTATGGCATCAAACCGATTAACTCTGGAGCTGGTACAATACCTAGTGCTACCACAGATACTACAAAAACTCTACCCTTCGGAGGGTTTCCAGGGTTAGCAAAGAAACTACTAAGATGATAGATTTAGATTTAATTAAACAACATTTTGATGCAGTATACCCCGAAGAGGGTTGCGGCTTAGTAATAACAAATAAAGAAGGAGAGTTAGAGTGGATTCCTTCTAGGAATATATCAGAAAATCCCGAAGACTCTTTTGAGATAGAGGAAAGCGTATTTGTATATCATAAGCTTTACTCTAAGATAGAAGGAATTGTCCATAATCACGTGGATGACGACAGTAAGCCAAGTCCTCAAGACATCGAGGCTTGTCAGGCTTTAGACATACCTTATTGGATTTTTAGTTATCCAAAAATGAAACTCACAGTAGTTTATCCGGAGAAATAAATGACCACTAGATTAGACATTAGTAGAAAAAGATCAACTCATCCCGCATACTTAGACTCTTTACATAAGTTTGGGTCAAATCCTGCAGTTGGAACTTCTGCTGAAACTGTTTGGTCTGAAGGCGGTTTGTATCCTTGGGCATCTTTTCCCGACACTATATACATAACCGGAACGGATGTAGGAAATGTTGAAATCTCAGGACTAGACACTGACTATAACGAATACACAGAAACAGTTGCTATAGGTAGTAACAGTGCACAAAGTTTTTCTAGAGTTTTTAGGATGAGAGCTGACATTGTGAACTCTGCAGCCATTTATGCTAGGGCAGGTAGTAATGCAGGAACTATAGTAGGTAAGATAGATGCAGGAAAGGCCCAGAGTCTAATGGCGATTTATACAATACCTAAGGATAAAGTTGGGTATCTAGTTAGATATACTGTAGGCTGTGGCAATAACGATAGTATTTTAACTGAACTGTTTACGAGAGACTCTGGATCAGTTTTCCAATTAAAAAGCGAAATGTCTATTCTAGAAGATACCATAACTCAAGATTTCTTTGCTCCAATTAGACTAGAGGAGAAAACAGACATAGACTTTAGAGCAACATCAAATCAAAATTCAAATAATAAAGTAATACTAAATTTTGATTTAATTTTAGAGAATTCATAATGAAAAGAACTATATTTTTTACAGGAGAAATGAGAGAGAAGTTTGGAGATAGTATTGTACTTGATACTAATAGTCTTCAGGATGTAGCAAGAGGTATAGAAGCTAATAGACCTGGATTTAGAAGATATATAATAGGTCTACAGGAGAGGGGTTTGGATCTAAGAGTGTACAATGCTGGAAAGTATTTAACTGAAGATGATGGCCCTTTATTTCCGTTAGAAGATGGAGATATACTGTTAAGTGTAGCACCTGTAGGATCTTTTCTTGGAATTGGAGCACTTTTTGCCACAGTTTTTTCAGCGCTATTTACCGTAGCTGAGTTTGCTATCAAAAGTTATATTACTAAAAAAATTATAGATGGTATAGGTAAGTTACTTGCTCCGGATCCAGAAGAAATCGAAGAAGGAGAAGAGTCCTATTTGTTTAACGGGCCTCAAAATAGATTTTTATCCGGCAAAACTTTGCCTGTTGTGTATGGAGAAATGAGAGTAGGAGGATTTCCTATGAACTTACAGATAGTATCCAGTCCTTTTGATTCTGTAGAGATGTCTAGCGATACTGAAGGCAACATTTACGCAGGGAGAGGGTAGTGGAGGATATATTTGATTATGTATTTGTATCTCACCACGCAGGTAAATCCCAGGTACTAAGTGGACAGGACTCTAGACAAACTATCTCTGTATGGGATGTTATATCAGAAGGACCAATAGAAGGGTTAGTCGATGGCAACGCTTCAGTTTTTCTCGATAATGACCCTATGGTTGAAGTAGATAGTATTGAACATACAACTCGATCTCCTAGTTTTGGCACTTCAATTCAACTAACTAGCGGAAGCGCTAATGCAACAGTTTCCGCCTCTAGTAATCTATCCAGTGCTGTAGGAAGAATACTTTATATAGATGATGCAAAGGCAATAACAGGGCTTACAGCTACTGTGGGCAGTAACACTATAACTGCCTCTGGAGGAATACCTTCGGAAATACTCGATACTCCTCCTAGTACTTCGGGTGCTTGGGGATGGAATAACTATATAAAAGTTATAGGCGCAGGACCTACCGGCTTAGATATATACTATAATGTATATGCTAGACCAACTGCTACTACTGCACTAGTACCTCGAAGAATTATGTTTCCTTTTTCAAATGCGTCTGGAGCTCTAGTATATCAAGTAAAGATAGACAGCGTTTCCGGAAACAATACTCTAGTACTAACGGAGCCGTGGCCTTTTAGCTCAGGAACATATACTTTAGCACTGGGCACTGCTAGCGTGCTCAATCCTACTAGTACTGCAGAGTATCAGTCAGGCACAGGTGACCTAAAAAAGGTTCCACGAAGTACCCTACAGTTTAGAACTGGAAATGTGGACCAAGAACCTATACGAGAGATAGGAAACTTACAAGGAAGTTCTGTAAGTAGAACTTCTGGCTTAGATAGAACTTTAGAATTACACTCTGACTATTACCAGTACTTTGCAGATGATAATACGTCTAACGACCCTGATGAGCATACTGAAAATCAGGGCACAGATTCTACTTATATAGTTGATAGCGTTTCAGATTTAGGACTAACTAACTCAGGCGAAGTTGATGAGATAGTTCTTACTTTTGAGTATTCAACTTTAGTTATACAGCACTATGAAAAGGGTACTCAGTACGGAGGATACTCCGCTTTTTCTATAGACTTTTCTTATAGCAGAGATGGTGGCTCTACTTATACAGATGTTACTTTACCTATTGTAGAGCATAAATATAAAGCTCTTCAAGCTTTTTCTATAGATGAAAATATAAATCTTGAAGCTTTTCAACCTTTCGATAGATGGAAAGTAAAAGTAAAAAGAATAACAGCATCTAGCGGCGCGGGGTATGCTTTGGGGAATGTTGCTGGAAAGCCTCTTTCTATGTATGATTCAAGTGGAAAACGTCTAGCCTCTAGTAGAATTTTATACAGATGGAGGCTAAGAGCCCCTTGTACATTAGCTTCTATAACTTCGATAATAAAACAAAAGTTAAGCTACCCGTATACTGCGTATGCTGCTATAACTTTTGACTCTAAGGCTTATCCGTCTATGCCAACACGCTCTTACTTAGTAAGGGGGCGTAAGGTAAAAGTACCTTCTAACTACGTAACTAGAGAAGAAGCAGCTTTAGGGGTGGCTTCGTATAACAGAGACTCTAGCGGTAATATTCAGTCTTCTTACCAAGACTGGGACGGTACTTTTAGGGAAGGGGTCTATACAAATAATCCTGCGTGGGTACTATATGATTTGATACATAGTAAAAGATATGGTTTAGGAAGATTTGTGGATACTGTAGACAAATGGTCTTTCTTTAGAGTTGCAAAATACTGCGATGAACTTGTACCTGATGGTAAAGGAGGAGAAGAGCCTAGATACACATGTAATTTAGTACTGCAAAAAGAAGCAGGGGCTAGAAAGGTTATTAGAGATTTAGCAACTAATTTTATAGGTCTTTTACATTGGGTCGATGGAGAGATGTATTTAACTGCGGATCAGCCCTCAGCTCCTGTTTATAATTTTGGCAGAGGCAATGTTATAGACGGAAATTTTTCGTACTCCTCTAGTGAGTATAAGAAAAGACCTAATCAATATGTAGTTGTCTGGAATAATCCAGACTTAGACTATCAACAAGATTTTGTGTTGGTAGAGGATACAGAGAATATACTCGACAGAGGGATTGTTTTAAGCAAAGAAACAGTTGCATTTGGTTGCACTTCTAGATCTCAAGCTGAACGGTACGGAAGATGGAGGCTATTCACGGATAGACTACAAACCAGATCTGTAACGTTTGCAACTTCTATAAACGCTTCGTTTTTAAATCCCGGCGATATTATATCAGTACAAGATGCTAATTTAGATAACACCGAACTGTCAGGTCGTATAGCCTTAACTACCGGTACTGTAAATGCTACTACCGTTGCAATCGACAGAAACATAGTATTACAGTCTGGATACGATTATAGATTAAATGTCTTGTTTTTCTCTCCTGCAGCTATATTGGTTGATGACTCTGCAACTATAAACTCAGTTGCGTACACTAAAGGAGACGTAATTCTTAGTACTAATAATGGTAGTGACCTAACGGAGACTTCTGTAAATAACCTTACGGACGAGGCAGATAGTAATAGACCGGTCAATGTAAGCTGGAAGCCGGATACTCACGTAGAGTCACGCGCTGTGTCTACTAATCCCGGTACAGTAGACTCTCTAACTGTATCTACTGCTTTCTCCACAAACCCTACCCGAGGTAGCATGTGGACTTTAAGCTCTAGAAATAATAATATATTACAGTCCTCTTCTAGTAAGGACTATCTTGTTACTTCTGTAACTCAAACACAGGAGTTAGTTTGGGAAGTGTCTGCCGCAGAACATTTCAACTCTAAATTTGCAAGTGTAGAAGGCAAGTTCAATTTAACTGTAGACAACGAAGATTTTAAGGGACCAGCTAGTACTGATATAATCCCTTCAGTATCTAATCTAACCCTGTCTTTTGCTAACGAATAGGAAACAATAATGTCAATAGCAGATAATTATATTGTAGTAAACTGGGATCCGCCAACTTCCCTTACTAATGCAGCAACCGTATATGAAGATATACAAGCGTACGAAATTGTACATCAAATACCTGGATTTGAAAGTCCTGTACGTGTCGCTAAAAATGCCACAGATTTTACATTTGAAGGAGTACCTGAGGGTACCTATACTATATCTGTACGTGTAATAAATACTCTAGGTAAAAAATCACCCTTTATTACTAAAAGTATAACTACTAGCGAAGCAATAGATATTACTAGAACAATCCTTAATATACCTAAAGGCGGTTCTCTAAGTACAGGACTATACTTAGATAAAAACGTTGCGGGGCTTGTCAGGCTTGTAAATGATGATTATGTATTCACTCCTCCTACGAGAGATATTCGAGATGCTGCGACTATACAAAATGGAAGTACGGCTCAGACTCAACAGCAATTTTCTTTATCGAATGGAGAAGACGCATTCTTATACTTTGACTACAGCGCTGCAGCTTCTGACCCACTACTTGCAGTAGACTATTTTGAATATGGCACAACTGAAGTCTCTTGGATAAAAGAAACTACAGATAGTACTGGTGTAACTGCCATAACAGGCACTGTAAGCGTAGCAGCTACAAAAAGTACTGTTACTGGAGCTGGGACTTCTTTTACTACTGATTTTTTGGTAGGTGAGTATATTTTACTAGGTACTACTTTTGGAGCAAGAATTACTAATATTATTAGTGATACTGAGCTAGAAATAAGTCAAAGTGCTCCCACAGCATTTTCCGCAGTTACTGCGTATAAATTTTCTATAGAGATTGACTATGAGCTAGACTCTATCCTGGCAAGAATCTATAGAACCGGAGGAGAATATTACTTAGAGGGACAAACTACCCTAGACTCTGGAGGTGCTGCGGGTTTAAGCACAAGAGACGTAGAAGGTATACTATATTATACTGCTACCGGTCCTGCGGGACCTTCAGGCCCCGCCAGTCCTACAAGCTCTACAACATACTCTTACGATTTTGACGATTCTACTTTTAATAATGTTGCTACCGGATGGTCTCATGTACCTCCTGCTATTGATGGAGACTCCCCTCTGCCTATATGGGGTTCAAGGTACTATGTTTACGATAAGATAAATGATAATCAGTCAGTAAATTTTAGCCCTACATTTCAGGCTATTTCTACTATAAATTTAGACAAGAAAAACGTAACTAGCTTTTTATTTTATACCCCTTCTTCGGTCAATGCACCCACAAAACCTACTAGTGGAAACACTAATACGTATGACTTTTTTACAGGTACATTTGGCACTATATTAACTAATTGGTCTCATGAGCCTCCGTCTCTAGATGCTGCTTCCGACGATCCTTTCTGGGCAACAAAGTTTACTGTAGTACAAAACGGAGCAGGAGAACAGACTATTGCATTTAGTGATTCATTTGAATGGTTTGACTTACAAGGTCTGGCGGATGTTGCAACTTCTGGAGATTTTACAGATCTTCTCAATATTCCAGATGGAACTGGAGTAAGCTACGATGCTGCAGGAAATACTTTTGATTTAGATATTAATGAGCTTACTACAGAGACAGCTTTTGAAAGCACAGATTTACTAGCAGTATATGATGTTGACGCAAACGCAGTAGTTAAAGGCACAGTATACGATGTGGCTTTAGCAGGTCCTACAGGTTTAACAGGTGCTCAAGGGGCTACAGGGGCTGACGGGGCCCAGGGTACTCCTGGTGCTACTGGAGCTGATGGTCCTCAAGGGCCTGCTGGTGCTGATGGTGCTGATGGTGCTGATGGTGCTGATGGCCCTGCAGGACCTACCGGAGCAGATTCTACTGTCCAGGGCCCTACTGGTCCTCCCGGCGTTACGGGAGCAGGAAATACTGGACCTACCGGACCGCAAGGTTCAACAGGAGCAGAGGGACCAGCAGGTAGTGACGCAAATACTACAGGACCCACAGGCCCCGCTGGTGCTGATGGTGCCGATGGTGCACAAGGGCCCCAAGGACCACAAGGACCTGCAGGTCCTCAAGGAGATCAAGGTCCAACAGGAGCAGATGGAGCAGACGGAGCAGACGGAGCTCAGGGCCCTACAGGCCCCTCTGGAGCAACTGGCCCTACAGGAGCTAGTACAAGTGCGGGAGGCCCTACTACAGGAGGGACTTCTGACGTAGTTAAGAGTAGTTATGTATCAGAGCAAGTAACTTCTGTTGGTTGGCATACTATAGCTATAATACCTGGAACCGGAAGTTCTGGTGTGAGTAATCATAACCGAGGTACAGCTAAAATGGCCATGAGGGTTAGTGGTGCAGACGATTCTTACTACAATCAAAGCTTAGTCTTTCATGTAACCTCTTTGCATGACAATAACAATACAGATGTCCAGTCTTCGGTTATAACTGTACTGCACTCTGTAAGACAGAGTAACACAAAATCAGAAGTTCCTATACTAAAGTTACGGATAAAAGAGAATGGAATCGCAGACGGTGCAGTGTTACAGGCTTACATAAATAGAACAGATGTTACGGTATACGCATATATTCTAGGTGATAATATTCAATACCAAGGGTGGACAATAAAAGATTTCATAGAGGATGCTACAGATCCTACTGCTGTAGCTAACTATAGCTCTATGACAGAAGTTACGTCCATTGACCTTATGGGTATAAACAATGGAAACTTTGCAAGCAGTGAAATTTTATCCGCAGAACAGGTAGATTTAAAACTAGAGTTTGCCTCTGGCCCTAGTGGAGCAACGGGAATCCAAGCAGGATATCCTGTAGCAATACTAGACGGAGATCCTAGTAAAGTATCTCCGATAATAGATTCTACACTTCAAGGCGGCTATGATCCTAGCAGAAGTACTAATTATAGCACATTTGAGTCTTTAGGGGCTAACAGCAATGGTAATCAAGATACTTTTGCCGCTCCATGGGATCCAAACTGGTTTACTTACGGATATGACTCTGCTTCCGATATTTTTCCGTTTCTATACGGTCACGGCAAAGGAGGTTTTTCAACTTATACAAGCGGCCCAGACACTTTTTACATTAGAACTGACAATAACATGCCTATACTATACGATGTTAGGCCGTCCGCTGGAACGTCAACTGCAGTATCTAGGAGTGGCTCCGATTACCCCTTTGATTTACCAACACAGAATTCAGGGAGTAATGATGAACCTGGCAAGGTAGTAGCATTTCCTGAGAAGTGTGGTGGTATAGTAAATATAGCTCAAAATGAGTGGGTTGTCTTAATGAGTTATGCTAGAAGTGATACTTCTGGCTCTAATGGCACTTCTGGGGTAGGAACAAAAATTCACAGAATTTCTAGAAGTGCAGAGGGCGCATACTCTATAGAGCAAACTATTAACTACGGGTCTACCACAGCACCTTACAAGGGAATAGAAAATGACTACTCTGTACAAACTATTTTAAAGTTTGGTTCTAACATATTTTTAGTCTTAAAATCTGAGGCAGGAGCTTCAGTTGCTGGGTGGAAGCTAGAGAAAATATCAGTAGATCCGAATACTAATGCTATCTCTAGAAATTCGTCTCAGCAGATAGATGTGCCTTTATCGACGTTCACGTCGGGAAGCTTGGGTACACTAACCTGGGATAGACACCACCAAAAGGTTGTAAACTTCTATTTAGATTCTTCTAATGGTACTCTTTATGCTCAGTATGGTACTATAAATAGTGCAGGTACTTCAATAACATTTAGCAACGCAGTTTCTGCTGCTAATGTCGGACCAAGCAGTAATTATCAGGACTCCAATCCATACAGTACAGATTCTCAGTTTGATAGCGGAGGATTTGATAATAAAAATCCAGAGCCTTCATTGTGTACTCAGTGGCAAAGTGATATTTGGGTAATGCCTTATGTTGATAGTAGTACACGAAAAGTATACGTCATATCTTTTACTGCGTCACCTCAAGCAATATCAGTAGTTAATAGTACACCTACAGAAGTTTGGGCGGCTGATGATCAACCCACTACCTCTATTGCAGACGTACCGGTGGATCATATAGATTCTTACCTAGCCTTTGACACTATTGGCGGCAGTGGAATTATTACGAAAGGAAGCCAAGAGTACCTGTATAAAGATGCAGGAACTAGAAAGGTATTAGTAAAAACCTTAACAGTAGATTCTTCAACCCATGATATAACAGTTGGGGCAGAATTAGAGTTGATATCAAGAGATGCGGCTACTGATAGCTCCCCTCTTAATACTACAGGACGACAAGTTATACAAGCTGCTGTAGCTTGGACTGGTGTAGAAAATATTTACACTATACAAGACCAAGGACAAACATTTAGTCTGTCTTCATCTCAAGGTACAACATACTCAGGACTTTTCTCTCCATCAGGGTTAACTCAAACTAATGCGGGTAACTTTATAGGTATAGCACAAAATGGTGCTAGTGAAGTCGGAGATCCCGTAAACGTAAAAATTCTTGGAATAGATAAGAACCAGAGCGGTCTTACTGCAGGGGATAAGATCTACATACAAGAAGACGGCACTTTGTCTAACATTGCTTCAGATAAATATGCTAAAATTGGAACTGCACTTTCATCTACTGAGTTATTAGTTACTTCGTTGGGAGCTATAGGAAGTGGAGACTCTGTAGGCGGAGGGGCAGGATCTACAGGACCTGCAGGACCGGTTGGAGATATTGGAGCTACGGGATCCGAAGGCCCTACGGGTGCTACTGGTGCTACTGGTGCTACGGGAGCAGATGGTACTGACGGATCTACAGGACCTACAGGCCCTGCAAGCTCTACCGTTAGTTCTACTAGTAATTGGAGCGTGAGAACTCCTTTGTCTTCTAGTGGCGGCTGGGGTGCAGGCAGTGTGACATCTCAGCAAACATATGTAGTTGAGACAGGAGATTGGGTACATTGTCAAGGGCATATTGTAACTAATGGTACAGACACTGACTTAGAACAGGGACAGTGGATAGCCTTTGAGGATGACGGTACTCTACCCTCTTTTCAACAGCTTCAAGATGCAGGTGCTGATGGCGGATATATAGATTCACGAATAGGAACTTGGAGTTTACTAGATATTATGGATACTTCATCTTCCACTGCGGGACAATGGTGTGCAGGATCGGTATATGCCACAGATGCGGCTACTGACTATTATACTTTTGTAGTTGAAAGTTCTTATGGAACACCGAGAGCTAATAGGCCAATTTACTTTAATTTATCATACAAGAAGAGGTAAAGGCTAGAAAAAATAGTTCTTGACTCCCTCAGTTAATTTTGATATAATTTTTCGATTAGGAGATTTAATATGGCAGCAGGTAGATACAATATAGTTATAGATCAAGGCGCAGACTTTGCTCTGGAATTTACACTCAAAGAGAACGATTCAGCAGTTGATCTTTCTAACTACTCAGCTCGAGCTCAATTAAGAGAAAGACCTCACGATAGCGTAAAAGCTGCCGATTTTGTCTGCACTATAGTTAGTGCGTCTGCAGGAACTATCAAAATGGCACTTACTAACGAAGTAAGTGCCGCTCTTACTCCAAAAAAATACTACTATGACTTGGAAATCTTCACTACAAATGACGCAGCAGTTACAAGACTTCTGCAGGGGGAGGCGCTCGTTTCTCCAGAAGTAACTAGATAATATGGCCACTACTATAATTCTTTCCGACGGTACAGAGATTACCGTCGATACTACTGTTGCGCCTGCAACAGGTTCCATATCGCTAGCTAATATGCAATCTCATATTAGCCCGGGTAGCGATTCAACTTTTGATCTCGGTACTTCGAGCAATCGTTGGAGAGATCTCTACCTATCAGGTAATTCTTTAATTATAGGAGACACTACTTTAACCTCTGAAGCAGGAGCTACAGGAGGCTTAAATGTTACCGCTACTGACGGAGGAGGTCAAGCGAAATTAAATGCAGCTTCTGTAGTTATTGGTACAGGAAGCGATGCAGTAACTTTACAAAGCTCTGGAGGGTCGTTAGTTCAAGTAGACGATTCAGGAGCGACCGGTTCTATAGCCGGAGGTATTACTGGGCCTACAGGTGCTGTTGGGGCTACGGGTGCTGACGGCTCTATAGGGCCTACGGGTGTCCAAGGGCCTACAGGGTCTCAAGGTCCTACTGGAATACAAGGCCCTGCTGGAACTTCAGATGTAACAGGACCTGCAGGTGCTACAGGCGCTACGGGCGCTCAGGGTGCTACAGGTGCTGCTGGCGCTGCTGGCGCTCCAGGTGCTACAGGTGCGGATGCAAATACTACGGGTCCTGCAGGCGCTACAGGCGCTACGGGCGCTCAAGGAATTCAAGGTGTTACAGGAGCTGACGGTGCTGACGGTGCTGACGGTCCTCAAGGCGTACAAGGCATTACGGGTGCTAATGGTTCTACAGGTGTTCAAGGTATTCAAGGCATACAAGGTGTTACAGGGGCTGCCGGTGCTGATGGTACTGATGCAAATACTACTGGCCCCGCGGGTGCTGATGGTTCTACAGGAGCTACAGGTGCTCAAGGACTTACGGGACCTGCTGGCTCTATAGGTGCTCAAGGACTTACGGGACCTGCTGGCTCTACAGGTGCTCAAGGCCTTACAGGTGCTGACGGTGCTCAAGGAAATCAAGGTGTTACGGGTGCTGACGGTGCTCAGGGCATACAAGGTATTACAGGTGCTGACGGTGCTACAGGGGCTGACGGTGCTCAAGGTATTCAAGGCATACAAGGTGTTACAGGTATTCAAGGCGCTACAGGTGCTAATGGTTCTACAGGTATTCAAGGTATTCAAGGTATTCAAGGTGTTACTGGTGCTGACGGTGCTGACGGTGCTGACGGTGCTGACGGTGCTACA
>Ga0222718_10000879_pt1 | contig 30654 bp, 28 predicted proteins | sample C33_27DmetaG_FD_165045 | JGI IMG/M metagenome (GOLD analysis project Ga0222718, IMG submission 165045) | Estuarine water microbial communities from San Francisco Bay, California, United States - C33_27D | ecosystem: Environmental > Aquatic > Marine > Unclassified | place: USA: California...
GACGATCAGTTCTGATGCCGCGGATAATCCGCCGGCCGATGATGAGATCGATGTCCACGATCTCGTCGATGCGCCTTCGCAGACCGATCAGCTGATCGAGCGCCTGACCGAAGCCTTTCCCGGTGCCGAACTGCACAGCACCGACCACCTGGAGGATGACCGATGAATACCGACGATCAGCAGCCGGACACACCGGAACTCGGCGGTCTCGACCTCGGTGGCTTGCTGGCATCGGCGCAAGAAATGATGGCCGGCGTCCAAGAAGCTGCAAACGCGGTCGTCGAGGGCACTGCCGGCGGAGGTCTCGTGAGTGTGCGGGTCGACGGTCGTTTCGACTTCAAGTCGATCTCGATCGATCCAAAGGCGGTCGATCCCGATGATCCGTCGATCCTGGAAGATCTCGTGCTGGTCGCTTTGCGTGACGCAACCGGTCAGCTCCACGCCGGGCAGTCGGGCGCTCTCGGTGGAGTGGACCTCGGTGGTCTTGGCGGCTTGTTGGGCGGCGAGTGAGCTACTCATCGACTGTTCAGGAGCTGATCGATCAGCTCGGGCGTCTGCCGGGCATCGGTCCGAAGTCGGCGCAGCGCGTCGCGTTCCACCTGCTGAAGGCTCCGACCGAAGATGCACTGCGTCTGAGCAGGTCGATCGTTGAGGCCAAGGAGCGGGTGTCGTTCTGTGCGAGGTGCTTCAACCTCAGTGAGGGAGGCGACGAGTGCACGATCTGTCGTGACCCCCGTCGCGCGCCGGGTTTGGTCTGTGTGGTCGAGGACAGCCAAGACATCGTTGCGATCGAGCGAACCCAGGAATTCCGAGGTCGCTATCACGTGCTCCAAGGGGCGTTCAGCCCGATCGACGGTGTGGGGGTTGAGCAGCTTCGAGTCAAGGAGTTGATGGTGCGGGTGGGTGAGGAAGACATCGAAGAGATCATCGTGGCCACCAACCCGAATCTCGAGGGAGAAGCGACCGCAGCACTGCTGGTGAAGTACCTCAAGCCGATGGGAGTCAAGGTCAGTCGTATTGCGAGCGGTCTCCCAGTCGGTGGTGATCTGGAGTACGCCGACGAACTCACACTCGGTCGAGCCCTCGAAGGCCGCGTCGTGCTCGAATCCGGCGAGTAGACCGGGACGCATCGACCCACTCGTGGTCGAAAAACAGGACGAGGCGCCGTCTTGTGCCTGCCGGAGCGCGGGCGGTGTGGGCAGTTCCGGCAGGTCCAGGACAACGCCTCGACCGTTCACGAGAGGGGGAAGATCGGAACCCGATCAGACCTCGTGTTGCGATTACTTTACGATTTTGTCAACAAGATGACAAGTATGTCGTAAAGATCTCTTTTCTGCGGTGAGAGGGTGGCGCCTTCATCTCGAGACGTCGAAACGATGAGACGGTAGGCCGGTCGGGTCAGGCGCTGCGCCGGCGGGCTGAGATCTCGTCGCTGGGCTCGTCGTCCCAGAGAGTCTCGTGCACCACGGTGGGCCGGGCATCCTCGTCGGTCAACGCGACCTCGACATGCTGCGATACCCCAACCCGCAACACCGAGGTTTGGATATCGGCCATCGCCGCTTGGAGCCTGTCGTGGACTTCGCGCTCGGCGGCCAGCAGACGATCGAGGCGTTCTTGGGCATCGGTAATCACCTGGGCCGATCGCTCGACGGCATCGGTTTCGGCCTTCGCAGCGATTCCCCCTGCCGTAGCGTTGGCCTGGGCAACGACGTCGGCGGCAGCAGACTCGGCGGCTGCCCGGATCGCCTCGGCATCGGCCCTCGCCTTGTCGAGGATCTCGTCACCCGACCTCGCAGCATGATCGAGCATTCCGGCCACCACGCCACCGATGGCGTGGACGCCGTCCCGTTCGAGATCACGGATACGCGCGGCAGCGTCGGCCAGTGCCTGCTTCACCGCTGCGGGGTCGTCGATGTCGATGGAAACGAGTTCATCAGACTGCATCGCCTGATTATCCCACTAGGAGCGGTCACCTTGGTGGAACTGGTGGTGGACCGTTGGTGAGCTCGACCATGCCGTTGGGGGTGAGCAGCGTCGCAGTCATGCGGGTGGATCCGGTCTCGACCGGGTAGGGAAGCGCGTATTCGCGGAAGCGGGTTGCCAGTCGCGTATCCGGATGGCGGAAGGAGAGACCGAACAGTTCGACCCCCGTCGCCGAAGTCGCAGCCGGTGTCTCACCGGGCCACTCGATGAGGAACGGGATCATTCCGTCACCGTCCTCGGGAGGCATGGTCAGCCGCCATCGGAGCACATCACCCGATGGGGTCGTGCGCTGCATGTCGAAGCCTGGCCCCGGGTCGATCTTGCGCGCTGCGCACCACTCGAGCCACAGATCGAGGCTCGGTACCGCAGCGGCCCACGTCACGAGCCGGGGCTCGGTGATGCCGTCGACACCGAATGGACGCGGCGAGGTGGGCTCGGGTTGGTCAGGGTCAGGGCCGATGATCTCGAGGTAGGCGCCGCCTCCGAGAGAAAGCAGCTCGTTGGCAGTGCCACGACCGTCGTGGCGACCCCCCGGCGTAGGGGCAACCCCCCACTCTTGAGTGATCTGCGCAACAGTCGTGGCGAGGTCGGGGGTTGCATAGACGAGGTGATCGACACGGATCTCGAGGGCGGCAGCACGATGCACTGCGCCCTTCTTTGAGCGGGGGTCGACGTCGATGGCGACGATGCCGGCTGCCGTACCCGGCCACTGGCGGTGGTCGAGCGTCAGCGCACGGCCGTCGGCTGTCGTGAAACCGCCGCGTACGCCGGCGATCGAGCGGGCGATGCGATCAGGGAAGCCGGAAGCCAGGGTGGCACCGAGCTGTTCACTCGGCGCGTCGCTCGATCCGAGGACTGGTTCGATACCGGCTCGACGCGCAAGCTGGTGGGCCCGGTCGCGGACCTGGCGAAGCGCCCGTCTGTCGGCAGCCGGGTGGTCCGCTTCCGGATCGAGCACGAGATCGACCCGGCTCGAAAGGTCGAGGGGGAGATCGGAGGGGCGGCCTCGGAGGACGTCACGGTCATCGAGCACCGCTGCAGCGACACAGGCCAGCCACGGGTGACGAGCGCCAACGATGCAGCGAGCGAGGCGAGGGTGCACCGGCAGCTCGGCCATCCGATACCCAGCATCGGTTGCCACACCCTGGCTGTCGATCGCACCGAGCCGTTGCAAAAGTTCGACGGCGGCTTGCCACGACGGCTCGCCCGGCCGGGTGAGGAACGGGACCTGGTCCGGTTCGGTAATCCCGCGTCGAGCAAGATCGAGAACCACCGGTGCGAGGTCGTCTTCGGTGATCGACGGTGGGGCTGCGGCCGGCCGTGCTGCGTGCTCTGCCTTTGACCAGAGCCGGATCACCGTCCCGGGCCCGAGACGGCCGGCGCGTCCGGCACGCTGCTCCGCCGACGCCTTGCTCGTTGCCACGGTGTGGAGCCCTGTCATGCCGGTACGAGGGTCCAGTCGGGAGCGCCGCTCGAGGCCCCCGTCGACCACGAACGTGATGCCGTCGACCGTCAGTGACGTCTCCGCGATGTTCGTCGCGAGCACGATCCGCCGACCAGCACGGGTGACCAGTGCGGCATCCTGCTCGGCTGCAGGCAACGATCCGTGCAGCGGAAGAATCGCAGGCCCGTCGGGGCCGAGTTCCGCAGTCAGTTCACGCTCGACACCTCGAATCTCTCCGACCCCCGGCAAGAAGACGAGAACATCTCCCGTTCCCCGGAGTGCCTCCTGCACGGCGCGAACCACAGCGGGAACGATCGGGGACCGTGGCTTCCGGGGTCGCCACACGACGTCGCACGGAAAGGTGCGGCCAGGGCTGGAGACAACGGGAGCACCACCGAGATGAGCCGACAATGTTGCTGTGTCGATGGTCGCCGACATCACCAGGAGCCGAGCGTCGTGTTCACCCCGCTCGCGACCGAGCAGAAACAGCGCCAACCCGACGTCGCCCGGCACCGATCGCTCGTGGAACTCGTCGAAAATGACGAGGCCGACGCCGTGCAACGAAGGATCATCGACGAGTTGTGCGGTCAGCACGCCTTCGGTGACGACCACGACCCGAGTTCGGGGCCCGACGGCTCGGTCGTCGCGTGTGATCCACCCGACGGTCTCACCGGGGTCTTCCCCGAGCAGACGAGCCATGCGGCGGGCCGCTGCTCGTGCCGCCATGCGTCTCGGCTCAAGCACCACGATCCTTCGTCCGGCGAGCCAAGGCTCGTCCAGCAATCGAAGGGGCACGACCGTCGTCTTGCCCGCACCGGGTTCAGCTGTCAACACCGCCTGACCGGCAGCGGTCAGCGCAGCCCGGAGATCCTCCAAGCAGTCCTCGATCGGCAGGCCGGTGGGCGCAACGGGCATGGTCGCATCATGCCCGCTGGCGAGGTCGTTGCCCGGGCTGGGCCCGAACTGTGCGAGTCTCAGGAGCGTGAAAGTTCATCTGGTCGACGGCACCTACGAGCTGTTTCGGTTCCACTACGCGCCGAGCAATCGCGACCCCCGCCACGGCGCACAACGTGGGGCCTTGAACACGGTGCTCGACCTGGTCGCCGGCGGAGCAACCCACATAGGAATCGCAACCGACCATGTGATCGAATCGTGGCGAAACGAGCTGTACGACGGGTACAAGGACGGTTCCGGGATCGATCCCGACCTGTTCGCCCAGTTCCCTGAGGTCGAAGAACTTCTCGGTCTCGCAGGGTTCGAGGTGTGGCCACAGGTCACGCACGAAGCCGATGACGCCATGGCTGCTGCAGCGGTGCTCGCCACAGAGGACGCCCGGGTCGAACAGGTCATCATCTGTACGCCCGACAAGGACCTCGCCCAGTGCGTCACCGCCGATGGCAGGGTCGTGCAGTACGACCGTCGTAGGGATGTGGTGTACGACCGGGCTGGGGTGATCGAGAAGTTCGGCGTGCCGCCTGAATCGATCCCCGACTACCTCGGTGTGGTCGGTGATTCGGCCGACGGGTTCCCCGGTCTGGCTGGTTGGGGGGCGAAGTCTGCCGCGGCGGTGTTGACCCGGTACGGCCACATTGAGCACATTCCGCACGATGTCGCCGAATGGGATGTCGACGTGCGCGGCGCGAGCAAGCTCGCCCTCACCCTGCGCGACAACGTCGAGGACGCACTTCTCTTCCGACGTATCGCCACGGTCGATTTGGATGCACCGGTCAGCGCCTCGGTCGACGATATGGCCTGGCGAGGACCCCGCCCCGGCTTCGACGAGATGTGTGACGCGCTCGGGGCGAATCGCCAACAGCAGCGGGCCCACGAACTCTGGAAGGAGCACCAGCGTGGATCGTGATGCTGCGGTCGCGATCGCGGCCGAACATGGTGGCGAGGAACTCGCCCGCCGGATCGACTTCATCTACGAACTCGACCGGCTCAAGACAGTGCTGCGTCAGAGCATGCGCATCGATGACAGCCGCCAGGAGAACTCTGCCGAACACTCATGGCACCTGGCGATGGCTGCGCTCACCCTCGCCCCGCTCGCAGCCGAGCCGATCGATGTCGAGCGTGCCCTGAAGATCCTGCTCGTCCATGACATCGTCGAGATCGATGCCGGTGATGCGTTCATCTACGACGACGCGAAACGAGCCGAAGCCGAGGCGGCCGAGCAGGCGGCGGCCGACCGCATCTTCGGGATGCTTCCTGAACCGGAGGCGACCGAGTTCCGAGCACTGTGGGACGAGTACGAGGAACAATCGACGCCTGAAGGGCGGTTTGCCTACAGCTGCGACCGACTGCAACCGCTGCTGCTCAACGTGGCGATCGACGGTGGTAGCTGGCGCAGGCACGGTGTGAGTGCCGGTCGTGTCAAACAGGTCAACGGCAAGATCGAGATCGGTCTCCCGAGCGTCTGGCCAGCGGCCGAAGCGATGATCGACCGAGCGGTCGAAGAAGGAAAACTCCAGCCGTGACCGACGTGTTCGTCTACGACGCCGTCCGTAGCCCGCGTGGGAAAGGCAAGCAGGGCGCACCGATGGCTGATGCCGCGTTGCCGCACCAGCTCGTCGCCCACCTGATCGCCGAGCTCGACCGACGCCACGACGTGAATCCTCACATCGAGCAGCTCATCGTGAGCTGCGTCGGCCAGACCGGTGCGCAGGGCGGCCATATCGGGCTGGTGTCCAAGCTCGAGGCGGGTCTTCCCGCCGAAACCGTGGTTCATTCCGTCAACAACTATTGCGTCGGTGGCCTGAGCGCGATCGGGGCAGCCGCAAACGCGATTCGAGCGGGGCTTGTCGACCTCGCCTACGCCGGCGGTGTCGAGATGATGTCGCACGTCCCCTTCGGTGCCGACCGGGCGAGCTACTTCACTGATCCTGCAGTTGCCGGTGCGTTGTCGTATGCGCCACCGGGCATCGGCGCCGATCTGCTTGCGAATCTCAACGACGTCGATCGAGAGACGCTCGACCACTGGGCTCTTCGCTCACATCACCGTGCCGCAGCAGCGTGGGATGCCGGTATCTACGACGGCAGCGTTGTGGCCATCACCGGGGCCGATGGTGACGTGGCGCTTGCACGCGACGAGACGATCGTTGCCGACATGACCGCCGAGAAGATCGCCGTACTGCCACCCGTGTTCGAGGAGATGGGCAGGACCACCTTCGACGCAGTGATCGAGGCCGCCCGGTCCGGCACTGGGCCGATCGAACACCGCCACACCATCGCCCACTGCCCACCGATCGCCGACGGAGCGTCGATCGTGCTGCTCGGCTCGGCCGAGGCCGGGGCTCGCCACCGCTTGGAGCCGGTGGCCCGTCTCGTCGATCTGGTCGAGGCAGCCGGCGATCCGATCCTGCAACTCACCGCTGGAGCGACCGCGATGGAGCGGCTGCTCGACCGCAACGGGCTTGAGCTCGCAGCGATGGATCACATCGAGTACATGGAAGCGTTTGCGGTTGTGCCGGCCTTGTTCGAACGCAACTACGACGTCGACATGGAGCGTGTCAACCCGTACGGCGGGCACCTTGCGATGGGCCATCCGATGGGCGCTACCGGCGCGATCCTCGCCACTGCGGTCACGGCCGAGCTTCGACGCAAAGGCGCCGGATGTGGCCTCGCTGTCGCTCACGGCGGTGCCGGGGTCGGTGTCGCTGCCGTCTTCGAAGCTGCCTAGGCCGGGGGTAGCACGATGACCCCGTCGCGGTCGCAGTAGACGCGGTCGCCCGGACTGATCGTCGCCCCTCCGAACGTGACCGGCACGTCGCGCGTCCCGGCACCGTGCTTCTCGGTTCTTCGGGGCACCGCGCCGAGCGCGAACACGCCGATGTCGGTCGTCGCCAGTTCATGGGTGTCTCGGACGGCGCCGTACACGACGAAACCGGCCCAGCCATTACCGGCCGCTTCGGCTGCGACGTTGCCGCCGACCATCGACCGCCGCATCGACCCACCACCATCGATGACGAGCACCCGACCCTTGCCCGGCTCGGTGATCGCGTCTTTCACGATCGAGTTGTCTTCGAACGCCTTCACCGTCGAGACGAAACCGGCGAAACCGTCATACCCCCCAAAGCTCACGAACCGTTCGGTCAGGACTTGGGGGAGCGGTCCGCCATCGTCGTCGTGGTCGTCACAGACATCGGAGGTCGGACGGAACGGCACAGATTCCGGCATATCCAAAGGCTACAAGTCGCATCGGCAACGATTGGATCGATCGCCTTGGCCTCGACGGTGGTCCGACCGGGATCGCCGTCTGTTTGCTCCTCGCGGTCGAGGGCAGCGACGATGGGTGCATGAGCGACGAGATCCACCCATTCACCGTCCACATCCCCGACGATGAGATAACCGAGCTACGGGAGCGGCTTGCCCGGACCCGCTGGCCCGAAGCCGAACCGGTCGACGACTGGACCCAGGGCATCCCGCTGTCGTACGTGCAGGAACTCTGTGCGTACTGGGCGACGGAGTACGACTGGCGCCGGTTCGAGGCTGCCGTGAACGCCTACGACAACTTCACCACCGAGATCGACGGGGTCGACATCCACTTCATGCATGTGCGTTCACCTCATGCGGAGGCCACGCCGATGGTCCTCACCCACGGCTGGCCCGGCTCGGTCGCCGAATTCATGGCCGTGCTCGACCCGCTCACCAACCCGACCGAACACGGGGGCACGGCCGACGATGCGTTTCATCTCGTCGTCCCGTCGCTGCCCGGCTACGGCTGGAGCGGGAAGCCCACGACACCCGGTCACGGAGTGGACTGGATCGCGACTGCGTGGGACACGCTCATGGGTCGACTCGGGTACGAGACCTACGTTGCGCAGGGTGGTGACTGGGGTGGTGCCGTCACCACCGCCATCGGTGCGCAGGCGCTGGGCCGGGTCCAGGCGATCCACACCAACATGCCCATCGCCCGTCCCGACCCGAACAACATGGACGATCTCGACGAGACCGAGCACGCAGCACTTGCGGCGATGACCTACTACAACGACTGGGATTCGGGGTACAGCAAGCAACAGTCGACCCGACCCCAGACGCTGGGGTACGGCCTCGTCGACTCGCCGGCCGGGCAGGCGGCGTGGATCGCCGAAAAGATGTGGGCCTGGACCGACAACGACGGTCACCCCGAGTCGGCGCTCACCCGTGACCAGATCCTCGACAACATCTCGATCTACTGGTTCAACGCCGCAGCGGCCTCGTCGGGCCGTCTCTACTGGGAGAGCTTCGCCAAGTTCGGGGCCGGCACGGTCGAGATCCCGACGGGGTGTTCGTTGTTCCCCAACGAGATCATCAAATCGTCACGGCGCTGGGCGGCGGGTCGCTACCTCGACATCCGGTACTGGAACGAACTCGATGCTGGGGGCCACTTCGCCGCGTGGGAGGTACCCGACGTCTTCGTCGACGAGCTCCGTGCTGCGTTCCGCACCCTGCTCTGACGGGCCGCAGTCGGCGGTCGAGCGTACGCTGACCGCATGCCGGAAATCCGCTTTGCTGCTGACACACATCCCGAACTGGTCCGTCAGGTCCGGGTGTGGCTCGAGTCGACAACGGCGGAGCGCAGTGTTGCCGACGTTGTCGAGGCGAGTGCCGAACTCACGAAGGATGCGCTCCGCCTGATCGCTGGTGCCGCCCCGGCCCCGATCGCCCAGTCCGACCTGGTTGCCGAGCTGACGAAGCTCGGACACCAGGCAACCGACGCCGCACGCGACGCCACACTGGCCGGGCTCGACGGACTTGCAGCAGTCACCGATGGTCGCCTCGTCAAGAAGGTCGGTGAAGAGGGAGCCAAGGCGGCCTACGAGATGAACCAGGCGACTGCTCGCCAGATCCTGCAGAGCCTGTTCGGTCGGCGCCCGCAGGGTGAGGGGCCTAGTCGGTCTCCGTCGGTGCCGTGGCCGGTAGCATCGATGCTTTCCACCAGGGAGGACGCATGGCCGACGTAGCGATCGGACGTGGCAAAAGCGCCCGGCAGGCCTTCGAACTCGACGACATCGTGCTCGTACCGAGCCGTCGAGTCCGCGACCACAGCGACGTCGATCTCTCGTGGAAGATCGACGCGTATCGATTCGGTCTGCCGGTCATGGCGGTCGACGGTTCCGGCACCGACGGCGTCTTGCCGGTGATCGATTTCGAAGCGTTGATCGGCGATGCCGAGCCCGACGCAGGTGCGTTGCGTGCCGCTGTCGCCGAGGCTCGTGGCGACGGTCGGGTGGCAGTCAGCGTCTCACCCGCTCGGGCACCGGAACTGGTTCCGATGGCGGTGAAGGCCGAAGCCGAACTCGTTGTCATTCGTGGTGACATCGTTTCGGCCGACCGTGTGTCGTCGGAAGGCGACAGTGATCTCCGCACCCTCATCCGGTCGACCGATGCTCCCGTCATCGTCGGTGGGTGTGTCAGCTACACCTCGGCCAAGCACCTGATGCGCACCGGCGCCGCAGGCATTCTCGCCGGTGGCGGTCTTCCTGATCTCGGGATGGACGTGCCGCTCGCAACCGCCATCGCCGATGCCCGAGCGGCGCGGCTCCGCCATCTCGACGAGACCGGCGTCTACTGCCACATCATCGCCATGGGACCGACGAACGGGGTCGACGCCGCCAAGGCGATCGCGATCGGCGCCGATGCCGTCATGATCGACGGTGATGTCTCGGGCTATGCCGACGCGCTTCGTTCCACCATGGCGCTCTGCGGCTACACCGATGTGAAGTCGTTCCAGAAGGCCGAGGTCGTCGTTCGGTGAGCACGCCTCCTGCACCTGGCACGGACGGCGGTTTCGACAGGGTGCTGGTTGTCGACTTCGGCGCCCAGTACGCCCAGCTGATTGCACGGCGAGTGCGCGAGGCCAACGTCTACAGCGAGATCGTGGCGCCGATGATCAGTGCTGCCGAGATCGAGGCCAAAGCCCCGGCTGGCATCATCTTCAGTGGCGGTCCCGACTCGGTGCACGCCGAGGGTGCGATTGCGATCGACCCCGGTGTGTATGAACTCGGTGTGCCGATCCTCGGTATCTGTTACGGCGCCCAGCTGATTGCCCAGCAGAACGGCGGAACGGTGGGGCGCACCGATCGCGGCGAGTACGGCCGCACCGTCCTGCGACTCGCCGGCGACGGCGGCACGCTGCTCGGCGATACGCCGGCCGAGCAGAACGTGTGGATGTCGCACTTCGATGCGATCACCGTCGCGCCCGACGGGGTCACCGCCACTGCGTCGACTCCCGATGCACCGATCGCTGCGTTCGAGTCGACGGAGCGGGGACTGTACGGCGTGCAATTCCATCCGGAGGTGATGCACACCGAGCACGGTCAGCACGTGATCGAGCGGTTCCTGCGAGCCGGTTGCGGGACGGCAGGCGATTGGACGATGGCATCCATCATCGATACGTCGGTCGGCCAGATCCGTGCTCAGGTCGGCGACAAGCAGGTCATCTGTGCGTTGTCGGGAGGTGTCGATTCTGCTGTCGCAGCGGCGCTCGTGCACAAGGCGATCGGCGACCAGCTCACCTGTGTCCATGTCGACACGGGTCTGATGCGGCTCGACGAAGCCGACCAAGTCATCGAAACGTTCGAGCGCAACTTCGGTGTGCGGCTGATCTTCGTCGACGCATCCGAGCGGTTCTTCACTGCATTGGCTGGTGTCACCGAACCCGAAGCGAAACGCAAAGCGATCGGCGAGCTCTTCATCCGGGTGTTCGAAGACGCCAAGGCCGAAGCGGCCGCTGCCGGTGGTGCCCACGCCGAGTTCCTCGTACAGGGCACGCTCTACCCCGATGTGATCGAGTCGGGCAGCGAACACGCCTCGACCATCAAGAGCCACCACAACGTCGGCGGTCTCCCCGACGACATGGAATTCGAACTGATCGAACCGCTGCGAAGCCTCTTCAAGGATGAGGTTCGTATGGTCGGCTCGGAGCTCGGGCTGCCCGACGAGATCGTGCAACGCCAGCCGTTCCCCGGCCCGGGGTTGGGTGTGCGGATCATCGGTGAGGTCACCCCCGACAAGGTCGAGACGTTGCAGCACGCCGACTTCATCGTTCGCGAAGAGCTTGCCAAGGCGGGTCTCGAGCGTGAGATCTGGCAGTCGTTCGCCGTGCTTCCCGACATTCGCAGCGTTGGAGTCATGGGCGACGAACGCACCTACGGTCGCCCGATCATCATCCGTGCGGTCACCAGCGAGGATGCGATGACCGCCGACTGGGCCCGTATCCCGTACGAGACCCTCGAGGCGATGAGCAGCCGCATCATCAACGAGGTGTCCGGGGTCAACCGGGTCGCCTACGACATCACCTCGAAACCCCCCGGCACGATCGAGTGGGAGTGAGCCAGGTCCTCGCCGCAGCTGCTTACCAGCGGGCAGCCGCGCTCTTCGGTGAGACGATTGCGAGCCTGTCGGACGACGAGTGGGACCGTCCCACCCATCCGGAGGACTGGACGGCGGTCATCAGCACAGCGTGGGTGGTCGTCGGTGATTCCCAGCTCGCCGTTGCGGCAAGGGGCGAGGTGCTGGGGCAGGTCGGTGAGTTCGACGCCGCCATCCTCGGCGGGAATCCGGTTGCCGCATGGCGCGGTACGGCGGTTGCCGCCATCACTGCGTTGCAGGACATCGATCCGGCGACCGTCGTCGTTCCGCACCCGGACGGCCACGCTTTGTTGAGCGATCTGATTGCGCAACGGGTGAGCGAGAATCTGGTTCGGTCCTGGGACATTGGTTGTGCAGTCGGTCGCCCGGTCGAGATCCCCGAGGATCTTGCCGAGGCCTGCCTCGACTTTTGGGCCGACCACGCCGATGCCGTGTTGGCCGGTGGGATTCTGCCCGATACGCCGGTGGAGCCGGCTGCCGACGCCACCGTCGTCGAGCGCTTTCTGGGCCTGATGGGCCGCCGTAGCTGATCCCGTTCATCGAACGTTCAGACAACGACCCGGAAGGGTTTACACAACGCGCCCCGGACCGAAATCTGGGCTTTCTACGGTTCGAGGCAAGCATGAAACCCACCCTCGAAGAGCACGTCTGCTCGCATTCATCCTCCTGACCGTCGTTGCACTGTTCGCTGCTGCGTGCGGCGACAGCGGTATGGAGAACGGAAGCACCGACAGCGGTGCAGAAGGCAGTGACAGCGACGCTGCCGCCTCCGATTCGGCTGGCGGTACCGCCGACACAGCCGACAGCGAACTCGAGGGTTCGTTCCTCGTGTCGGGTTCGTCGACCGTCTACCCGATCGTGCTCGAGCAAGCCGAGGCGTTCGGTGCGGCCAACGGCGGTGTTGCGATCTCCGTGGAAGGACCGGGGTCCGGTGACGGGGCCCAGAAGTTCTGCAACGGCGAAGTACCGATCGCCAATGCGTCTCGGCTCTACAAGGACGAAGAGATCGAGATCTGTGAAGCCAACGGCATCGAGTTCATCGAGATCCGGCGGGGAATCGATGGCATCTCCGTCATCACCTCCCCGGAGAACGACGCCGTCGAGTGCATCAGCTTCAACCAGCTGTACTCGCTGATCTCCGAAGAAGCCACCGGCAACGAGAGCTGGGCCGACGGCAGCAGCCTGCTCGCCGACATGGGTGCCGCCGACGCCGGCTTTCCCGACGCCCCGCTCGATGTGTTCGGCCCCGGTGAAGAGTCCGGCACCTTCGACTCGTTCGGCGAGATCGTGATCGAAGCAGTGGCCAAGGGCAAGACCGGCCTCGACCCCGACGCTCGCGGGTTCGTCAAGACGATCCGACCCGACTACGCGTCAAGCCCCGACGACAACATCATTGTCGAAGGCATCTCGTCGAGTCGCTCCAGCATCGGCTGGGTCGGCTTTGCGTTCGCCAAAGAAGCCGAAGCGGCCGGTCAGGCCAAACTCCTCCCCGTCAGCAAGGACGACGGGGGCGAGTGCGTCGTGCCGAGCCCCGAGACCATTGCGTCGGCCGAGTTTCCGATTGCCCGGTACCTCTACACCTACGTCAACGCCGACGCCGCAGCTGGGGCTGACGCTGAATCGTTGCAGCTGACGCTGACCGCGGATGGCGGCGCAGAATTCCACCGAATCCTCTCCATGACAACGGCCCCGGCATGTGCCCGGGGCCGTTCGTCGTAGCTGGGCCGGGCAGCTCAGTCGTCGATGTCGACGGTGCCGTCGTCCTCGTAGCCGTGGTGCTGGAGGGGTTCGGTGGCGGTCGTCACGACGCCGGCGATGTTGGCCACGATGCGCTTCCAGTAGCGGTACAGGATCGCCCGTGGCACGACCTCGCGGCCCGGCTCCTCGGAGTGCATGAGGTCGCGAATGTGATTCTGCAACTCGATCTGCAGCGCATTGGCCCGAGTGCGCAACTCGGTCGCCCCCGCTTCGTCACCCACCGCAATGATGTCGGCTGCCTGCCCGAGCATTTCGCTGATCGTGCGGCGGTAACCCACCAGCGTCTCGAGGTCGGTTGCCTCGCTCAGGTCGGCCCCATCCTCGGCCAAGTACAGGATGTTCTTGCTCTGGTCGCCGATGCGTTCGATCTTCTTGATCAGCAGGATCAGGCCAAGCACCTCGCCGATGTCGCTGCTGCCCTGCACGCTGACGTGCACCACGAGCTGGCCCCGCAGATCCTGTTCGGCCTTGTTGATGCGGGCGTCGGTGCGGCGGACATCGTCGGCGACCAGCTCGATGTTGACCCCACTCAGTAACGCAGTCGATGCGAGATCGAAGCTGTGGCGGGCATCGGAAACCATCGACACGGTGCGAGCCGTGATTTGATCGAGGCTGTTTTCGCCGTCGCCTCGGCGGAAGAAGGTCATGACCATGTGGTCGCTCCTTGGGTGGGTGAGATCAGTTTCGCGCTGGTCATCGGAAGATCGCCACGCCGATCAACGGGATCACGATGAACAAGGTGATGACGTACGCGACCGCCATCGTGTGACGCTCGACTGCGAGGTCGGCCATGCGCTCGGCTGCTCGCAGGGGGATCATGCGGATTCGGGGCATCGGGTACAGGAGCACGATGCCGATCACGTTGAATGTCGTGTGGACCAACGCGATGGTCAGTGCATCGACCGATCCCGACGCCAATGCGGCCAACAACGCAGTGATCGTCGTGCCCACGTTGGCACCGAGGGTCACCGGGAAGATGTTGCGCAAGGTCACGACACCGGCAGCAGCGAGCGGGACCATGATCGAGGTAGTGATGCTCGAGGACTGCACAGCAACGGTGATGACCAGGCCGAGCATCATCGCAACGGCGCCGCCGCCACTGCCGAGGACGGCATTGAGCGAGCGCTCGACGCGATCTGCAACAAGCTTCTTCATGTTTTTGGTGATGAAGGTCAACGCGGCGAGCACGATGACGAGGCCGATGAGGACCATCGATGTGCCGAGGAAGTTCTCCTCCAAGCCGAGGTCGCCGAGGCCGTCTTTCAACCAGCCGACGGGTTCCTTGACCCATTTCTTGATCGGGCTTTTCCACTCGCTCCCGGCTGAACCGCCGAGTGCCTCGGTGATCGACGTCGCGATGTTCGACAGGGCGCCGGTGAAGAGTTCGATCGGCAGCAGGATCGCAACGGCGAACAGGTTGAAGAAGTCATGGACCGTCGCGGCGGCGAATGCCCGTTTGAATTCGTCGGACTGACGGATCGAGCCGAGCGAGACCAGTGTGTTGGTGACGGTGGTGCCGATGTTGGCACCCATAATCATCGGGACCGCAGCATCGACGCCGAGTGCGCCCGAGGCGACCAGGCCGACGACCACCGATGTGCTCGCCGACGACGACTGCACGAGCACCGTGCCCAGGATGCCGACGAACAGGCCGGCGATCGGGTTGTTGACGCTCTCGAACAGGCTGGCCTGGGTGTCGGCCCCCATCACCTTGATGCCGGATTCGAGGCTGGAAACGCCGACCAGGAAGATGTAGATCAGTGCGAAAACGAGCACGGACCGAGCCCATGTGGGCATGGTCCGTCTGGTTGCTGTGGTGGTCCCCGTCATCGCTCCCCCGGATGTCAGCGGCGGCAACGTAGCACCTGGGCCTTCAGCGCGCGCGCACGCCGTTCACCAACTGTTCACCTGGGGTGGGTTCGCCGTTCACCCGAGCCTCCCAAGGCTGACAACTCCGGTTCGTAGCATTGCGTTCCGTGCACGAATTTCTTCCCCCGAGCCGGTCCGATCGGCTCCGGGGCATCGGCCTGATCGTCGGTTTACTTTCGCTGTTTGCGCTGATTTCTGCGCTCGTCGACGATGACGCGTCGGTCACCGTTGCGGCGCCTGGCACCGATGGTTCGGTGCTCGAAGTCGGTGACATCGCACTCGACAAGGAACGGCACGAGGTGCTTAGGGAGTTTCAGCTTCTCGCCCTCCTGATGGAGAACGCAGGCATCGTGGTGACTCGCCAGACCCTGATCGATCGAGTGTGGGGCTTCGATTATGTGGGTGATACCAAAACGCTCGACGTTCACGTCAAGCGCCTTCGGGCGAAGGTCGAGCCGTCACCCGACCGCCCGGAGCGACTCGTCACCATCCGCGGGCTTGGCTACAAGCTGAACTCCTGAGCCTTCCGTGCCAGGCTGCAGGGTGTGAGTATTGACCTGTACGACGCAATGAGCACGCTGCGAGCCGTTCGGCGGTTACGGCCTGACCCGATTCCCGACGCCGTGCTTGAGCGGGTTTTGCAAGCCGCCTGTTGGGCGCCGACTGGTGGAAATCAGCAACCGTGGAAGGTGTTGGTGATCACCGACCCTGAACGCAAAGCTGGGCTCAAGGAGATCTACAAGGCCGAGTGGGATCCCTACGTCGTGAACTTCCTCAAGCGCGTTGCTGGCACGCCGGGGGAGGAGCAGTGGAGGAAGGTCGCCGACTCCGGCAACTATCTGGCCGAACACTTGCACGAGACCCCTGCGATCCTGCTGTTTCTCGCCAACCCGGCGTTCATGGCGATCACTGATGCAAAGCTCGACAGAATCTCGATGGTGGGCGGTGGATCGGTGTACCCGGCCGTCCAGAACGCAATGCTTGCCTGCGTTGCTGAAGGGTTGGGCTGCACGCTCACCACCCTCCACTGTTTCCGGGAGGACGAGGTGAAGGAGTTGCTCGGCATCCCCGACGGATGGGCGACGGTCGGCATGGTCCCGATCGGCTATCCACTCCTGAAAGGCCATGGTCCGATCACCCGGAAGCCACCGTCGGTCATGGCCGCCCGCGACACCTTCGACGGGTCGTGGCCATAGCGGCAAGCACTCCGGTTCCCGCAGCGAAAAGCACTGTCGTCGTCGCTCGCTAGGGTGAATCCGATGTCGGAGTCGCAGCTGCTCGCCGGTCTCAACCCGGCCCAATACGACGCCGTCGTTCATCGCGACGGCCCCTTGCTCGTTGTCGCCGGCGCAGGTTCGGGGAAGACCCGGGTTCTCACCCATCGCATCGCCCATCTCGTCGAGGAGGGCATGTCGCCGTTCGAGATCTTGGCGATCACCTTCACCAACAAGGCGGCGGGCGAGATGAAGGATCGCGTCGGCAACCTGGTCGGCCCGGTCGCCGAGAAGATGTGGGTCTCGACCTTCCACTCGGCGTGCGTTCGCATTCTGCGTCGCGACGTTGAACGGCTCGGGTTTCCCGGCCGCTTCTCGATCTACGACCAGGCCGATGCCGTCCGTCTGACCGGCTACGTAATCCGCGACCTCAATCTCGACCCCAAACGGTTCCCGCCCCGTTCGGTGCACGCCGCCATCTCCATGGCGAAGAACGAGAATGTCGGTCCCGAGCAGTATGCCGCCGAAGCCGAGCAGATTTTCCAGCGCAAGCTCAGCGACGTCTACTTCGAATATCAGAAGCGCCTGCTTAGCGCCGGTGCCATGGACTTCGACGACCTGCTCATGCGCACATCACAGCTGTTTCGCACCCACCCCGACGTGCTCGCATCGTGGCGGCGACGTTTCGGTCACGTCCTGGTCGACGAGTACCAAGACACCAACCCTGTCCAGAACGCACTCGTCCTCCAACTCGCCGAAGAACACCGCCAAGTCACGGTCGTGGGCGACAGCGACCAGAGCGTGTACAAGTTCCGCGGCGCCGATATTCGCAACATCCTGGAGTTCGAAGAGGCCTTCCCCGACACCACGGTGATCGTGCTCGAACAGAACTACCGGTCGACCCAGTCGATCCTCGACGCTGCGAACGCGGTGATCTCGAAGAACTCGGCCCGCAAACCCAAGGAACTGTGGACCGACAAGGGAAGCGGCGAGAAGATCGTCCGCTACCACGCCGACGACGAAGCCGACGAGGCCCAATACGTTGCCAACGAGCTCGCCAAGCTGCACGACCACGAGCACCGGCGGTGGGGCGACATGGCGGTCTTCTACCGCACGAACTCGATGTCTCGTGTGGTCGAAGAGTTTCTCGTTCGGGTCGGGATTCCCTACAAGGTTGTCGGTGGCACCCGCTTCTACGACCGTCGTGAGATCAAGGATGCTGTCGCGTACCTGCGCGCAATCGTCAACCCCACCGACGAGGTGTCGGTCAAGCGGGTGATCAACACGCCCAAGCGTGGCGTCGGTGACTCGTCGATTGCGAAGCTCGACTCGTGGGCGGCCCAGACGGGCGAGTCGTTCGACCAGGCAGTTTTGCGTTTCGACGAGGCCGGCGTAAGCGGACGGGCAGCGTCCGGCATCGAGCAGTTCCTCGTGCTCACCACCGAGATCCGCAAGCTCGACGCCGGCCCGGCAACGATCATCGAAGAAGCCCTCGACCGGTCGGGCTATCTCGAGGAGCTGCAGATTGAACGTTCGGTTGAGGCCGAGGGTCGGCTCGAGAACCTGTCGGAACTCGTCGGCATGGCGCGCCAATACGAAACCATCGACGAGTTCCTCGAACAGATTGCTCTGGTGAGCGACACCGACGAGATCGACGAAGAAGATTCGTCAGTCACCCTGATGACCCTCCACGCAGCCAAGGGTCTCGAATACCCGGTCGTCTTCCTGATCGGCATGGAAGACGGCGTTTTCCCCCACATCCGCTCGCTTGGCGAACCCGACGAGCTCGAAGAGGAACGTCGCCTCGCCTACGTCGGCATCACTCGAGCGATGGAGAAGTTGCATCTCACATCGGCATGGAGCCGGATGATGCACGGGCAGACCCAGTACAACCCGCCAAGCCGGTTCCTTGAAGAGATCCCGTCCGAACTGCTCGACGAGCACGGCGGCAACCGCATGTTGCGTTCCCGCCGCGATCGTGGCGGGGGAGGCCCGACCTACGGTGGCGACACGACGCCGACGGGTCGGACGTTCGGCGGTGGGGGCGGTTCACACACCGACGATGTGGTCGAGGCGGCACTTGCCGCAGCCAACAAGCCCACCCCGTCGGGGGCCGAATCGATGGGCCTCAAGATCGGCGACGATGTGCGCCACACCCAGTGGGGGGAGGGTGTCATTACCGACATCGAGGGTGTCGGTGACAAGGCCGAAGCGTCGGTGTACTTCGGTTCCGTGGGCGAGAAGCGCGTGCTTCTCAGCTGGGCACCGCTCGAGAAGATCTGACCCGTCCGTTCACTCGTCGTGCAAGGCGATGCGCAGGCGCTTGTTTCCCTTGCCCTTCGACTCGGTCTTGAGCACTTCGAACCGGCCGACCTGGCTGGTCGAAACCACGTGAGTGCCTCCGTCGGCCTGCTTGTCGAGACCAACGATATCGACGACCCGGATCTCGCTCACGGAGTCAGGGATCAGGTTTACCTTCGTGCGGATGAGGTCGTCGTCGGCGAGGGCGATGTCGCGCGGCAAGAACGACACCTCGATGGGTCGGTCGGCTGCGATCTCAGCGTTGACCAGGTCGGTGACCCGGTCGGCGAAACCTTCGGGTAGCGGGTCGAACTCGAAGTCCATCCGGGCGGTGAGCGGTTCCATGTTGCCGCCGGTGACCGACGTACCCCACTCGTTCCAGATCACGCCGCACAGGATGTGGAGCGCCGTGTGCGTTCGCATCAACTTGTGGCGGCGGTCCCAGTCGACGACCCCGACCACGAGCGTGCCAGGGTCGGGAACGTCACCCTCGACGGTGTGGTAGACGACCGGGCCCCGTCCCTTCACGTCGGTGACGGTGCATTCACCGCCATGCCACTTGAAGAACCCTGTGTCGTGGGGCTGGCCACCGCCGGTGGGGTAGAAGCACGTCTGGTCGAGACCGACAGCGCCCTCCTCGTCGATGTCGATTACCAGCGCCGTGAACTCGCGCTGCTCCGCTTCACGGAGATAGATCCGGTCGGTGGTTTCCATGGGTGCACCGTACGGCAGCGTGTTGCGCTCACGCCATGGGCGCCGACCCCTGCGAGCGCGTCAGCCGTCGGCGTCGCGGTCGAAGTTCAGGTCGATCCGTACGTTCTTGTCGTCGTCGATCGAAACCGGATACGTGTCGATCATGGCGCCGGTCGAAAGGTTCCCGCGTTCGTCCATCGTGACCTCGGCACAGTCGACATCATCGGTGATCGTGATCAGTTCGAATTGTTGGGCGTTGTCGTCCCACTGGAAGAAACAGTCTCGTGGTTCGCCGATCGGCCGGGCTTCGAACGCCACCCAGCCGACCTCGGGGTCGTCGCCGAGGTGCTGGAGGATCAGGTCACGTGAACGCCCGGCGACATCGCTGTAAAGGATTGGTCCGCGGTCGTCGATCTCTTCGGAGATGCGACCGATCTGGCCAGCATCGAAGTCGGCGTCGCCCAACTTGATCTCGACATCGCCGCCCTGTGACGCGAGGAAGAGCACCCCCCCGCCGAGCACGACAGCAATCACGATGCCGGTCAGACCGACCAGCACCGCGGAGCGGGCATTCATCTGGGGGCCACGTGCGACCGGCATCGGTCCTCCGGCTGAGGGACTGGGAATGGTGCTGCCTAGTATCTCCCCGTACGCGATCCGGGAGGCAACGCCGGTGGATTTGTTTGAGTATCAGGGCAAAGAGTTCTTCGCCCAGTTCGCAATGCCGGTGAGCCCCGGTCGGGTGGCGTTCACGGTCGATGAGGCCGTCTCTGCTGCGGAGGAACTCGGCACTCCCGTCATGGTGAAGGCACAGGTCCACACGGGTGGGCGTGGCAAAGCCGGTGGCGTCAAGTTCGCGGCCGATGTCGACGCGGTACGCGAACACGCAACCAACATTCTCGGACTCGACATTCGCGGTCACATCGTGAAGCGGGTCTGGATCGAGAAGGCGTCCGACATCGCCGAGGAGTACTACGCATCGTTCACACTCGACCGGTCGGCCAAGAAGCACCTCGGCATGCTGTCCAAGGAAGGCGGTGTCGAGATCGAGACCGTCGCCGAGGAGAACCCTGACGCGATCGCCAAGATCTGGGTCGATCCTGTTGTCGGCCTTTCCGAGGAGGCCACGCGCCAATGGGTCGCCGCCGCCAACCTGCCCGACGCGGCAGTCGAAGGATCGGTTGACATCCTTCAGAAGCTCTACACGGCCTACACCGAGGGCGATTGCGACCTGGTCGAGATCAACCCACTCATCCTTACCCCCGAGGGCAAGGTCCACGTACTCGACGCCAAGGTCACCCTCGACGGCAACAGCGCCTTTCGCCACGAGGCGTACGAGCAGTACGACGCCACGCAGCCCCGTGACGAACGCGAAGAAGCCGCCCACGCCAAGGGCCTGCAGTACGTGGGGCTCGACGGCAGCGTCGGTGTGATCGCCAACGGGGCTGGCCTGGCGATGAGCACCGTCGATGTCGTGAACCAGGTCGGTGGTAGCCCGGCCAACTTCCTCGACATCGGCGGGGGCGCCAATGCCGACGTCATGGCCGGCGCGCTCGAGGTCATCAACAACGATCCCGCCGTGAAGTCGATCTTCATCAACATCTTCGGCGGTATCACCCGAGGCGAAGAGGTCGCCAACGGCATTCTCGAAGCGATGCAGCGGGTCGACATCTCGGCACCGATCGTGATCCGCCTCGACGGTACCAACGCTGACGAAGGGCGAGCGATCCTCGCCCCGAACCTCAACGACAAGCTGATGATGGAAGACACGATGCTCAGTGCGGCCGAGAAGGCCGTGGAACTGGCGAGCTGAGAAAACCCGAAGCGAGAGAGACAGAACCATGAGCATCTTCGTTGACGAGAACACCAAGGTCATCTACCAGGGCCTCACCGGCTCCCAGGGGAGCTACTACGGCGGCCTCAACAAGGCGTACGGGACACAGGTTGTTGCCGGCACCCACCCCAAGAAGGCCGGTACCGACGTCGACGGTGTGCCGATCTTCGCATCGGTCGCCGACGCGGTCGCCGCCACCGACGCAACCGCCACGTGCATCTTCATCCCGGCTCCTGGCGTGCAAGGCGCCGTGCTCGAAGCGGCCGAGGCCGGCATCGAGTTCATCGTGGCCATCACCGAAGGCGTGCCGGCCCACGACGAGGCGTACTTGTTCAACAAGCTGAAGGCCGACTTCCCCAACACCCGACTGCTCGGTCCGAATTGTCCGGGCATCATCAGCCCTGGCAAATGCAACATCGGCATCACCGCTGGTCACATCGCAAAGGCGGGGGGTCCGGTCGGCATCGTGAGTCGCTCGGGCACCCTTACGTATCAGGCGCTCTACGAGCTCAAGCAGAAGGACATCGGTGTCACCACGTGTGTCGGTATCGGTGGCGACCCGGTGCCGGGTACGTCCTTCATCGACTGTCTTGAGGCGTTCGAAGCCGATCCCGACACCAAGGCGGTCATGATGATCGGTGAGATCGGTGGTTCGGCGGAGGAAGAAGCTGCCGAGTTCATCAAGAACCACATGACCAAGCCGGTGAGCTCCTACATCGCCGGTGTTACCGCCCCTCCCGGCAAGAAGATGGGCCATGCCGGCGCCATCGTCTCCGGAGGCAAGGGCACGGCAGCAGCCAAGATGGAGGCGCTGGAAGATGCCGGTGTGAGGGTCGGTCAGAACCCGACTGAGGCGGGCGAACTCATGGCCGAGATCGTCGCTGGCCTCTGAACCGACGCAACCGCACCTGACGATCGGCTGGGCTGCCACCACCAACCGGCGGTGGCCTGTAAGCGTGTGGAGATGCCCGTGATTCGCTTCGCCATCCTCGCGATGCTGGCGTTGCTGACAGGGTGCAGCCCGACGTCGGTTGAACTCGGCCGCGAGGCGACGACTTCGACCACCACCACGACCTCGACGTCAACCACCAGCGTCCCGCCGTCCACCACGACGACGTCCACCTCGACCACCACCACGACGCCGACCACAACGGTCCCGGCGGTCCTGCCCGAGCTTCAGTTCGACGAGGCGGGCGTGCCACTGAACGGCCAGTCCAACGGGGTGCTCGTCTCCGACACGGGCTGGGTTCTCCCGATCCTGAGCGGTCTCGACGGTGGCCGCCATCGGGTCTGGACCCCGTGCGGCCGACAGGCCGATGTGGCAGGGGGCGAGGTAATCACCCGCGCAGACTTTGTGCTGGATCCCGGTCATGGCGGCTCAGAACCCGGTGCTGTCGGTCGGGGTGGACTTGCAGAGAAGGATCTCAACCTTGCTGTCGGCACAAAGATCCGCGACGCCCTCGTCGGTGCTGGCTACTCGGTGGTCATGACCCGAGAGACTGATGTGCGGGTGCCCATCGTGACGCGTGCCGAGATCGGTCGAGCCCTCGATCCGGTTGCGTTCCTGTCCGTGCACTTCAACGCAGGGACCGACGTTCGCAGTGCGACTCCAGGCACCGAGATGTACCACCAGATCAAAAACGCCGATTCCAAGCGGCTCGCCGGTCTCCTTTACGAGGAGACCCGCGCCGTGCTCGATCAGTTCGACGTTGGTTGGGTGGCACTCAACGACGCCGGTGCGACGTTTCGGCCCAACCGGGAAGGTGATGACTACTACGGCGTGCTGCGGAGGCCGACACCAGTGCTGAGTGTGTTGCTCGAATTCGCGTACCTGTCGAACCCGGCCGAGGAAGAACTCGTCTCCGACCCTGCGGTGCAAGACGAACTCGCGAACGCCGTACTCATCGCAGTCGAGCGATTTCTCGAAACCGATGATCCGGGATCGGGATTCATCGACGATCCGATCTTCCGCGGGTTCGGCCCATCAGGGGCGGGTCGCACCGACGGTTGCACCGACCCGACCCTCGAATGATCAGCCGTTGGTCGTGTGTCTCGTTGCATGGAAAACCTCGAGCTCTTTGTCTGTAGAACCTCGAGAGCCGGTACCAATGACACCGGGATCGGAGAAACGCCCCTGGTAGGTTCGAGCCGGTGAGTGAACCACGTCGCGCCCTGTTGTCCGTCTACGACAAGACGGGGATCACCGATCTCGCAGGCGCCCTCGTCGATGCCGGGTGGGAACTGATCTCAAGTGGTGGCACGGCCCGAGTGATCGCCGAGGCGGGTGTTCCTGTCATCGACGTCGCCGACCACACCGGGTCACCGATGATGCTCGGCCACCGGGTCGTCACCCTTCACCCGAAAGTCCACGGTGGGATTCTCGCCGACCGTCTCGATCCCGAACACCAGGCCGACATGGCCGAACACGGTATTGCACCGATCGATCTCGTGGTCGGCAACCTGTACCCGTTCGGGTCGAGTGTGGCCGATTTCCAGCATGGTGCAGGCCGCCCCGAAGAACTCATCGACATCGGCGGACCCGCAATGGTTCGGGCTGCGGCCAAGAATCACGCCCACGTCGGCGTGCTGGTGAGCCCCGACGACTACCCCGCGATCATCGATGAGATCCGGGCTGACGGTTGGCTCAGCGACTCGACGAGGCGCCGGCTCGCCCGCAACGCCTACGCCCACACTGCGGCCTACGACGCCGCCATCGTGACATGGTTCGACCAGACCGCCGACGGGCCTGAACTTCTGCCCCCGACGATTCACCTCGCGCTCGAGCGGGCCGACGTTTTGCGCTATGGCGAGAACCCGCACCAGCAAGGGGCTCGCTATCGGCGCGTCGACGAACCGGGTATCTGGGATCGTGTCGAACAACACGCCGGTGTAGCTCTCAGCTATCTGAACTTCTTCGATGCTGACGCAGCATGGCGACTGGCCCACGACATGGGAGGGCCTGCAGCTGTTGCGATCATCAAGCACGCCAATCCGTGCGGTGCAGCGGTCGGCAGCGACCTCGCCACGGCGTACTCCAATGCCTTCGCCTGCGACCCTCGCTCAGCGTTCGGCGGCATCGTCGCATGCAACCAGTTCGTCGACCTCGACACTGTCGAGGTGATGGAAGCAGCTGCGCAAGCCGATGTCATACTCGCTCCGGGTTTCGCCGATGGGGTGATCGACCGTCTGATCACCAAGCGAAAGAACACCCGCATCCTTTCGGTTCCGGCGCCGGAGAAACCCCCGGTGCTTGCACTCCGCCAGATGGCCGACGGCTTCTTGGTACAGGAAAACCACCTTTTCGCCGCCGCACCCGACTCGTGGCAAGTGGTCACCGATCGCCAACCGAACGATGCGGAGCTCGCCGATGCCACCTTTGCGTGGCGAGTGTGCGGCCACGTCAGTTCGAACGCGATCGTTCTTGCCAAGGATGGAGTCGCATGGGGGATCGGGGCCGGGCAACAGAACCGGGTCGAATCCGGCGAGATCGCTGCGAGTAAGGCTGCCGGCCGGGCCGAGGGCGGCGCCTGCGCCAGTGACGCGTTCTACCCCTTCCCCGACGGCATTCATGCCGCCGCCGATGCCGGAGCAGCCGTCATCGTGCAGCCCGGTGGTTCGGTCGGCGACAACAAGACCATCGCAACGGCCAATGAGCGTGGTGTGGCCATGGTGTTCACCGGCGAACGACAGTTCCTTCACTAGATCGGTACAGACGCGTGGGTGAGACCGAGTCGAAACGAGCCAGGTCCGTCGAATGGGCGAGAACGGTGCACGACAGCCGTGTCGGTCGCGCCTTCTACTGGGTCACAGTGCGGCTTCTGCGGCTCACGCTCATGCGCTGGCTACGCGTTCGGAAGCAGGGCACGCACCATTTGGCGATAGAGGGCCCACTGATTCTTGCTCCTGTTCATCGCAGCAACCTCGACGCAATCATCGTCGCCTGTTCCGCCGATCGCCGGATCCGAGGTATCGGTAAGGAGTCGTTGTTCACGCACCCGGTTTTCGGATGGGTCAACGCGGCTCTTGGCGCAATCCCGGTTCGGCGTGGCGAGGCCGATCGAGTGGCGATGAGGGCGGCGCAGAACATCATCAGCGACGGAGCGATGATGATCGTGTTTCCCGAAGGCACCCGCCAGAGCGGCACAGAGGTCATCGGCGTCTTCGACGGCACCGCCTACCTTGCCCAAAAGACTGGGGCGCCGATCATTCCGATCGGGGTCGGTGGCACGGAAGCTGCGATGGCGAGCGGATCGAAAGGGATAAAGCGCGTCCGGTGTTCGATCGTGGTCGGCGAGCCGATCACTCCGCCCGAAGGGCGATTGAGCCAACCACAACGCCGAGCGTTCAGCGAGGACGTGAGCGCCAGGCTCCAAGTGGTATTCGATGAGGCCATCGCGCTGGCCAACGGCTGACCATTTGGGACGGCCGTCGGCCCGCTAGGTTTGGGCCTATGGCTGACAAGATCACGATGCAGGACGACGGCACACTTCACGTGACCGACCATCCGATCATTCCGTTCATCGAAGGTGACGGCACGGGGGTCGATATCTGGCCCGCCGCCAAGCTCGTGCTTGATGCTGCAGCAAGCAAGTACGGCAAGTCCATCGAGTGGATTGAGGTCCTCGCCGGCGAGAAGGCGTTCAACGAGACCGGCGACTGGCTGCCACAGGACACAATCGACAAGTTCGGGGAGTTCCTGATCGGCATCAAGGGCCCGCTGACCACGCCGATCGGTGGTGGATTCCGCAGCCTCAACGTAGCGATCCGCCAGATCATGGACCTCTACGTCTGCCTGCGTCCCGTTCGCTGGTTCGAAGGTGTGCCGTCACCGGTCAAGGAGCCTCAGCTGGTCGACATGGTGATCTTTCGTGAGAACACCGAAGACATTTACGCCGGCATGGAGGTCGAGTCGGGCACGCCTGAGGCCAAGCGCATGATCGAACTCCTCCACGACGCGTATGGGTGGGAGATTCGCGAAGACTCCGGGATCGGCATTAAGCCCGTATCGAAGTTCGGCTCGCAGCGTCTGCAGCGTGCCGCACTCGATTATGCCGTGCGCCGAAACCGGGCCCGAGTGCACTGGGTACACAAGGGCAACATCATGAAGTTCACCGAGGGCGCCTTCCAGAAGTGGGGCTACGAACTCGTGCGTGAGGAGTACGCCGATGTGGCTGTCGGCTGGGACGACTGTGGTGGCGATCCCGGCGACAAGATTCTCGTTCAGGACGCCATCGCCGACATCGCGTTGCAGCAGGTCTTGACCCGTCCGGCCGAGTTTGACGTCATCGCCACCATGAATCTCAACGGCGACTACCTGTCGGATGCCCTTGCCGCCCAGGTCGGGGGCATCGGCATCGCTCCGGGCGCCAACATCAACTACATGACAGGCCACGGGGTCTTCGAAGCCACTCACGGCACGGCGCCGAAATACGCCGGCCAAGACAAGGTCAACCCGTCGTCGGTCCTGCTGTCGGGTGTCATGATGTTCGAGCACCTCGGGTGGCAAGAAGCGGCAGACGACATCGTCAGGGCGGTCGAGGCCACGATTGGTGACAAGGTCGTCACCTACGACTTCGCTCGTCTCATGGACGGAGCCACCGAGGTCAAGTGCTCCGAGTTTGCGAGCGCCATCGTCGATCGTCTGTGATTCGCCAGATCGAGGGCTCATCGCCGGCCCGATGACGGCGAAGAGGCATTTTCGGCGTCGGTGAGACCGTTGTCGAGCGGAGCTTCGGAGGTGTCAGCTCTCTCGGTTGTGCCGGTACGGTTCGGTCGTGGAAATGGTCGCCTCCGACGAACACATTTGGCGTCGCGGTGGTCGCCTGATCATGCGGTCGCTGCGGCTCCATCCGACCATGCATGCGACTGCGATGGCCGGCGCGCTGATGTACGTCGGCGCGTCGATCGGTGGTGCGGTCGTCCTCGGTCGGGTAACCGATGATCTCGTCGTTCCGGCCTTCGAGGACGGCTCGGTCGACCGTGGCGACATCTGGGCGATGATGGCAATCGTCATCGGTATCTCGTTCGTGCGCGGCGCTGGTGTCGTGGTTCGTCGCTGGTTTCTGTCGCTCGCCGAGAACCGCACCCAGCGCGACTGGCGGCGTGACCTGGTGTGGCACTACCTCGACGTGCCGCTTCGCTTTCATCGTGAGCATCCCACGGGTGAACTCCTCGCCCACGCCGACCTCGACCTGACCACCGCCACCATGGTGCTCAAGCCATTGGCGTTCTCGGCCAGCGTCGTCGTACTCGTTGTGGCGGCCACCGTCACGCTGGTGATCATTCATCCCCTCGTGGCACTCGTGGGCGTGGTCTTGTTCCCGACACTGGTCGTTCTCAGCCAGATCTATACGAGCCGAGTCGAGGAACCCGCCGCCCGAGCGCAGCAGGGTGTCGGTGATGTGTCGGCGGTGGCCCATGAGAGCTTCGAGGGCGCCTTGGTCGTGAAGACACTCGGTCGGGAGGAGGCCGAGATCGAGCGAATGCGTGCAGCGTCGGCCCGCCTGCGCGACGAGCGCTTGGTCGTCGGCCGGATCCGCGCCTTCTTCGAACCGTCGATCGACGCCCTTCCGCATGCCGGCACGATTGCACTCCTGCTGCTCGGTAGTTGGTTGGTTTCGCGTGGTTCGGCGACGCCTGGGGACCTGGTACTGGCCGCCATCATCTTTGGCCTGCTTGCCACACCCTTGCGGGTCTTTGGGTTTTTCCTCGAGGAGCTTCCTCGGTCGGTGGTCGCACTCGACCGTGTCGATCGCGTGATGGCAACCGATGTCGAGAACCGCAGCGGTGTCGCCTCGCTCCCCGATGCCCCTCTTGCGATCCGGGTGCGACGACTCTGTGTCGCTTACGGCGAACACGATGTCTTGACCGACGTCAACCTCGATGTCCCGGCCGGCGGTGTGGCCGCGTTGGTCGGGCCAACCGGCTCCGGCAAGTCGACCCTTATGGAGGCGATCGCGGGCCTGCTCGACCCGTCGTCAGGCAGCGTCCAGCTCGGACAAGTCGCCATCGACGACGTCTCCGCCAAGGAGTGGTCGGCAGCAGTTGCGATCGCCTTCCAGGAGTCGTTCCTCTTCACCGACTCGATCGACCAGAACGTTGGCCTCGGGGTGCGTTCTGATGCCGAGATCACCGAGGCATTGGCCGTCGCCCAGGCAGATACATTCGTGGCCGCGCTCCCCGATGGACGGTCGACCGTCGTCGGCGAGCGCGGAACCACCCTTTCCGGTGGCCAGCGGCAGCGGGTGGCGTTGGCCCGAGCCTTGGCTCGGAAGCCGAAAGTGCTGCTGCTCGACGATGCGACAAGCGCAGTCGATCCGCTTGTCGAAGCGGAGATTCTCGCAGGATTGCGACGGTCGCTCGACATGACAGTGGTGGTCGTCGCACACCGCATCTCGACCATCCTGCTCGCCGACTCCGTCGTGTACCTCGACGAAGGTCGGGTCGTGGCGACCGGGACGCATGAGGAGCTGCTCGGGCGCGACGACTACCGCTCCCTCGTGACCGCCTACGAGCAGGGGGACGCCTGATGGTTGATCGACGTCCCGAGTTCGAAGCCCTCGATGCTGCGGCCTCCTTGATCGATGACGAGACGCCTGAGATTGGCGGCCTCGCAGTCTTTCGGCGCGGTCTCGATGTCTCGCCCGATCTTCGCAACGGTCTGCTCGTCACCGTCTTGTTGGCGCTCACGGCTGCGGCCGGTCGCCTGATCATCCCGATCCTCGTCCAGGTCGTGCTCGACGAGGGTCTTCTCGGCGCCGACGGCTACCGGCCGGGCTTCCTCTGGGCCGTATCACTCGGCGCCATGAGCATCGTCATCATGGTCGCTTGGAGTACGCGAGTGACGCTCATCCGTCTGGTCGACATGACCGAGACAGTGCTGATGAACCTGCGGATCCATGTGTTCGGCCACATTCACCGGTTGAGCCTCGCTGATCACACCGAGAGCCGTCGTGGCGTCCTCGTCGCCAGAGTCACGAGCGATATCGAAACGCTCACCCGGTTCACCCAATGGGGCCTCATCAGCTGGATCACCGACTCTGCGATCATCCTCGGCACCGTTGCGGTGATGCTCTGGTACAGCTGGCAGCTGACTCTGCTGGTGCTGGTCGTCCATGTGCCGCTGGTGCCGTTCCTTCGGTGGGTGCAGCGTCGCCAGTTCGTCTCGTACGGGCTCGTTCGCACACGGGTGGCCGAGACACTGGGCCACGTGTCCGAGACCGTGTCGGGCGCGGAGGTCATCCGTGCGTACGACTACGAGGGACCGGTTCGCGAGCGCATGGAAGACTCGATCCAGCGCCAATATCGCCAGCAGCAGCGGAGCATGATCTGGTTTTCGGGGATGTTGCCGGTCGTCGATCTCGTATCGTCGATCTCGCTGGCGGTCGCTGTCGGAGTCGGCGTGTGGTGGCGTGGCGACCTCGGTCTTGGCCTCGGCGAACTTGTTGCCTTCTTGTTCCTCGTCAACCTCATCCTCAACCCGATCGCCCAGCTCGGCGAAGTCCTCGACCAAACCCAGACTGCGCTCGCCGGCTGGTGGAAGGTCCTGCGGGTTCTCGAGGTACCCGTCTCTGTTGTCGAACCCGACCATGGCCAGTCGTTGCCTGCCGGGCCGTTGTCGATCGACTTGGAGAGCGTCGGCTTCTCGTATCGCACCGGCCCGCCTGTCTTGCGCGGGGTCGATCTGCATATTGCACCCGAGACCGTTGTGGCGATCGTGGGTGAGACCGGTTCGGGAAAGACCACGTGTGCGCGTCTGCTCACCCGTCTGGCCGACCCGACCGAAGGCGTTGTTCGGATCGGCGGGGTCGATCTTCGCCGCGTGGCACCCGAGGCGCGGCGACAGTCGATCCGCATGGTTCCCCAGGACGGCTTCCTGTTCGACACCACGATTCGTAGCAACATCCGATTCGGTCGCGACGATGCCACCGACTCCGATGTTGAGCAGGCGATCGATGAGCTCGGTTTGCGCGGCTGGGTCGAGGGCCTACCCGAGGGGCTTGACACGGTGGTCGGCGAACGGGGGGGACGCCTGTCGGTCGGTGAGCGACAACTCGTCGCGCTGGCGCGTGCGCAGGTTGCCGACCCGGGGCTACTGCTTCTCGACGAGGCAACGTCGGCTGTCGACCCCGAGACCGAAGAGGCACTGGCGTCTGCGCTCGACCGGCTCGCTGGGGGTCGAACCATGGTGTCTATCGCCCACCGTC
>Ga0222718_10000880_pt1 | contig 30652 bp, 27 predicted proteins | sample C33_27DmetaG_FD_165045 | JGI IMG/M metagenome (GOLD analysis project Ga0222718, IMG submission 165045) | Estuarine water microbial communities from San Francisco Bay, California, United States - C33_27D | ecosystem: Environmental > Aquatic > Marine > Unclassified | place: USA: California...
AAACCATCAGACGGTAATATTGTTAAACTCAATTACAACGTATGTAACGGTCCTACTCTAAACGGTGCTAGAACATTTAGTGGTCCTTTAACACTAGCTGGTAATAGTTCTTATACCATTAGTACTAGTAGTAGAGCAGCCGGGGGTGCAAATCCACAGTCTATAGACAGTATTAAGTTTAATGCTCCTAGAAACTACAGTGCCCAGAATAGGGCAGTAACTGCTAACGACTATAAGAACATTCTTTTAAACAATGCACCTGATTTACAAACTATTAGTGTATGGGGTGGTGAAAAGAATAGTCCCCCTGTATACGGTAAGGTGTATATTGCTGCTAAACCAATTGGCAGTGCTTTACTTACAGATGCGCGTAAAGCTGAACTTATTGAATTACTGGATAACAGAAACGTAGTAACCATAGAACCAGTATTCGTAGATGCAGAGTACCTTTATATCGTACCTACTATAGATGTGCGTTATAATCCTAATGTGACAAGTAAAGATGGCGATACACTTCTTACACAAGTAAACGGTGTCATGTCTTCTTTCAATACTAATGAGCTTGGAGTGTTTAACCGTAACTTCTATTTGTCAGAGTTTATTAAGAAGATCGATGCAATTGACGATAGTGTAATTAACGTAGCTGTTGATATAAAAATGCAGCGTAGGTTTATTCCTAATACATCTCTCACTCAGTCATATACCGTAAAATTCAATAACCCACTTTATAATCCACATAGCGGCCATCTGTATACTATCAGCAGTAGTTCATTTACCTATCAAGGATTTACTTGTTACTTTGATGATGATGGAAAAGGAAAGCTGCGAATATACAGATTAGTGCAGGGTGCTAGGGTATATGTTGATAATAATGTAGGCACGGTAGATTATAATCTAGGTACTGTAAAGACCAATGCACTTCTTATTGCAGCGTATAGTGGAGATGGTATTAAAATTAATGGTACGCCACATGAACAGTTTGTTAAGTCAGTAAGAAGTCAAATCTGCCAGCTTGCTGATTCGTATGTTACTATTATTAATAATAACACGGATGAGAGTGAAGCACTTTCTAGATCATTGTCATCTACCAGTCAATCCACTGTGTCTACAGAGACCGGTGTAGTATCAGCATCATCGACGTACTAAATGGCTACCGATAATAAAATATCGACATTACTAGAAAGTCAGGTACCCGGATATCTGTTAGAAGAGGGTCCTAATCTCGTTGCGTTCCTAAAAGCGTACTATGAGTGGATGGAGACTACTGGCCAGGTTACAGAAGTCAGTAAGAATCATTTAAATAACCGTGATATTGATACAACGGACTTAGACAAGTTCTATGAATATTTCAAACGAGAAGTATTAGCGGACTTTCCTGATAATGTGTTGGCCGATAAAAGACTAGTCGCAAAACGAATAAAAGATTTGTATCGCGCAAAAGGGTCCGCGGCTGCATATAACCTGCTATTCCGTATTCTGTATAATCAAAATGTATCGATCTATAAGCCTAGTGAAAATGTATTGCGTGCGTCTGATGGAAGGTGGACTGAACAGACTCTTATACGTTTAGGTGCTCCTATTGTAGGCAACTTCGAAGGTATTGTAGGTCTACAAGTAACCGGCCGCTCTTCTGGTGCTAAAGGTACCGTTATAAGCGTCCTTACTGTATTTGAAAGTGGTATTGAGGTAAAGCAGCTTAGACTTAAAGACGTTACCGGTGTATTCCAAGATTTAGAGATTGTAGAAACCACTACTGGTGTTAGCGGTCGGCTTGTTAATAGTGTTGGGCCTCTAGTAGATGTACTGATTGGTGCTCAGGGAACCACGGGTGGTACTGGCCACCAGGTTGGTGATAGTGTATCTTTTATTAGTAATAGGGGTACTGGTGCTAATGGTACAGTAGTAGCTACTACTGATCAGTCTGTTACATTTACTGTCACTGATGGTGGTAGTGGATATAGCGTTGGAAATACTACAGTTACTATTACAGGTGGTAATCCAAGAGGTGGTATCACCGGTGAAGTATCTGTAACGTCTATCTCTAACACTGAAACTATTGAAGTGTACACTGACAGCATCCAGGGCCTTTCCGATACTCCAATTGGTTTTGGACCAACTTATAGTTCCAACTCAGGTGTTATTAGTTCAAACCTTGCATCGTCTAACTCATCTACCAGCTTGAGTGTTGCTCTTGGTAGGGAAGATGTGGTAACAGGGGCTATTAGTGGTATTAATGTAGTGTTCGGTAACTATGTCGAAGACCTGCCAACTGTATTCGCGATCGATAGTACTATATCACCACTAGAAATTTCTGATGGAAGTGGTGGGATCAAAGGACGCAATGCTGTAATCACTCCTTCGTTCCAACCTGGTTCAATTACTAATGTCTCTGTAGACAACGGTGGTTCTCTTTACAACTCTACCTTCTCAATTAACATAAAGAATCTCACGCGTACTGCCATCAACGGTATTGGTGATCCAGTTGTATCTGGTGTTATAACACAAGCTGGTAACTATACCGGTACTAAAGGTTTCTTGAGTTGGGATCAAAGGCTACAAGACAACTATTATTATCAAGAATTTAGTTACGTAATAAAGTCACAGCAGGCTCTAAAGACCTACAGAAATATTGTTCGCGATGTAATCCATCCAGCTGGTACTAAACTGTTTGGTCAGATTGATATTGAAGTAGAGGCAGACCTGACAGGCCTGTCTGTAGAAACGTTGGTAACCACAGACTTGATAGGTGGTAAGTTTGGTATTGGTAGTATCGGGCCTCTCTCTACAGTTGGTACACCTTTGATATCAAGAGATGTTACCGTTGACTCTATTGCGTCGACACTAACCGTGACACCAACCGCTGTGTTGTATCTTGCAGCTAATGGGTTTATCCATGTATCAAACAACAATGTTATTTCACCATACCTAGCAAACCCAATTACAACCTACTTAAATGATCCAGTTCTTTACGGAACACAGTTTGTTGTACAGGGTGATGGTGGAGTACCATTCTTGGATATACTACAAGGAGGATCACAAGTTCAAATTACAGATACGATACCTGGTACAACAGGTAACACGACATATATAGTTAATACTGTTTTCAGTAACACAGCGTTTAGCTTAAACACTCAGTTTACAGGTGAATCCATGGCAAATGGTACTTTCCTTTACACATACGATGGTAACGTATAAATGGCCACCCTAGTCAGTAAAAAATTTAACGTGCATACTGCACAGCAGTTTAAAGAAGGATTTGATGAGTCTGATCCATCTCAAATGTACCTGTTCTATTCTAGGATTAATGAATGGAACGTAGAAAGTAGTCCACCCGCTCTCGAAGATACAGTATTTTCCGACAGAGACATCTGGAGAGGAATGACTGCGGTCAAAAAAGTGTCTAACAACAATGTTACTATGGCAGCGACCAAGTATCTTTGGACCACCAATACGGTGTATACAGAGTACGATGATACTAATCCAAATCTTGCTACTAGCAATTTTTATGTAATCACCAGTAACAATGAAGTGTACAAGTGCCTGTTCAATGCTAACAGTGCTCCAAGTACTGTTATACCGACTGGTCAATCTACTTCTGTTATTACTACCAGTGATGGTTATAAATGGAAGTTTATGTATGACGTCTCTCAAGCTGACTTTAACCGTTTTGGTGGTGTAAATCATATTCCGGTAAAGACGCTGATATCTGACGATGGTAGTGCACAGTGGTCGGTACAGCAAGCAGCTGCAAACGGTTCGGTACCAATCTATGAAGTAACGTCTGGTGGTAGTGGCTACTTACACAATAAAGGTACAGTCGCTGGTGTAACCAGCACTACACAACTTACTATTGCAAATACAGGTAGTGGTACGGACAGTGTCTATAACGGCTCTACAATCTTCATTTCAAGTGGACTAGGTGCTGGCCAGCTAAGAATTATTTCGGGTTACAACGCTACAACAAAACTGTTGACAGTAAACACAGCTTTTTCTGTGTCCCCCAATACTTCCAGTACATATCATATTGGACCACGGATAAATATAGTAGGAGATGGAAACGGAGCTCAAGCATACGCTAATGTACAGAACGGTGCTATAACAAGGATCACTTCTGTTAATGATGGTACAAGCTACTCTAGAGCTAGAATATTAATTACCGCTAACCCATCATATGGATCTGGTGCAACTGCTGTAGCATACTTACCAGATGTTGGAGGCCACGGTGCTGATCCAATTAATGAGCTGTTTGCTAGAAACGTAACGATGAACATTGAGGTTGATGGTAGTGAAGGTGGTTTCTTTGCTGCGAATAACCAATTTAGGATTTACGGTATAATTAAGGATCCTAAGTTAAGGTCCACTGGCGGTGTTGCTAGTAACCTTAGACACGATCAGACTTTAAGACTGACATTAAGTTCGGTAACCGGTGTCTTTACTCAAGATGAGTTTGTTAGGGGCAATACTTCGGGAGCATCTGGTAGAGTAGTGTATTTTGCTAACACAAATGCAGCTGCTACAACCGGTGTACTGCACTTGTCCTATCCTTCGGGTAGTTTTTCAAATTCTGAAACAGTGACAGCCAATAGTTCCGGAATCACCGGACAGCTAAATTCCATAACATTACCTGATTTAGTACCATTTAGTGGAAGAATGATTTACATGGTAACACAGCCACCATTAGAGAGAGATGCAGATCAAACAGAAAACTTTACGATCACTGCAAAGTTCTGATAAAGAGAAACAGATATGGCAACTGCTAACAATAACCTGACGACTAACTTTAATGTAGATCCATACTACGACGACTACGATGAAACTAAAAACTTTCATCGCGTTCTGTATCGTCCAGGATTTGCTGTACAGGCTAGGGAATTAACTCAGCAGCAAACTATTTTGCAAAACCAAATCCATCGATTTGGTAATCATATTTTTAAAGATGGATCTGAAGTAACAGGTACCAGTGAAGTACTCGATCAGACAGCAGTTTTTAGGCTTAAGTCGTCCTATGCAGGTGCTGCTATCGACGTAAGTACATTTGATGGTAAGTATGCAAGAACTAGAACGTCGGAAAAATTATTTAAGGTAAAGAAAGTAGTTGCAGCTGTTGGTGGCGACTATGATCTTATTTTTGCTCAGTATCTTCAAGAGGCCAATACCGTAACTATTGCATCACCAAGAGAAGTATCCAATAATGAAGTTATAGATTTTAGTTCTTCTTTTATTAACAGCAACACAGGCTTGTTTTTCTCTAATTCCGGTATTGCTCAAATTATTACTACAGCTCAGGGTAGCGCTGCTAAACTTCCAGCTACTGCGGGTTTCCTATATGCAATAGACGAGTCTGTTTATTACCACAAAGGTTTGTTTATCAGAGCTCCTTCTCAATCAGTTGTAGTAGCAGCTAATACCTCTCACCAGATTAGTATTGGATTTACTTCAACTGAAACATTAGTTAGTTCAGATGACGACAGTACTCTTACAGACCCAGCAAGAGGATCATACAACTATGCTGCTCCTGGTGCAGACAGGTTAAAGGTAGAGCTTACTCTTACTACAAAGGCTGTATCTGATATTGCAAGCCCACCCCTTAGTTCAAACAATTTCTTTGAGGTTGCAAGAGTTTTAAACGGTACGTTTGCTAGGAAAAGACCAGATGCAGATTATAACATTTTAGGTGACGTACTAGCTCAAAGAACATTTGAAGAATCTGGTCACTATACCGTTGATGGGTTTGATCTTACTATTGCTAATACATCAGCTTCAACAGCTAACCTCATAGCTCAATTTACACCAGGCACTGCTTACGTGAAAGGTTATAGGGTGTTTACCCCCAACGTAACGTCAGTAGAGTTTGCTAAATCTAGAGCAACAGAATCTGCTACCGAACAAAAAATTACAGCTTACTACGGTAATTACGTTGTAGCCAATACCTTCACAACTGGTCTTTTTGGCTTTAACGATAGAGTAGAATTGCATTCAAATACCACTCCAACGTCTGCAACTAAGATTGGTGAGGCTCATGTAAGGAATGTAGAGTACCTCTCTGGATCAAGTGATCAGAGGAAGTACAAGTTGTTTCTTTATGATATCAATATCAACGCTACAGACAATAAAGTGTTTAATAATGTTAAGAGTGTTATTAAGGGCACGCATTCTAGTTATACTGCGTTTGCTGCAATTCATTCGGACAGCATTACGTCATTTAACAAAATTGGTAATATCACTTCTGGCAGCACGACCGTTGATTTAACTAGCGGTGTTGCTGGTGTAAAGGTTGGACAGGTAATTGAAAACAATGCATTTGCGGCAAATACTATTGTAAGCGCTATAAGTTTTGACAGTATTACGTTGTCGAATCAAGCTACCGTATCAAACACAGCAAGCACAATTTCCTTCAGAAGTGTCAAGCTAACAGACAAGGATTATAATACTAGTTTGTTCGCAATGCCTCATATTAACATTGCCAACACAGTTAATGTTGATTATAAGTTTAAGCGTAAGTTTGCAGCTGTATCATTTACTAGTGGTTCAGCTACTATTCAAACATTGGGTGGATCAGAGAGATTCTCTTCAGGTACAGGTGACCTTGCTAACGAAAACTTTATTGTAGTAGTTAAGTCTGGTGGCGCGGGTACTATCTCTACTGGCGAGAACGTAGACATGACAGCTGGTTCTCGCTCAGTAACAGTACCAACTCCCACACCTGGTAACCCAGCTTCTGCTACCATCGATGTCGACGAAGCTTCATTTAACGGAACAGCTGACATATATGCAGCTATTGACGTTACTGCAGACACACGGCGAGCAAAGACTCGACAAAGTGGGACAACCAAAACTATAGTTGGTGGGTATCCAGTCAACGGTACCAAGCTGTCACTTGGATACGCTGATGGTATTAAGTTAAATGCTGTATACGAAGGCAACTCGACTTTTGTATCCGCTAACACCGTTCGCTATGCTTCAAACGTAAGTGTGGTAACTGACAAGTTTACTTTCAACGGTGGCCAAAGAGATAACTTCTACGATCATGCTACCATTGAGCTTAAGCCAGGATACACTGCAAACAGCAACCACCTTTTAGTGGATTTTGATTACTACTCACATGGCGGTGGTTTGGGTTACTTCTCAGATAAGAGTTATCCAGACTACAACTTGATCCCAACTTATCGTGACAGTAAGGGCGAAGAAATTAATCTTAGGGACGTGCTAGACTTTAGGCCAACCAGGTCATCGAACACCAGCTCCAATACTTACAGTTCCTCCAAGATTTTTGACAATCACCAGATCGTTGATTCTCAGACTTTCGAAGTAGAAGCAGACTACAGCTACTACAAAAAAGTAGTTCATAAGATTTCTTTAGATCAAAACGGTAGTTTTATAGTCACGTCTGGTGCTTCTGCATTAAACTATCCACCAGTACCTGCAACATCTGGTGATACAATGCTACTAGCTACCATTTCCGTAAATCCGTACACATACGATGAAACTGATTTAAAAATAGAACTATCTGATAACAGCAGATACACAATGCGAGATATTGGTGCGTTGGAGACTCGTATTGAAAATCTAGAATACTATACGTCTTTGAACCTACTTGAATCTCAAGTTGCCAGTACTCAGTTCTTAGATGACAACGGTGAAGCAAGATATAAAAATGGATTTATTGTTGATAGCTTTACAGGTCACAGTGTAGGTGATGTTTTCGATACTAATTATAAGGTGTCGGTTGATAGGCAGAATCAAATACTTAGACCAAAGTTTACCAGTGACTCCGCTCCACTTACAGCTGATGCAGGTGCTACGTTAACTAATACTGGTGGTTTAGTAACCGTACCGTATACTGAAGGTGTATATGTTTCGCAAACAATTGCGTCTGGCACTATAAATGTTAATCCTTTCCAGGTTGTTGTATTTACTGGATTGTTAAAAGTAACCCCTGATCGAGATATCTGGGTCGACAATATCAGTACTCCAACTGTAGTTGATAATTTCCAAGGTCAATTAGACCATTTCAAGTATCTGAAATCTCAAGTAGGTACAGATTATGGTAACTGGCAAGTAAATTCCCGCAGTGGAGAGAACCAATACCTCAGAGGATCAAAGGGTGATAAGAAATACGTTCCAGGTAGCCCAATATCAGCGTATGTAACTACAACAGTAAAATCAAGGACTGTTACTAAAAACAGCTTGCAGCTTACCAATAGCATTTCATATCAATACATGAGATCACGTAAAGTAAACTTTACTGTAGAAGGCTGTAGACCTAATACTAGAATTTTTGTCTTTATGGCTGGTAAAAACATCACCGATCATGCTGCTACTACTTCATACGCTTCCACGCGTGTTGAACAGGTATTGTATGACGCTAGTCCATCGCAAAAAGAAATTATAACTGATGCAAATGGTTCTGCTAGTGGCTATTTCTGGGTTCCGAACTACAAGCGAACTCTTACTCAAGCGGCTTACGCTGCTGATAATACTGCTTTGCCTAAGATCGATCTATCCAACGTGCTGTCACACGGTATACAGATACCTGTTGGAACTGTAGATGTAATGGTGTCGGACAAAATAATCAACCCTGAGAACTCTACTACGTTCGCTACCGCAACATTTACAGCTGCTGGAACACAAAAAACGTACAAGCTCGTTACCAAAAAACTTAATCCACAGTCTGTCACTAAAAAGACAGTAAGTGATTTTGTTCACGAACAGGCTACACAAACAGAGGTTAATAGAAGGATGGTTGGTATTCCTTCTTTCAATCCTTTTGATATTAACAACAGCTTGCACCTTGCATTGGCTAACATAGTATACAACAAGTATATTAATGGTGAACAAATAAACCGTAAGCCAGATCCTGCAGGTTACATTTACTGGATTACTAACTTCTTGGCGGGTGCTTATGCAGAAGGTCCAGCTGGTACTGACACTTACGATCCAGATGCTGGCACTTATCCTACAACATCTGCACACTTTTCATCTACTGCCCCTGGTGTGCTAAACATGTTGCTTGGCATGGATCAAGCAGCTTTATACAATTCAAAGACTGTACCGTGTGATTGGGGCATGGATCCGTTAGCTCAAACCTTCTCAGTTGGAAGTGAATTCCACCCACACGGTATATTCTTGACCTCGGTAGACGTATTCATGTCTACTAAGGATACTACGGGTCTTCCTTTAAGGGTGGAGATAAGACCTACAGTAAATGGATTCCCGAGTGCGGAGGAGATTATACCTGGTTCACAGGTTGCGGTTAATCCAGATTCTATAAACGCGAACCCAACTACGCCAACAGCAACGAATATTGCATTTGATTCTCCCGTGTATCTTGAGCCAGGTGATTACGCAATAGTGTTGCTTACAGACTCGTTAGAGTATAACACGTTTATCTGTACTGTTGGAGAAGATAGACTTGACGGTACTGGTGTTATTACACTACAGCCTACACTTGGTTCGTTGTTTAAATCTCAGAACGCTAAGACGTGGACTCCACAACAAGAGTCTGACCTGTGCTTTAGACTAAACCAAGCTCAGTTTACTACAGGCTCTGATTTTAGTATTACAATGTCTGCCAATAATGTTGGAAGGGTTTCATATAACGCGTCTGCGAATACATCTGGAGAGTATGATCTTGCAAGCATTGTAATGACTAAGAACGATACATTTGTTCCAACTACAGCAACATATCAAATTAAGACCAAGACAAAAGGTGGATCTGTAGGCTCGTTTGTAAATGTGTTAACAAATCAAGATTTATATTTTGATGCATCCAAAGAAATTTCTACAAACGCAGATCTGCAAGTTAAGGCTACATTTGCAACTTCTGATGCAGATGTATCGCCATTCTTTAGACTTGATCAATCTGGTGTTTCGCTGGTTAAGAATATCATCAACCCATCACCAACTGGTACTTTTGTAGCAGAGACTACAGCCAGTGATAGCTATGCTTCAGCGAAATATATTACTCGAAAAGTAACTTTGGGTGATGGACTGTCTGCTAAGAGCTTAAAAGTGTTTGTAGACCAGAATATGCCTAAGGGTTCTTCAATTGAAGTTTACTACAGGGTTATAAATAATGAAGACATTGATAACTTTGAAGATCGTCCTTACGTGTTAATGACTAGACGTCAAGCTAGTACTACGGTCAATCAAGATGTATTCACATACAATGAATATGAGTACTATGCTGATGACATCTCATATACTAAGTCAGGTATAAGCTATGATGAGTTTGATGCGTTTAGTATCAAGATTGTAATGTATGCTGACAATACAGCAGCTGCTCCTACTTGTCGTAACTTTAGAGCGATAGCATTAGCATGACGGAATTGCATAAAGTAGCGGATCATGAAAATCTTAGACGTGATCCTCATAGTAAAGCGATACTTAATGTCGACAAGCAAGAGTATGTTGCTTATTTAAGGAAGCAACAAAAAGCTCAAAGACTTGAGCACGTAGAGAGTAAGGTATACGATTTGCAAAACGATATAAAAGATATCAAGCAGATGTTGCAGCAATTGGTGTCGAAGTAACTTTAGAGGCGTATAATGGCACTTAACTTAGCTAACGTACAAACAACTGACACGTTTCAAACTTGGTTTACGCGTACTAATCAAATTATTGATTCGGCGTTTCCAACAACCGGAGGTACGATTACCGGTAGTTTGACCGTAGACGGAGATGCTCTGTTTAGTGGCAATACCACTATCGTCAGTAAAACTACAATTGAAACTACCGATGCGTTGATACACTTAGCATCTAACAACGAGTTTAGTGATATTCTCGATATTGGTTTCTTTGCTCACTATAATGATGGTGGTCCTGGTTATTCAAATAACCACACTGGTATTATTCGAGACTCTGGTACTAAAGAGTACTATATTTTTTCAGAGTACAAGCCAGGCTTCGAACCAGTAGCTGATATTAACATTAACCACGCCAGCTTTAACTTGGCAAATGTTCATGTGCATAGATTAACTAGTAATGCTGTTATTACACATAGCGTTACTGCTACAGGTGATATTACAGCGAACGCGTTCAATGGAGATGGTAGTGGATTATCAGGTGTTGGTACTACCACGGCAACGGATGCAGCTAGTGACAGGACACTTCGTATACCATTTACAGGAATTACTTCCGGGCAGCTGACGTCCGCTAATACCCATTCTGCGTTACTATACAATCCATCTATTGGTACCTTATTTGCAACAGACTTTGATTCAACTTCTGATGAAAGACTTAAAAAGAACATTAAACCAATTGAAGGTGCGTTAGACAAAGTCACAAAGCTCGTTGGTGTAGAGTTTGACTGGGTTAATACTGACAAAAAAAGTATTGGTGTAATTGCTCAACAGGTTGAAGAAGTGGTTCCAGAGCTTGTTCATACAAACAGTAAAGGGTACAAGTCAGTAAGCTACGGTAACCTAGCTGCACTTCTGATTGAGGCTATTAAAGAACTACACGAAAATACTAACACGGGGAATGAACAATGACCATAGTATTCTCGGGTTCCCCAGTAGCTAACGTACAGCTGTCTGATTCTTTCAACACATGGCGGCTGACTACCAACAAGATTATTACTGACGCAGCATCGCTAACTGCTAACAATACGTTTGCTGGTACAGCTACCTTTTCAAACACAGTAAGTGTAGTTGGAGCATTGTCTGTTGCAAACAATATTACAGCTACCCTTGTAACAGCTACTGATTTCAATTCGACATCAGATAATAGGCTAAAAGAGAACATCGAAACAATAGAAAATCCCAATGATGTTATCTCTCAGCTGAGAGGCGTATCTTTTAACTGGAAGAATAATGGAGCACCCTCTTATGGTGTGATTGCTCAAGAGCTTCAGCAAATTGTACCGGACTTAGTTCATGAGAACCAAAGTGGTGATCTTACCGTTCAATATATGGGTCTGATTGCCTTCCTTATTGAGTCAAACAAAAAACTGCTAGATAGAATCATTGATCTAGAAACCAAATTGTCATAGAAATTTTATTTAGTTTATTTAATTATATTACAGTTATAAATATAACAATAACTTAGGCTAATAGTCCAGGAGACGAAGATGGCTATCAAAGTATCGGGTACTACTGTCATTGATGATGGTAGAAACGCCAACAACATTGTAAATATAACTGCCTCGGGTTCTGTTACTGCTGCATCGTTTAGTGGCGATGGAAGTAATTTGACTAATGCAGGTTCAACTGTAGCAAGTCAGACATCTTCTAACGTTGAACTGTTTGTGCCATTTACTGGTATAGCCAGTGGTACGATGGTATCTGCTAACGTCAATTCTTTCTTTACCTTTAATCCTCATACAGGCCGATTATCAGCTAACTCTTATGCTGGTGATGGTTCAGCCTTGACAGGTATTTCTGCAGGTGCTACCGTTACTGATACATCTGCCAACGTTGCTTACAATATCGTGTTTACTAACGAGACGTCAGGAACCCAGGCCTTTGCAGGCATAGACACTGGCTCGTTTACATTTAATCCTAATACCGGGGTGTGTAGCGCTCCTATATTTACAGCAACTTCTGATATACGGGTCAAGGACAACGTCGTAACTATTTCAAACGCACTTGATAAGGTTATGTCACTCAACGGTGTTGACTTTACTTGGAAGAAGAACGGTGAGCACAGCACAGGTTTAATTGCACAACAAGTTGAAGAAGTTATACCACACGTTGTTGTGACAGATGGCGAAGGAATGAAGAGTGTCAATTACGGTGCGCTTGTTGGTGTTCTAGTACAGGCTATCAAAGAACTCAACGATAAGTTAGAGAGTTAATTGTGGCTATTACAGTTTGCGGAAATTGTATAAATTTTGGGTCACAATCTATCTGTGTTGACCCTGCTGGTATCTACATTTCCGGCCGGTTTGATTTTGCTGATTGTGGTATATCTCCAACACACGCTCAAGGATCAATTTCTGGTTATGCCTCTGGCGGCTCCAATCCTGGTATTCCATGTGGTGAATTGGATACTGTGGATAAGTTTCCCTTTACATCAGATTCCAATGCTACCGACGTTGGGGATTTATCACAGGGAAGGAGAGCTGGATCAGGTCAATCGTCATCGGTTTCTGGTTATACGTCCGGTGGAAGAATTCCTGCTGATACTAATGTTATTGATAAATTTCCATTTGCTTCAGATGGCAATGCCACAGATGTTGGGGATCTGACAGCTAATTTTAGCATTGGAGCAGGCAATTCGTCAACTGAATGTGGATATCATTCGGGCGGAAGAAGTGGGCCCAATAGTTGTGTGAATAAATTTTCTTTCGCATCTGATGGCAACGCAGTTGCTACTGGTTTTCCAATGGTAAGCTCTAGGTGTGGCCACACAGGTCAAAATTCATCTACCTTCGGATATAGATCAGGTGGTTGTTTTGTCAGTGTAAGAAGCGACATAGACAAGTTTCCGTTTGCCTCAGATGGTCCGTCAACCGATGTAGCAGAGCTAACTTCTACTAGAGATAACGTATCGGGTCAATCGTCATCTGAAAATGGTTATACATCAGGTGGTATTACCCCAACACAGGTCGACACTATTGACAAGTTTCCATTTGCATCGGATGTGGGGGCCACAGATGTTGGGGAAATAACTGCTTGCGGTGGCGGTTCGGCCGGGCAATCTTCGACCGTGTCTGGATATACTAGTGGTGGTGATAAAAGCGGCATTGGACGAACTGATGTCATTGACAAATTCCCATTTGCTTCAGATCTAAGTGCGACCGATGTGGGTGATCTAACCCAATCCAGAGATTTTCCTGCAGGACAACAAGTTTAACATGAGATTATATTATGAAAACAATACATTTTTGTGCCGGGATCCCGAGATCAGGGAGCACGGTGCTTATGAATGTACTACAACAAAATCCTTCGATATTCACAACCGGTACTTGTGCTCTCACTGAAACAATTGAGAGTTTGATAACCAAATCTCGTTACAGAGAATCATTCCAAGCGATGAATGCACAGGATGCAGACAACGCAACATATGGTATGGTTCAAGGCGCTACTCAAGGATGGTTTGATGGGTTAACTGACAAGCCTGTTGTAGTTTCAAAGAATCGTGCATGGTCTCGTTTGCATCACCTGTATCCCAATTCCAAACTAATAGTAACTGTTAGAGATATTCGTGACGTTGCTGAGAGCTTTGACAAGATAAACCGTAGCATTAAAGCTCTGCACTCATACGGTGATGATGGTAAAAGCTACGGATGTATGAGTGAGGATGAAAAGTATCATTACCACTTTAACACCGAGAATGCCTTTTCTGTTGCTTTGTATCAAGAAGTTCCTCGGCTGATGCATTTGTGGCAAGATGGTCACAGCAATCGTATAAAGTTTGTAAGATATGAGGACTTTGTAACTCAACCTGAACAGGCGCTTAGTGAGATATATCAGTTCTTACAATTACCGTTCTACGAGCACGACCTAAATAATATACAGCAGTCTGCTTTATTTGAGCATGATAATGCATACTTCAGAGAAAAGACGTCCCATGTAGTCAGACGCGAACTTACTAGTAGTAACGTAGTACGTAACCTGTCAGACAATTTCCACAACAAAGTATTGAGTGAGCACAAGTGGTTTTATGATGGATTCTATCCCAACGCATCCCAATCAGCATAACGTATTTTACAATCCCATATGGGGGTATGTACTAAACGATCAACACTACCAAGTGATGGATTATGTCGAGTACATATTGGACTTAAAAGCAAACAACGAATCGCTGAAGAAAAGTAACTTTGGTGGGTGGCATTCAGAGTGCAATCTTCATCAACACGGTATCTTTAAGGAACTTGGTTCATCATTGTTAGATATTGCTAGAGAAGTTGTTAGACCTTACACGTCAGCTGATCTAAAGTTTTTAGAAATGTGGGCAATGGTTAATCAAAAACGTAGTTACAACGCTCATCACGTACATGAAGGGATACTGTCAGGTGTATTCTACTTGCAGGTTCCCGAAGACAGCGGGCGGTTAATTATATGCAACCCTGCAGTAAGATCACAAAACCATCCAATTCGTAATAAAGATTATCCGATTGAACCACAAAGGCTAGCATTAATCCTGTTTCCAAGCTGGTTAGAACATTACGTAGAGCCAAGCAACAGTGAGGGTGAAAGGATATCTATTAGTTTTAACATAGGTGAAACGCAATGAGCTCCCAACAATATTTTGAACAAAACAAATACGTAGTTTTAGAAAGGGCGCTGAATCAAGATAGGTGTAGGCAACTTACAGATCATATGTTTGACCTCCATAATCAAGGCAAACTGACTAAAGACGATCAATGCCCACAATCAGACGCTATTTACGGTGATCCAGTGTTTGATAAGTTACTTGCTGACTTTGCTAAGCCAATAGGCAACCACGTCGGAAAACAACTAATACCAACATATACGTATGCCAGAATATATCGCCCAGGAGAGATTCTTAAAAAGCATAAAGACAGACCATCTTGTGAGATTAGTGCAACGCTAACTCTTGGGTTTGATGCAAAATTTAACTGGCCAATTTACTTTGATGAAGAAAAGGAATTGTTGGTAACTTTAGAACCAGGAGATTTAGCCGTATATAAAGGATGTGAGATATGTCACTGGCGTAAGCCGTTTAAAGGCAATTGGCATGTACAGGTGTTTCTTCACTATGTCGATGCAGACGGGCCGTATAAAGAACATGCACTTGATAAAAGACCGCAGTTAGGCACAACTGCTGAAACAAAAGTAAACACCAATGCCGTGCAAGATATTTTGCAAGACGTTGAGTATAGAAAGCCAATGTATGATGGAGTGATAATTCCAAGTAAGGATAATATCTTGCCGGGATACACGTCAATTTATTCTGATAATGCACCATCTTTAATGTTTACAAAAGATGAGTGTGAAAAAATAGTATCTCGTTTTCAAGAAGCGTACCCATCAACAGCCTCTGTTGGCGGTGGGGATGATAGTGCTATTAAACGACACATAAGATCAGCTAATATTTTCAATATTGAAAATACTACGGAGCATCGTTGGATCTTTGATAAACTTGCTACAATTACATCTATTGTCAACAGTGATTTTTTTGACTATGATTTAGTAGGAATCACACATTCACTGCAGTTGATTCATTATAGCGCAACAGATGATGTACCAGGGCATTATGATTGGCACGTTGATGCTGGTAAAGGTGAATCTGCTACCCGAAAGATTTCTTTGACCGTGCAGCTGACCGATCCAGATAAATACAAGGGATGTGATCTTGAAGTATTTGATCACGGTGGACAAATCACGGCGCCTAGAGATCAAGGTGCAATAAGTTTATTTCCAAGTTATATGCCACATAGGGTGACTCCTATAGAATATGGTGAGCGGTACGCGTTAGTCATTTGGATACATGGAGCCAGGAGATTTAGATAAAATGTCTGATAATGATGATAAAAAACAATTAACTATTGTAGATGCTATTGCTAACAACAAAGAGCTTGCAATTACTGAAGACAAAAAAGTTCCGTTAAGTATGGTATTTGGTCACGGCACTCTCGGCAATATTGAGAGTTTTGGTGGCAAGTCATTGGTAGAGAACTCGCAACAGGTTGACAAAGCTCTGGCGAACGTTGGTGAGCTAGAGACAATTTGGAACCATAGTCATACTCAATGGACATGGAGGCACATCAATTTTAGTTATCACTCTCCTATGAAGAACATGCGGCAAATATCTGCTGAGATATCTTCTAAGAAAGGTGCTTTAAACACTGCAAAGTGGAAGCATGTTAAAAACGAGATCAAGATACAAAAGATTCAAGAGCAGTTGGATAAAGGCAATCAAGATGGTACTTTGGATTATTGGAAAGAGATTGACCTTAAAGTTAAGCTAGCAGAACTACAAGAAGGTATGGTTGAGAGCGCTCGTTACATAGAAGGTGCAATGAAGGATGTTCTCGCAATGAACGAGATGTACGAACAGCTTAAGGAGCGTGTCAACTCTTTTAGTGAGTATGATGTTGAGCTAGAAGAAAGTAAGTCGCACCTAAAGAGGTCGCTTGTACAGTGTATTCGTGATGTTCGTCAGGGTGGTTCGATCACTAAAGGTGAGCAAGAATATATGGAGCAGATTGGCGTCAATCCAATGAAGGTGCAAAAGGCTATTCGTATCTATGTTGCATCCGAAGAAGAAGATGAAAGTTGGGATGTATCTAAATTACATGAGTTTGTTGACAATATGACTAATGAGTTAATAGATTTTTATCAGGTTGACAAAAAGGTAATGGAGTTGAGAGGATTCAAAGATGAGCCGCTTAAAGAATTCTCTGACATAAATAAACTAGCACTCCCAAAAAATACAAACGAGGACTAAAATGGCTGTCGTAGAATATAAATTACATATTGTGGGTCACAGAGGACAGAGACAGGCGCCTAACTGGATTCGTGAGGGTGGAAACTTCCCTTCCACTGATCATTCTATGGTTGGTTGGATTGTTGACAACGCGGAATACTACATTCCAGACACGGTGGAAACTTTAACTAAAGCACAGCTGGTTACAAGACAACTTGCGTTACATGCAGTTACCCCTGAACGTATTTACACTGGTTCGGAAACTGATCCATATGATCAGGAGGAAGACACTGAAAACTGGCGTGACAAAACAGATGCAGAGGTTACCGCAGAAGTAGAGGCGTGGTATGATAGTTATACTGCATCTTGCGCGAGTATCGTAAAGTGACAGTAACCATGTTAGCCATGAAACTTCTTGAGTTGGATCAAGAAGAGCTTGAGACAGTGTTGGAAGCTGCTAAGCAAGAGGATGAGGAAGTGATAGAAATTTTAACTAACTCACTAGAAGAGGTCTAACATGGCTATTACTGTCTGTGGAAGCTGCGTGGAGTTTGGTAGTTTCACTATGTGTGATACATCTCCTGGTTTTAGCTTTAACGGTGTAATCAAAGCAGAATGCGGTTTTTGTGATTTCATATCTCAAGCACAGGGTACTGTATCTGGTTATACATCAGGTGGCCACGAGGACGATGGCGCAATAATCGACAAATTCCCATTTGCAACTGATACCAATGCCACAGATGTAGGTGAATTGTCACAGAATAGACGGCATTCAGCAGGTCAATCGTCAACAGTAAGTGGTTATACATCAGGTGGCATTGGCCACCCTCCTGGGTTGGGGCGTTTTGACACAATCGACAAGTTCCCATTTGCTTCTGATGGTCTTGCCTCTGATGTTGGTAATTTGACCCGTCAAGTAACTGCTGCAACTGGACAAACTTCAGCAGTAAGTGGTTATACATCAGGTGGTTCGCCGCCCATTGGTTCGCCGGGATTCAACATCATTGACAAGTTTCCATTTGCAACTGATACCAATGCCTCTAATGTGAGTGATTTGACACAGGGTAGATATGCTTTAGCAGGACAATCATCATCGGTAAGTGGATACTCATCAGGTGGTCAGCTCACCAAACTGAACATTATTGATAAATTCCCATTTGCTTCAGATCTTGATGCGACTGATGTGGGTGATTTGACACAGGGTAGATACGGTCCAGCAGGACAATCATCAACGGTAAGTGGGTACACATCGGGTGGTTTCGCTACACCTATAGTTGACACAATCGATAAATTCCCATTTGCAGCTGATAGCAATGCTAGCGATGTCGGGGAGTTATCATGCGCTAGATACCACACAGCAGGACAATCATCATCGGACAACGGTTATACATCAGGGGGGCAAACATGCAACACGATTGACAAGTTCCCATTTGCTTCTGATGGTCCTGCCTCTGATGTCGGCGATTTAACATCGGCTAGACGATGTATGGCAGGACAACAAGTTTAAATGAGTTTACATTATGAGAAATACAACCTTTGTGATCAGTGGTGGTGCTGGACGCGTCGTCACTGCTATACCTGCTTTAGAGAAGTACCACAGGCTTAATCCTCACGATGACTTCAAGGTATTAGTGCATGGGTGGGTCGACCTATTCTGGAGTCACCCACTGCTTCAACAAAGATCGTTTGAAGCTAATGCAAAAGGTACGTTTGACTTACATATAAAAGATAACAACGTTGTTGAACCAGAACCGTATACTTTGTATTCGTTTTACAACCAACAAACAAATTTAATTGAAGCATTTGATGAGATTATTAACAAAACCAGTGATCATAGTGACCTGGAAACACCAAACCTGTATATAAGTAACTTCGAAGAGCAGCAGACGCAAGAGATATTTGATCAGATACGAGCAGAGAATCCAAACAAAAAGGTTGTAGTGTTTCAACCGTACGGTTCGTCAGTAAAGTTTATGAATGGTGAGCCATTTGATGATACTAGCAGGAGTTTTAGTCATCAGCACTATATGCAGATCAGTGAGGGTATCCAAGACATTGCTGTAATCATATATGCAAGCGCTAAGCAGTTTTTTAGTAATGATGATAGGAGCATACCTATCAATAACTGGAACCCATATTTTAGAGTACTTCCTGCGTTTGTTAAGCACTCCGACTACTTTATAGGAGTTGATAGTTGTGCTCAGCATGTAGCCTATGCGATGCAAAAACCTGGTACAGTAATTATGGGCGGTACAGTGGATAAAAATTATACGTATCCCGAGTACTTTAGCATTATTCGTAAAGAAGGTAGTCGTCCAATATACAACCCTATACGACTTAGTAATGGTGATGGAGAGTTTGTAAATCGGTTAAACCAAAACACTATGGATTTCAGCCAACAAGAGATCTCACAGATAATTGAGTTTATTAGAAGTAAAATTATAAATACGTAAAAAAGGAAATTTTCTGTGGCTATTTGTATCGATGGAAATGTTGTATGTTTTGGTGGAGGATGTTTCTGCCAGACGCCAACTGGCATAAAATTTACTGGGGAGGCACTCGCCGATTGTTTTTGTGATCTTCGAACACCAGGTGGATATGGTAGATTGTGTGGATACACTTCGGGTGGTACTACTCCAGCCTATGTTGATACAATCGACAAATTCCCATTTGCAACTGATACCAATGCCACAGATGTAGGTGAATTGTCACTGGCTCGAGATCGTGTAGCTGGCCAGTCATCAGCTGTAAATGGATACACTTCAGGTGGTGAAAGTCCATCCGTTGTCGACACAATCGACAAATTCCCATTTACAGCTGATGCTAGTGCTGTTGATGTCGGGGAGTTATCAGTCGCTAGATATGGTGCAGAAGGCCAATCATCAACTGTAAGTGGATACACTTCAGGTGGTAGTCCCAGTTCTCCAACCCTTTCCAATGTGATTGACAAGTTCCCATTTGCATCAGACAGTCCGAATACTGATGTAGGTAATTTGTTCCAATCCAGACGTTTTCAAGCAGGACAATCATCATCGGACAACGGTTATAACTCAGGTGGTCAATTACCACCTCAAACCAACACAATCGATAAGTATCCATTTGCAACTGATACCAATGCCACAGATGTAGGTGAATTGACACAAGCTAGAGCTCGTCCATCAGGAGCGTCATCGTCGGAATCTGGATACTCAGCAGGTGGTCGTGTTCCTAACTTTCAAACCACAATCGATAAGTTCCCATTTGCATCAGATGCTAATGCTACTGATATTGCTGAATTGGCAACGGCTATAGCTGGCGGAGCTGGTCAATCCTCAACAGCAAGTGGATACACATCAGGTGGAACAATTGGTCCAACCGCTAGTCCATCGGAGATCAACACAATCGAAAAGTTCCCATTTGCATCAGACAGTCCGGCTACTGATGTAGGTGAATTGTCACAGACTAGAAATGGTGCAGCTGGGCAACAAGTTTAACATGAGTTATTTGTGAGAGGCCCTTAACTGGGCCTTTTTTATATCTACACGATTAACAAATTGGTATGGTTATAAATAGTACATAATAATAGAGGTGACCTATGGCCATTCCAACTTCCAGAGACCAACTTAAAGAACATTGCTTGCGAAGGTTAGGAAAGCCAGTCGTAGATATCAATGTGGATGACGAGCAGGTAGAAGATAGACTTGACGAAGCATTACTTTACTACAGAGACTATCACTTCGACGGTACTGAGCGTGTTTACGTTAAGCATCAAGTCACTGCAGGTGATAAGTCTAATCAGTATATTACTCTTGATGACTCTTACATTGGAGTTGTTGGGGTATTCGATATTGGTGATGCTATTCAGTCCTCAAACCTTTTCAACATTCGTTACCAGATTCATTTAAACGATCTATTTGACTTCTCTTCTACAACTTACGTTCCGTATGTGACGGCCATGAGGCACGTAGAGCAGTTAGAAGAAATATTTGTCGGCAAAAAGCCAATCAGGTTTAATCGACATACTAATCGATTATACATTGATATGAAGTGGGATGAAGATGTATCTACTGGTAACTATATCATTATTGACGCATACAAAGTAACTGATCCTGGCACATATACTGACGTTTGGGGTGATCGTTGGTTGATGAGATATACTACTGCGTTGATTAAAAGGCAGTGGGGACTTAACGTAAAAAAATATGATGGAATGCAGATGCCAGGCGGCTTAACATTCAACGGGCAACGAATATATGATGAGGCTGAGGAAGAAATCAAGATGCTTGAGGATGAGATGATTAATAGTTACTCGTTACCAGTTGGTGATATGACAGGATGAAGTTTTGCAGTAAGTGTAAGGTTGAGCAGCCACTGACGGAGTACCATAAATCCTCCATACATAAGGGTGGCCGCAATCCTCAGTGCCGTACTTGTTTTAACAAGACGCGAAGGGAAAATCGCGATCCCGTGAAGGCCGCAGCACACGCTAAGGCTTGGTATGCAAGAAATAAGTACCGCGTCCGTGAAAAGCAAATAAGGGTTAAGTATGGTCTAACTATGGAACAATATTCCAATATGATAACGGACCAACAAAACAAATGTAAGATATGCGAGAAGGAAATGATCGGTCCCAAAGAGCCGGCTGTTGATCATTGTCACGTGTCCGGTAACGTGAGAGATTTACTTTGCGCTAACTGTAATGCCGCACTTGGCTTGTTACAAGATGACCCAGAAATCATTCAAAACGCTGCAAGGTACGTGGAGTACCATAGATCCATAAAGGCTGACGAAGCGTGTTAAACAAATACTTTAACAACTATGGATTTGCTCGCGAGCAGGACGTCGTTGAAGACCTTATACTCGAGTCAATCAAGATATATGGGCACGACGTAAAATACCTTCCGCGGACAGCTGTAAAGAACGATCATTTGTTTGGTGAAGATGTTTTATCAAAGTTTCAAGAAGCCATAGATATAGAGATGTACTTGAAGTCGATGGAAGGCTTTGAGGGTGATGGACAATTTCTTAGTAAGTTTGGATTAGAGATACGAGATCAAATAGTATTAACTGTATCTCGAAAGAGATTTGATCAAGTGATTACGTCTCCCAAACTTATGACCGAGGTTGGTTACAATCTTGTATTTGAAGATGGTAACAACAATGAACCAAGTCGACAGTTTTTAACTGGAGATGCGGCAACTGAAGCATGGGTACAGGAAGGTGACGACTACTTAAACACCCTGAACCGTCCAAGAGAGGGAGATCTGATCTATTTCCCTATGATGGACAAGATATTCGAAGTAATGTATGTCGATGACCGCCCTGTACATTTTCAGCTAGGTAGAATGCAGTCTTATGATCTTCGCTGTGAACTTTATGAATATAGCAGCGAAGCTATTGATACTGGCGATAGCACAATTGATGCAACTGAGGATCAATTCAGCCTTAACACGTTGATATATCAATTCACCCTAGAGGATGGATCAGGTATAATTAAGAGCGAGGACGGTGATAGCATCCTTCAAGAATTTGAGCTTGCAACTGTTGCACCTGCTGCTAACAATACGTTCTTCCAATTCGAAGCTGATTCTGTGTTAGACTTTAGCGAGTCTAATCCATTTAGTGAGGTAGACAGGTACTGATGTTTGGGCACACTTACTATCACAGTATTATCAGAAAGTACATTGTCATGTTCGGTACAATGTTCAATGATATTGATGTACAAAGATTCAATACTGCTGGCGAAAGAATCCAAACACTAAGGGTTCCAATTGCGTATGGTCCTAAAGAAAAGTTCTTAGTAAGACTTGCTCAAGATCCTAACTTTGATAAAGATGTTGCTATAGTTTTGCCAAGAATGTCTTTTGAGATTACGTCGATGAATTACAACTCATCACGTAAACTACCTTCCACACTTAAAAACGTATACACTTATACCGATAAGGATAAGCTAAAGTATCAATACACACCGGTACCTTTCGATATCAATATAGCCCTCTCTGTGTTTGTAAAAAATGCAGACGATGGGGTTCAGATACTTGAAGGTATACTGCCATTTTTTACTCCTGAATGGACGAACAGTGTCAATTTGATTCCGGAGCTTAAGTTAAAGATGGATGTTCCAGTTGTGTTTAATGACATCTCAACTGAGGACACTTACGAGGGTGACTTTTCAACTCGTAGAGCACTGATTCACACTTTAAACTTTACTGTCAAGGGATATCTGTTCGGACCAATCAGAACTCAGGGTGTTATTAAGAGAGCGATCGCTACTACTAATATAGAAACCACGTCTGGAGACTCTTCAGCTATATCGTCTATACTTACTGCTACGCCTGGACTTACAGCTAATGGTACACCTACATCAGACTCGACTATCACGGTACCTCCAGCACAGATAAGTAGTACTGACGATTATGGATTTATTGAAGATCAGCAGTTCTTCAGTGGTGGTACTGACAGTGTCTAAGACAAAGCTGGAAAGCAATCTAAACGATCTGTTTGGAATGCCTGAAAATACAACTAGCATTTCTGAAGCGAAAGGTGAGCTTGTAGCTGTACAGCCAAGAAACGAGCTGACTAATCGTGAAGGTAGAGATCATACCGGTGACATTGACACTGATTACAGATACGCTCGCGAGAACCTATACGAAATTATAGAAAACGGATCTCACGCTCTACATGAATTAGTAGAAATAGCTAAGTCAAGCGAGCATCCTAGGGCTTTTGAAGTAGTTGCGTCATTAATGAAGACGTTAACAGACGCAAACAAGGATCTGTTAGAGGTACAGGCAAAAGTCAAAAAACTTAAACAAGAAGATAACGTACAATCAGGTCCCAATAACGTAACCAACGCTCTCTTCGTTGGGTCTACGACCGAACTACAGAATATGTTAAAGGATAATTTAGAAGATAAGTCTTAATCCGGCTACACCGGCTATTATCCTCGTGTTCCAAAAAAAGTCAACAGCTTATGGCTATAGAAAATTATCTTGGTAACAAAAACCTAAAAAAGGTTGGCGTTCCTGTTGAGTATACACAGGAGCAGGTGCAGGAGTATATCAAATGCTCCCGTGACCCCATTCACTTTATCAAGAAGTATGTAAAGATTGTTCACGTTGATTATGGTCTTGTTAACTTTGATCTTTGGCCCTTTCAAGAAGAAATGGTACAGAAGTTTGGTGACAACCGATTTGTTATCTGCAAACTTCCCAGGCAGGTTGGTAAGACAACTACTGTAGCTGCATATATTCTGTGGCAAGTCTTGTTTAACGAACAATATAGTGTTGCTATCCTTGCAAACAAACTTGCTCAAGCAAGGGAAATTCTTGGTAGGATCCAAAACGCCTATGAGCACTTACCAAAGTGGTTACAGCAGGGTGTCAAGGAATGGAATAAAGGTAACATTGAGTTAGAGAATGGCTCAGAGATCCTTGCTTCAGCCACATCATCATCAGCCATCCGAGGTACATCTCAGAACTTAATCTATCTTGATGAGTTTGCGTTTGTACCAAATAACCTACAAGAAGAGTTCTTCGCATCAGTATTTCCAACAATTTCATCTGGTACTACCACTAAAGTACTAATTACATCTACCCCCAATGGAATGAATATGTTCTATAAGATATGGGTAGACAGTGAAGAAGGTAACAACGATTACATAAGGCAAGACGTTCACTGGTCAGATGTGCCTGGTCGAGATGAAAAGTGGAAAAAGGAAACAATTAAGAACACCAGTGAAGAGCAGTTCAGACAAGAATTTGAATGTGAGTTTTTAGGAAGCTCGGCTACTCTTATCGATGGTAGAAAGCTAGCACAAATACCTTTCATTTATCCAATAAAAACTCGCAATGGATTCGATATTTACGAGAAGCCAAAGCCCGACAGATTATATGTAATAACAGTTGACTCAGCTAGAGGTCTTGGATTAGACTACAGTGCTTTCTTGGTGTTTGATGTCACTGAGATGCCATACAAGGTAGTAGGCAAGTACAGATCGAAAGAGATCTCACCAATGTTCTATCCAGACGTTATTGTAAATGCGGCTACGATGTATAACAATGCGTTTGTGTTGGTTGAGTTAAATGATCTAGGTGAAACTGTTGCAAGTATCATTCAACAGGATCTCGAATACGAAAATATACTATCTACTAGTGTGAGAGGTAGAGGTGGACAACAAGTTGGAGGAGGATTTTCACATCGTATCCAACTTGGAGTAAAGACAACTAAGACAGTAAAAAGAGTTGGGTGTTCACACTTAAAAGATGTAGTTGAAAATGATAAGATAATACTAAATGATTACGACCTACTACAGGAACTTTCAGTTTTCATAAATAAGAGAAACAGCTATGAAGCTGAAGAAGGTCACCACGATGACCTTGTTATGTGTGCCGTTTTGTTTTCGTGGTTAGTAAGACAAGACTTCTTTATCGAACTTACTGATAATGATGTCCGCAGTCGTCTATATCAAGAAAATCAAAAAATGATTGAAGATGATGTTTTACCATTTGGTATAGTTAATGACGGTCACGACGTTTACCATGCGGAAGATACGGTTGGTCCTTTAGGTTATCAGTATGACGTCGAGGATGTCGTAGACTTCTAAAAATTATAAATATACGAGAAACAAAAACCACGAGGAGACAAAAATGGCCTTCCAGATTTCTCCAGGAATCAACACTAGTGAGATTGATCTCACAGCGATTGTTCCTGCAGTGCAAACGACAGCTGGCGGCTTTGCCGGTCAGTTCCGTTGGGGTCCTGTTGAGCAACGTACGTTAATTAATAACGAAACTCAGCTTGTAAGTCAGTTCCAAAAGCCAAACGGAACTTACTTTAAGGATTTCTTTACAGCCGCTAACTTTTTAGCGTACTCAGACACGCTTCATCTTGTTCGTATTAACAACACTGGACTCGTAAACGCTAACGCAAATTCTGCTACCATTCTTGTTAAGAGCGAAGAAGATTACGATGCTTTGTACTCATCAGGCATTACTGGTGGTGGTGATGTAGTCGCCAAGTACCCAGGTACGCTTGGTAACTCACTCAAGTATTCAATCTGCCCAAGCAACACCGCTTTTGAATCTACACTGTCTGGTAACTACACGGTAGTTAACGGCAACAACGGTGTTGTATTCTCTGCAAACCAGGCAGCTGTTCTTTCAGCCGGTGATTTGATTCAGCTTGGTCCGGACAAAGAAATTTACAAAATTTCAACTGTAGATGCAGGTGGTCTTTCTGTTGTATTGACTACTTCTTATACTGGTAACACCGTAAACGCAGGTACTGCTCTTAATCGTCGATGGGAGTTTTATGATTTTGTAACTGCTGCTCCAGGTACTTCACCCTTTGCAACTACACGTGGTGGTACTAACGACCAGATGCATATTGTAGTTATCGACGAAGACGGTGAGTGGACTAACGCCAAAGGTCAAGTAATAGAGGTATTTGATGCTCTATCAAAGGCTTCCGATGCTAGAAATGAAGATGGGTCAACCAACTACTACAAAGAAGTCTTGAATCGACAGTCGGCTTACTTGTGGTGGGCAGGTCATCCATCAGGTGTAACTAACGCAGGTTCTGCTGCAAGCAGTGCTTTCGGTGGTGGTAACACACCAATCACAAATTCACTTGCTTCAGGTTCTGATGGCTCAGCTGGTACTCCAGGTCAATATCAAAATGCATACGACTTGTTTAAATCATCTGAAGAAGTTGATATTTCATTGCTTCTTGCTGGATCATCTACGTCAGCTACCGCAATTCACTTGATCAATAATATTGCTGAGTACAGAAAGGATTGCGTAGTGTGCATTTCACCTGAACAGGCTGATGTAGTAAACAATACTTCCTATGATACTGCAGAGGTTGATGATATTATAGAGTTTAGAAATACTCTTCCATCAACTTCTTATGCAGTTTTGGATAGCGGTTATAAGTATCAATACGATAAGTACAGTGATCAGTATCGTTGGGTACCATTAAATGGTGATACCGCTGGTACAATGGCTCGAACAGATGAAGTTCGGGATCCATGGTATTCGCCGGCCGGTCTTACTCGTGGTCGAATCAAGAATGTAGTAAGTCTTGCATTCAACCCTAACAAGACTGAGCGAGATCAATTGTACAAGAATGGTATTAACCCAGTAACGACATTCCCAGGCGAAGGCACAATCCTGTTTGGTGATAAGACGTTGCTTGGATACCCAAGTGCATTTGATCGAATTAATGTACGTCGATTGTTTATCGTCCTTGAAAAGGCAATTGCAATCGCAGCTAGACAAAGCCTGTTCGAATTCAACGATGAATTTACAAGAGCACAGTTTGTCAATTTGGTTGAGCCCTTTTTGAGAGATGTTCAGGGTCGTCGCGGTATCACAGACTTCCGGGTCGTATGTGACGAATCTAACAACACTTCAGAAATTATTGATCGTAACGAGTTTGTTGGAGACATCTATGTCAAGCCATCTCGCGCTATCAACTTTATTCAGCTCAACTTTGTTGCTGTTAGAACTGGTGTCGAGTTCGAAGAAGTCGTAGGTCAGTTCGGATAATACAAGGTAGAGGAGAATAACAATGGCTTTTAACGTAAACACCTTTAGGGGTGAGCTTGCACAGGGGGGGGCTCGTCCCTCTCTGTTTGAGATCCAATTGTTTCAACCAACAGGGGGAACTCTGAATGGTGGTGATTTGATCTCTAAGTCTCCCTTCATGGTACGTGCAGGTCAGATGCCTGCTTCATCACTGGGTACTGTAATTGTTCCTTACTTTGGTCGTCAGGTTAAACTTGCTGGTAATCGCACGTTTGATGACTGGACTGTAACAGTAATGAACGACGAAGACTTTAAGATCCGTAATGCAATGGAGAACTGGAGTCACAGGATCAATAACCACTCTGATAATCTCAACGAGTATGGTACTAATCCATCTCAGTACAAAGCTCAGGCTTTGGTTAAGCAATACAGTAAAGAAGGTGGTGTCATTCAAACATACAAGTTTGATGGTCTATACCCGGTTTCAGTATCACCAATTGATCTTGCTTGGGAAGCTGAAGCGATTGAGGAATTTACAATTACATTTGCATACGACTGGTGGGAGCACCAGGAAGCTGCTGTAAACTAAAAGGATTAGTTAGATGGCTAATCAGCTTTATACAAAAGCTAAGCAGGCTTTGCTTGGTGGTGAATTAAATCTGTCATCTAATGTAGTCACAATCGCATTAGTAGACACGGACGTCTACACCTTTAGTGCTTCGCATGAGTTTAGATCAAGTGTTCCAAACACCGCAGTAGTTGCTACAGCTAACCTAGCTAGTAAATCAATTACTGACGGTGTTTTCGATGCTACAGATGTAGAATTTCCTTTTGTAACTGGAGCTAACTGTGAAGCATTAATTTTGTATCACAACACAGGTGATGCTGAAAATGATGGTAATCGACAAGCAGATTCAAGATTAGTAGTTTACATTGATACGGCCACCGGACTTCCTATCCTTCCCAACGGTGGCAACATTACTGTGAAATTCTCTGACGGTGCTTCTAAAATCTTTGCGATTTGACTCGACACTGTTTTTGACGAGGTCGATAAATATTTCGACCTCCTTTTTTATTCTCTGAGGACAACATAGTGCAACTTTTCGGATTTAATATAACAAGGGCAGATCAAGAAGAAAAAGAAGATCTGAAAACCTTTGTACCTCCCCAGACAGACGATGGTGCTATTGAGATAGCTCCTGGTGGTTCCTATGGTACTTTTGTAGACCTAGATGGAACTGCTAAGTCGGAAGCTGAACTCGTATCCCGTTACCGTGAAATGTCTATGCAGCCAGAATGTGATTCGGCTGTAGAAGACGTTGTGAACGAAGCAATTGTAATGGATGATCAAAATCCAATTGAAATTGTATTGGATAATCTTAAGCAGCCAAACTCTATCAAGAATAAGATTCGTGAAGAGTTCGAAACTATTCTTGAGATGCTAGACTTTAGCAACAAAGGATATGATATCTTTAGACGCTGGTATGTAGATGGTCGAATCTATCACCACATCATTATAAATGATAAAGACCCAAGAGATGGCATCAAAGAGCTTAGATACATTGATCCACGAAAGATCCGTAAAGTACGAGAAAAGGTAAAGTCTAAGGATCCTCGTACTGGAGCTACGATTTATAACAAAGAGCAGAAAGAATATTACCTTTATAATCCAAAAGGTATTACTTCTTCTGCTACTCAAGGTATTAAGATTGCAGTAGATAGTATTAGCCATATTCACAGTGGCTTAATGGATTCTCGCAACAACATGGTTCTTGGTCATCTACACAAGGCAGTTAAGCCTCTCAACCAGCTTAGAATGCTCGAAGATGCAACTGTAATTTACAGACTTGCAAGAGCACCAGAGCGTCGAATCTTCTATATTGACGTAGGTAATCTGCCGAAAATGAAGGCAGAGCAATATCTTCGAGACATGATGGTCAAACATAAGAATAAGCTGGTGTATGACGCTGCTACAGGCGAAGTACGCGATGATCGTAAGTTTATGACGATGTTAGAGGACTTCTGGTTACCGCGTAGAGAGGGCGGTAGAGGCACTGAGATAACGACTTTGCCAGGTGGACAAAACCTAGGTGAAATGGAAGACGTAGATTACTTCCGTCGAAAGTTGTACAAGTCTCTTAATGTACCAATTACTCGAATGGAAGCAGACAATCAGTTCAATCTCGGCCGAGCTTCTGAAATTACTAGAGACGAGATAAAGTTTAATAAATTCGTACAGCGTCTTCGAAACAGATTTACTCATTTGTTTGATGGTCTGCTAGAGATTCAACTTGTATTGAAAGGTGTACTTTCTCGCTCAGACTGGGAGCAAATGAGAAACACCATTCACTATGACTTCAAAGAAGACAACTACTTTTCTGAACTTAAAAACACAGAGATTATGACTGAGCGTCTTAGACTTGCTGGTGAGATTGATCCGTTAGTGGGCAAGTATTACTCTATGAAATGGGTCCGTGAAAACGTTCTTAGAATGAGTGAAGACGACATTAAGCAGGTTGATCAAGAGATTGATGCTGAACGTCAAGAAATGGATGATGAAGGTGGACTAGGTGGTCCAGTAGATTACAAAGCAGGACAACCAGATCAACCTCCCCAACAAGACCAACAGGAAAAGTTTGTCCCACAAGCAAATATAAGTGATGAAGAGAAACGTCTTGTTGAAAGTATGACTAGATTCATGGATTCGATGGCTTCTGATAACATCGAGGAAGATGATGAATGAAGTCGAACGCGCTAAACTTCTAGCTCTACTCCTAAAGTACACTAAGACCGAAATAGATGGTCTT
>Ga0222718_10000884_pt1 | contig 30602 bp, 26 predicted proteins | sample C33_27DmetaG_FD_165045 | JGI IMG/M metagenome (GOLD analysis project Ga0222718, IMG submission 165045) | Estuarine water microbial communities from San Francisco Bay, California, United States - C33_27D | ecosystem: Environmental > Aquatic > Marine > Unclassified | place: USA: California...
ATGTGGTCTTTTACTTATATCAGGAACGCTAGTCTTGTCCCTGTTTCTATCAAGTGCTGGAACCATACCAACACTCGTCTTCTTACTCTTCTGGGTTGAAGTATCTGGATCTTTTGGTTCTTCTCCATCCGTTTCTTTCATATTTGACCCAGCATCGGACATCCAGCTGTTAATCTTCTTAAATGCCTGTCTCTCTAACCAGCTCTGTTCACCGGGATCGGTAGCTCTTGAAGTTTCCTTTACAGTGGCCTTATTGCTAACGGGTTCCATTGTGGTCTCGTTAGTTACCTCAATATCGGTAGTGTGCTCAAAATTAACAGGCTTTGGTTCCTTAATATTGCTATTAATCTCTTTATTTGCATCTACATTTGGATCGACCATCTCCTTTTCTCGAGTAGCCCTGTACTCTGAATTTTGAGCGTCCATCATTCCCTCAGCCTTAGTTGTTTGACTATTTAATCCAGTGGTCGTATCCATCTTTGAAGAGAACTGTGTTGGACCTTGTCCCTTGAGAGAAACTGTTTCCGGCTCTCCACTCTTATTCAGTTGTGCAAATACGCTTCCAGGTTCATTAAATCTTGTAGATTGTTCAGCCATTATTAAAATCCATTATTTCTTCTGACAATTCTTTGTAGCTCTTCAATTGCGTCAACAACTGGTTCGATATCGACATCAACAGTTCCTCCAGCGGATGAAGATCCTCCTCCGCCTCCAGATTTATTAAGTTTTGAAGTTGCTTTTGAAAGTTCAGAAGCACTCTTCTTACCTGCTTCGGTTTGTGCATCAACACTTCCACTAAATTGTCCAATCATCTTTGCTAGTTCCCCAACTGCATGTACAAGAGCATCTCCAAGTTTTGCCATTGCATTGTCTCCTCCAACCTCATTAAGATATGCAAGAGCCTTAATCATTTTAGTGGTTTCTTGCATCTTGGGAAGATCCATTTGGTTCTGTGCAACTGCTATTTGGTGCATAAGAGTCTTGTAGTTTGTCATATATGCGATGTGTCCGTCCCAGAACTCCGGAACGGTTTTAAACCCGGCCATCGCCAGCATTTGTTGGTCAAAAAAGGAATATGGAGACATGACACGCATCATATTTTTAACCTTTTCGAGATTATTTATGTCTGACCATCTAATAACCCTGCCCAGGCCATCTGCAAGTAGATTTATGTGATTGGAAGCGCCTTTCATATCATCTGCCCAACCAACAATTTTTTCCAGGACCTCCAACGGTCCTTTCGTCTTTTTACCTGAAATCTTTTCAAAGAATGCAGTTGCAGTGTCTGCGATTGCTGCCCCAAGACCCGCTGCTGCAACACCTACTGTAGCTCCGGCAAGAGCAATAAGAGATGCTGCGATTGCCAAGATACCTCCGGCAAGAGGAACAAGATTATCAATTCCAATCTCCTCCTTTAACCTCTTCAAGATATCGACGATACCATTCACCGGTGCGAGCAGAGCATCTGTTAGTCCTGCTGCGACCTGTGCCAGTTTTCCAGCTGGAATGTATGATAATATCCACGATACTGCAAGAATACCGGCAGCAATGATAATCATACCAATAACACCAAGTACAATTGCGGCAAGTCCAGTACCTCCGGAAGCCATAATAAGCGCTCCAATAATTCCAACGACAATACCAAACCCAATCAATGCTACTGCGGCTGAAAGAGTGAAGTCCATTGGCGGAGCTAAGAAACTATCTGGTAAAATACTAAAGATCCAAGCCGTTGCTAAGATCGCAACTGCAATTGCTGCGACTCCAATTACACCGAATATCATATCTTTTAGTGGGAGTTTAGCAACTGTATATGTAAGCGCGACAAATGCAAGTCCAAAGATCCCAATTGCTGCTCCAGCCTTAAGAGTCCAATCATATTCTGGGACCTTCATGTCGTCCGGTAGCCAGTTAAATACCCATGCCGCTGCTGTTAAACCAATTGCAATAAGTGGAATTCCAGCGGCCGTCATCAACATATCTTTTATCTTCATACCTTTGATTGCCTTTGAAATTAACCAAAACGCAGCCGCAGCTGGAATCATAACAAGGCTAATTAAAAATGCGGTATATAGTTTATCCTCTTTTACCGGCACGATAAGTTGCATAATCCAAGAACTTACCGTTACTGCTGCTGCCATACCAATTACAGATAAAAGAGCTCCTCCAATCACAGAGAACATATCCTTTGGATTAAATTTACCCTTTTTACCACCTTTAGTATTTTTAAGGGTTTTCATTATCATTGAATAACCATATGCAAGTCCAACGAATGCAAGTCCAATAAAAAATGCTGTACCTATTTTCGCAAGAGAGACTGGCATAATAAGCTGCATAATCCAAGAACTCATTGTTACTGCTGCGGCCATACCAACCATAGAAATTAGTGCTCCTCCAATTGCTAGAAAAACGTTTCCAGGGTTTATAACTCCAGTCTTTTTATCTTTCACCATTGCAAGTGCCCTAACTACTTCAGCATATCCATATGCCATACCAACCATTGCAAGTCCTATAAAGAATGCAGTTGCCGCCTGTGCTGGACTTATAGGAACAATCATCTGCATAATCCAAGAACTCATTGTTACTGCTGCGGCCATACCAACCATTGAGATAAGAGCACCTCCAACCATTGAGAATATATCTCCAGTATTTACAGCTCCCGTCTTTTCATTTTTTACCGATGCAAGAGCAGTAACTACTTCTTTATATCCATATGCCATACCAACCATTGCAAGTCCAATAAATATGGCCGTTAACGCCTGTGCTGGTGATACTGGAACAACATATTGTAAAATCATTGAACTTAGTGTTACGGCTGCTGCCATACCAATCATCGATATTATAGCAGCCCCAGCCAGTCCTAACATTGGTCCAAGCATACCAGTTCCTGATGCACTAACTCCAATTCCAGCAATATCTGCTTTTCCTTCAGTCTTTATTCCTTTAAGAACTTGAGCTATCCTCGTGAAAGCCATTGCCATTGGAATAAATGCTACTGAAATTGCTATTGCCGTGAGAAGTTGCATTGGTTTTACAATTGGTATAAATGAGAATATTCCAGCTGCTGCAACAATTGCGGCCGCCATACCAACCATTGCAAGTGCTGCTATACCAACATCGGCTGCTGTAAGTTTACCAAACCCAGCATATGTAACTGCCTTTCCTTTTCCACCCTCTTCTTTACTACCTTTAGATTCGGTAGCTTTTTTACCCTGTAGAGCATCTCTAATTTGTTTTAACAGAGAAGTTTGCTCCTTCATTTCAGAAGTATAGGTTTCACTACGTTTTAAGCTTTCAACTGTAAGCTCATATATCATAGACACCTTCTCTTCGGTCTTTTCAGAGAGCTGGGCTAGTTTTTCTACGGGCGAAAGTAATCGCACGAGTTGTTTATCGGTCACAGTACTGTTTTATTTTTCTAAAGACCATATAATCTAATAGTATATATCAAAGAAAGGGGAGTTATAACTCCCCTCTCAATTTAGAATTTTGGAACGCTCATTTTAGGTACTTTAATATTTGGTACCTTCATGCCTCCCATTGCAGAGTTTGTCTGCTCTTGTTGTCCTTTTTGTGATTCGCTTTCCTTCTTAACATATTCTGCCAAGTCTTTAACAACATAGAAATATTCATAGTACTCCATATTATTAAGTTCACTAGGCTGGATATGTAGATGTTTATAGATCCAGAATCTAATCTTAAAGAAGTTCTCCAGCGAGATCTTGAACAATGAAAAGAGATTTGATGCCGTCGCGAAAGTTAATAGGAATAGAGGCCTCCTCGTCCTCTATGGTAACTAGCAACTCAGGCTTAATACCGACTTTCACCTTTTCAGCTAACTTATATAATAATAAGTATTGTCCATTAGACCATCCGTTCATCTCTACTTCAAGTTCGAAAAGTCTCTTTTGGTTAAATCTTCTCCAGTCAGTAGCAACATAAGGGGCAATTTGAATAAGCGACTGATCGATCTCTTGTCCATTATCTCTTCTGTCTCTGATATATGTTGTAATTTCCTGCATCACACCAATTGACGGTGGACGCATAAAGATTTCGCCATAGGTCTTTGTTCTAATTACATATCCTCGAGCCTCAGCATCGTAGTATTTTTCAACATCTACAGGAACTCTGAAGTAATCAAAGTATTCTCTCTTAATTTCAACTTCGTGCTTCTTTCCAGTTTTTGAAGTGTAATCAACCTTTAGACTGTTTTCTGGTTCAGGAAACGTAAGGTCTCTAATTTGAAGAATTAAGATAAATCTATCCTCTTCACAAATATCCTTGTAAGATACTCTGGTAGACTTTGAACCTATCATAGTACATGATTCTACAATTGCATTTAGTTTTGAATCAACGTCTAGAATATTATTCTCATCAATTGTTGAAAAGTGTCTAATTTCAGCAACTTTAGCAGATCTAATTTTAAGTACCGTATCTACTGGATAGAATCTACCCCCAGATGGTAAGCTACTCATCGGGATCTCATGCCATCCAAGTGCAAGGTCAGGAGCAGTAGCAGTGTCTGGCTTAAACTTATCCATATTTACACTTCCAAGGCCCTCTCTATCGATTGCCTCTTCCATTGCTTCCACGTCTGGCGTTTCAGCTGTATTCTGTTTTTCTCTAGCAGCTAATTCTCTTTCTAGAGCTTCATTATTTTTGTTTTCTTCTACCATTTTATTTTTCTTTTAGTTTATTAATGTGTTTTTTAACAATTGATTCTTGTTCTCCTCTCGAGTTACTTTGCAACTCTTTCTGTATTAAAGACCGAATAAATGCGCTCACCGAAACCGGCCTTGTTTGATTTATAATCGCGTCATTTAATATCAATCTATTAACCTCGTCAACTTCATCTTCTGTTAAGAGGACTTGAAGCTTCTTAGTTAACTTGTGATTTTTTATAGACATAATATCTTGATATTTTAATATGTTTTCTGTGCAAAAAGAAGGGAAGGACCCTGGGACCCTTCCCTTATTTAATTAATCTTAGTTTAATTCTTCTGAGAATGTATCACATCTCCAACTTACCTCTAGTGTTTGAGGATCTGTTGTTTCGTATGATAATTCACCAGTAAATCCAAGTGCTGAAGTAATGAAACAATCTTCAAGTGTTACTTTTCTGTAGATGTCTCCAGCTCTATTGAACTGAACAACAACAATTGTTCCAACATAGTCTTTCTTAAGACCCATCTCACCAGTTTCTGGATTGTACTGTTTTCTATACCATTCTCTCATTGTTTTGTAAACATATGCCTGATTTGAATCATTCAGGTTCAATGAGAAGTTGATGGTTACATCATTCGCAGTTCCATCTGGCATACCAGCATAAGAACGAGTAGCGAACTTGTATTTTTGTTCAACAGCTGCAACCTCTCTGTAAAGTGTCTCAAGACCAGAGATTGAGTTGATATGTTGTAGTAGCAAATCAGCTCCTGCTACTCCATCTGGAGGAAGAATACTTACTTCAAACAGGTTAGCCTGTACTGGCTCGAAGTGTTTACTCTTCTTACTTGTTTGATCTTCTCTATAATGTGGTAAAGCCATAATTCTTTATATTATTTTATTTATATATCTTTCTTATCCAAAGTTACCTGCTTCGATATCTCCAGTGTTTAGTACTGTTACACGAGAAACTAAGATTTCAAGACCTTTAACTGGCTCGACGTAAGTATCAAGGATACCCATGTTATTGTCGATCACTTCAGTTGTGTTATTAGTCGTGTCCATGATATTTCTATAGTCGTAAACACCTTGGTCAGTTCTTACTGATTCCATAAATGAATCTGCAAGAGTCTTAATTTCAAGTCTTGTCTGTGCAGTGTTAAACTCGAACAGGTAGTTCTGTAAGATCGCTGCTAGACCATCTTCGATGTAAATCAATACCTCTCTTACATGTGCTGAAGAAAGAGCTGATTGAATACTTTGTTGAGCTGTCTTGTTACCTTTAATTACAATACCAGCACCTCTTTCGAATACGATTGGGTTGATACCGAATGGTTCAAGTACGTCTCTATCATTTTTATCAAATGCATATTCAACACCTTGTACTCCAGATCCTCCGACTGCTCCTCTTCTTGGACCAGCTACGATTGACCATGGTAGAGAATCAGTATACTTATCGATGTAATTGTTCGATATGTAAGCTGCTGGTGGAATAACTTTAGTTTTTCCATTCTCTAGTACATTTAGACCTGGGCCATAGTAGAATCCATAGCTTGCTCCTTCGTTAATAGAAGGTAGAGTGTATAGTGCTTCTGGGTTCAGGTTTAGGTTACCTCCAGTTCCAACGTAACGTGTATTAAATGCTCCAGTATATTCATCAAGGAATGATGGGTTAGTAGAAGCTTTTAGTTCTTTTACCATTGGTGCATTTAGAATTGCTGAAACATTTTGTCTCTCTTTTGCAAGTAGAGTAAATTGCTCTTTGTTTAAGATTCCGCTTGCAGCTTCGTAAGATCCAAAGGTATCTACTAAATATCTGAACGTGATTGCGTCTCTATCTGCAAGTGTATTTGAAACTCCATTTCCAGGTGTTAATACGTCTAGTAGTTCCTTGATTGTTTTGTCGCTGTTTTCAGCAGCTTCAAGAACGAATACTTTATAAGCATCCGATGCAGAATCAAAAGATCCAAGCGCATATCCAGGAGCCTGTGTTACGTCTCTGTGACAAATAAACGTATAAGTGTATTTGTCATTAGTACCTCCGTTAACTTTAAGTTCTGCTTTCTTTCTAATCTCTAGGATTCTTGCAAGTTTATCAGAACCAGTAACTGGAACGTACATTCCTACTTTAATATTATCGCTAATAACTTTAGATTCAGCACCTCCAGCAGCAGTAGTGTAGATATATTTGAATTCTCCAGCAGTTGCTGCATTTTCAAATGTCCATCCAGGAACATCATTCGGGAAGAATACTGTTCTCTCATTTACTGCAATTGAGAATAGGTCAAATGCTAGTTGTGGAGTTTGATCGTAAACTGCTAATTCTACTTGACCGATTGAAGGTGTTGTAAATTGTCCATTTCCAGAAGGTACGATTGTAATTGTACCAGCACCGTCATCAGTTACGTTGAGAATTTCAACATATTCTCCAGCGTTTGAACCTGCTAGGTATTTACCTCCTGCAAGTGCTCCGGCTGCAGCTCCCGTTAGAACTAAGTTAGCTCCAGAAAAACTAAATCCAGCGAATGTTGCGTTATTTTGTTCGTCTGCAAATGCTTCATATTTTGCTTTGCTAATGTCTTCAATTGCAACGATTGTTACATCTTGTGTTGCGGCTGACCAGCTTTCATCAGCAACTGATACTGAAGCGATTTGAGTATATTCTCCGTCGATTGAAGCATATAAGAAGCTATCTTCTACAAGACCTGATGAAACCATTGCACTGTAGTGTGCTAGCGTAACATCTTTAATAGTCATCGTGTCTCCATTAACTTCAACAACTTTTTCAAATGCAACATCTCTACCTTCATTTAGGTTTAGAGGCTGTTGTTGAATTACAACGTGAGAAAGAAGTTCGTAATCTTGGTGAATATCGAATGATTCTCCTACAAAATCAATTCTATCAAGTGCATCTTCGTTAACCGCACAGAAAAGTCCAGTTCTTCTTGATTCAGCGTTGATTAGAGTCTCAATGTAGTACATTCTTCCTTCATTATCTTGGAAGTCAGGAATTAGAGAACCAGTGTACTTAGCAACTAGAGTAACTTCTCTTAAGTTGGTAAATGCATTGAATTGCTCTGGAATAATTCCGTTTGTATTAAAGTAATTACCATAAGTTGGATCGTTATTTAATTCAGAAGTTACAAATCTTCCTTTGTAAACATATACATCAATCATATAATCTGAGATGTAATCTAAATCGTCGATTCCTTCAGGTACATTTCCTTCTCCGTACCATTCTCTTGCTGTAACATTAAAACCTCTTGTATCTTCAGCCTGTCTTGCAACAACTGTGATAGGGTCTTGTTTAATGTTAGTAAATGTAAGAGCGTTATCTGAAGTTTCAGAAGTATTACCTGCTAAATCAAGTAGCTTTGCGTCTTCTGGAATCCAGAACTTATCTCTATTAAATACATTTTTGTAGTAGTCTGTACCTTCAACCGCCTCATTGTCTTGTTGAGAACCATTTGTTGTAGGTGAAGCCCACCATATCTTGTCAGTATCGTTAGCAGAAGTAAGATTCAGTGCGATGATTGGACCTCTTGAAAGAGTTTCAATCGCTGATCTGTGAAAGTACATTCCCTTTCTTTCAAGTGCTTTATCAATAGAACCAAACACTTGGATAAAAGTCTCAGTATCTTCAATAAAAACTGGTGTGTTGTAAGGACCCTTCTTTGAGTGACCTACCACCAATCTAATAGTCTCTGCTGGAATACTTACAGTTTGTGACTTGTCGAATTCAAGACGGTAAACACCTGCACTCTTGAATTGCTGTAATTGAGGACTTAATGCCATAATTTTATCTTTTTATTTTTTTTCGTATAGTATATATCTTCTAACATCTTGTTTTATTTAAGAAGATCGTAAATATCATATTGTAAGTCTCCGTCACCGTCCAGATCTTTATAAAGAATCCTTTCCATCGATTCGTGGAGTTGTGGATCGATAAAGTCTAAAAGTTCTTCGATATAGTCGGCGTAGTCGGTAGTATTGAAGAATTCTGTTGCGGTAATACATGTCATCACAAGGTCATCGTTACCCATTTGAGCACCATAATTTCCATTTGGTAGGACACCGAATAGACTTGCCTCTGTAACTGTCTCTTCATCGGTTATATCGATCCTATTTGTTTTATATAACTTAGCAAAATTCTGACAGAAGATTGTTTTATTGTCTGCTTTTAATTTAATTCCAGGCTTCAATGATCTACTGTCATGTCTGTGCTTAAATCTAAGAATCATTTCGTCCTCAAAGTCATTTTTCTGAGGAAAGACTGTTCTTAAGTACTGGAATAGAGTTGTTCCATATGTATTATATTCAACGATCATTTTCACGTTCTCATTATAAAAAACGTCGATCGCTAGTGTATATAGAACCTTTGCAAAATCTTCAATAATGTGTTCGTTACTTCTAAATCGTGCAACTTGCTTTAATTTAAAGAAGTCATACATTGCTCCTGGATTATTTACATTCTCTATTTCTTTTAAATCCATTGGTGAGACTTGAAACACATTAATTACTGAATAGTCTCCACCATTTCCTTCCGCAATATCAACATCAAATAGCCAGAAATTTTCACTATATCTAGCATCTTCAGTATCGAAATCAGGATCCCATGCTAAAAAGCCTTCAACATCAATTCCAATATTCTCAAATTCTTCCATGTCATGATATACGTATTTCTTCATCCTCTTTCTCATCCTCTTCATATCGACTGGATCCATTAATAGGTTTGAAGAACTTACAAATTCATTACCATATTGTTTATTAAATGCCTCAATTGAACCAAGGTTTCCAAGTTCTCGTTGGTACCATGCGTCGTCTCTTTCAGGGTGTTCCCACCAGTCAATTCGCATTGAGGCGTATTCATTATCACCACGCTCAGCAGCTGCATAGATTTCATAAAATTTATTGAAACCATTCGGAGTTGAGGTAATTGTTAGTCTTGATACCTTTGATGCTGATAGTGTAGGATAAACGTTTTCATAGAACGAATCAGCGATCGATGGGTGAATGTGTGCAAACTCATCAATATACAGATTATGAATAGTAAAACCAATACCTGCCTTTGCAGTTGTAGCTTGGCCCATTAAACGACATCCATTATCACATCGAACGTTCATTACATCGTATTTAATAATTCCCGGCTTCATAAAGAAAGGGAGGTTCTCAAGTACAACCTTTGCCTTATCAATGATTTCTTTTGTTGTATCGCTCTTGTTTGCAAGAAGTAGTGTATTCTTATCAGTATTAAAAGTAACGTACCATGCATTATAAATTGATGCTGTTACTGTTTTACCCATCTGTCGAGATGCAAGTACGATATTAAATCTTTCATGTTGAAAGTTACGTAGCATTCTCTTTTGGTATTCGCGGAGTTTTACCCTCTTGATACCATCGTCAGTCATTACCACCGCATACTTTTCGGCAAAATATACAATATCAGTCGCACATCTTGCCAGTTCCGCTATCTCTTCGTCAGTGTATTCAAAGACTATATTACCCTTTCTCAAGAATTGTTTTCCCTCGTAAAAGGGCATCTTAACCTTTGGTCTGTAACCTTGATCAAGCGCAAGTAAGAGGTCGTTGACTTGTCGAGTAGACCAAACAATTCTTGACGATTCAACATCACTTTCCTCTTTTGGAATCCATCTATTGTCTCCTACATAATCACTCATTCTTCAGTCTCATCTATTTCAACATCTGTAATGTCGTCCTCTTCAGATCCGTTCTTAATTCCTGCTTGAATTGCAGCCATTAAGTCTTTCGTACCTCGCTGAATATTACCATCTTTAGAATCTCCTCCACTTGCTTCGATTTCTCGCGTATCGTCTCTCTTTTTATAGAGTTCAATGTCTCTTGCAATTCTCTTGGTAGATTCTTCAGCTGCCATTAAATACATTGTTTGAGATTTGATAATATCTAACATTGACTTTTGTAATGTCGCAAGTACCTCAAACATACGGGGTGCAAGTTCTCCAGCTTCAATTGTTTCTAATAATGTTGTAAGTGCTCTTTCACCTGCTTGTAGTTGATAGATGAGAGAACTCATTGTCATCTCGTCCATCTTCTTTTTAGCTTGAATGTATTCGTCTTTCTCAATAATATCTGCATCAAGATAAAACTTCATTAGACTTGTAATGGTCTTTTTAGCCTTATTGGTTGAAGTTAACTTTATATCGGCATAATTAACTGGAGGCAAAGAAGTAGGCTGCTGAACTAGACCCGCATCTTTTGGATCTTGCTCAACGTCTAATCTTTCATCATCTCCAATTAAATTATCAAGCTCTCTACGGATTTCGTCGGCCTGGTCTCTTATTGTTCTCTTGTTTTCGCTCATAAAATGTTCTTTAACAAGTTATGTATCTAAATTATTTAGGATTGCTATATCTTCTTAACCTAATTGATGGAATCGCATTATCAGTAATTATTGCTAGATCTGAGTCTCTAACTACATATTGTTGAATTACGTTTATTTGCTGCTCCTCTTCAATTACCCTTTCAAAGACTCTAAAATTACTAAAGTTAATTGGCGCTGCAGAAAGGCTCCATCCTTTTTCAGCGTCCCATTCTTGCGCTCCATTTAGGGCAAATGTCATGCCAACAACGCTAGCAAGAGTTCCCGTCTTTTTATGTGAAAGTCCTCTATTGGAATCTGGATCGAGTCTGTAAAGAGCGACTCCAAGATCGTTTGATTCATTATTTAAGTTAACTACTAGACCATACCAGACATTTTTTTCAAGTGGAGTGTCATATGTTATTAATTTAGTGACTCCATTAACCTTGATTTCCATCACGGTCTTGCTAGTTGCAATTGATATTCCAGAATTAGGGTTTGCCTCCGCGGTACCGTCAATAAATACGTAACTTGAGTTGTCGGTTTCAGTAAACTGTGGTCTAATCCAACCTGTAACCGCTAAGTTCTGGGATGCTGTTAATTTTGAGTGTGCCTTATATGTCAATGCAAATCTTTCTCCTATTGTAACCTGGTCAAGTGCATAATGATTCTTTGTAATCATTGTCCACCTGTTTCTGATCTCAGCATCTACGATGGTCAAGCTGGAATGCTTACTAAATCTAACATTATCCTCAAGCTCTTGATATGTTGTCTTATATTGATCAGGCTTGGTGACCTTTTCAAATTCTTGTTGAATCTCTTCACCAAAGATTTCTTCAACTCCAACCGTCAAATCATCTACCTCTTGTTCAATTGCAGTATCGGTATGGATTGAGCTTGTTCTGTCTTCCCATTTTCTAAGTTGAACCCTCCAATATGTCATTTGAAGATTGAACTCATCAGCAAGAGCAACTGTACTCACCTCATACATTCTGTTAATTAATGGAAAATAGAGATAGTCTCTGCTTCTTGGTTCTTTGTTTAATCCAAACTTATTTGTGAACTCATCTCCTGTGATATGAACCTCAAACTCTTCAAAGTCCATTCCAAAAATATCGAAGTTAAATTCTCTAGTAGGAAAAGAGTTATCGGGAACCATAATTTTTAGAGTGTTCTCCGCAACAACATTGTAGAGTGAGTATTCTTTCAGGATTACGTCCTTGCTTCTTTGATCTGGCTCGACTCTAAAGTACTTTACATCATGTCCCCACATTTGATTTGTTAAAGCGCTTAGCTGTCGATAAATAGCCGTTGGCTTTCTTAGGTTATATGGGTTCCAAACCTCATCTGTACAGTCAATTATTATATTCGCACATCCATCCATTGCATATGGATCTGAACAGTCCTCACACCAGTTAGGGCAAGATTCAATAATGCCATCACTTGTCTCGAGTTCAAATGTAATACTAAGTAGAGAAATTGAGTGTCCATCAGACAATCTATCGACTTCTAGGCGAATATCTAACCAAAGTGGTAAATTATCATCAAATGTCTTTCCAAACAAATCGCTTGGGTCACTATTCTTATTTAAGTCTCTAAATTCACTAAACTCTCCTCCATCTGGAAGTTCGCTTTGAGAATATCTGTACTTATATGTAAAATAATTATTTGGATTTTCTGAAAGATAGAAGTTAAAGTCTCCACCTACTGGAGCCTCTTCTGTAATTGTAAATTGTGTATCACTAATTACTTGGTCTACCGTAAATGTCAAGTTACCGACAATAAATTTGTCTCCAGATGCAAGGTTAAGATTTGTACCTATTCCAGTTACGGTAGTATCTCCATGCACAAGTCTTAGTTTCCCAATAGTATTGGCATTGCTCACACCAACCACAATGGTCCAGTCAGTTACTCTAACTACTCTCTCATAAGGATCTTTTAACCTGGCAATAAAACTATCGCCTATCTGTGTTGCTGTGAAATTATTTACCATTATGCTTTAATCTTATCTTGTGGCGTGTAAACTTCTCCAGCCAACCAACTAGCTACAAAACCAGTTAGTGAAACAAAGTAAACTGCCAAGTCAGTAAGACTTGAACCAAACCAAATCGCTGCACCACCTGCAATGGCCCATAGGCCAACAACAGCATAGATCATTACCTCTCTCCTAGAGTTTGGACCCCTTTTCATGATACCTGTCTTTCCAGAAGGTCTTTTTGATTCTCCCCAAATATATGTTGCAACATATGCAGTTAGGGATCCAAAATAAACTGCAAGTTCTTTTAGGTCAGCGCCTTTTAGAGCTCCTAGAATTCCCATCACTACCCATAAAAATACTGTGATGTAAACTAGTCCCTCTCTTTTTCCGAGATTTGACATAATGATTCAAGATCTTTTTCTTTATATATCTGAATCATAATCAGTAATCACCAATACTTCAGGATCGTCGTTTTCATATGCTTCTAATACTTCAATGATTTTCATTATCACTGTTGCGTTTTCACTAGTATTGTGCTCGCTTAAAAAAATGTCAAGCGAACGAAGCATTGATTGTAATTTAATTACGCTGTAGTGTTTATTGTCCTTTAAGATTCCCGATCTAAGAAGAATCATATTGACATGGGGTAATTCCTGTGCTGGAAAATAGTCAAATGTTCTGAAAGTACCTCGAATTATCTTGATTGAAAATTTAATGGTCTTCATTTCGTCGACTGAAACTATTCTTGAGTAACCAGCATTTCTAATATAGTCGATTTTAATCCATTTCAGGTTCGGCATGTCTTCCAACATTCTCCATATAAAATAGGTTGAAGTTGCCTCCTTGTAGATCATCGCAGTTTCAATTGCCTGAAACTTATTGATTTCCTTTCTAAAATTATTTAAGAGTATAGATCTTACAGCAGATGCTTCTACAAGAATTGAGTCACTATCAAGATTTCTAAAACTATTTGTTTTTCTGATAAGTGCCCAAATCTTTGAATCTACAGAATTATACCGGTAAAGTACAATATCTGTAATTTCTGAAAAAGTATCTCTATTTGGTGTAAACATTAATTTGCTTCTCTATTTTCTGTAAGTCTTGATAAAGATCTTCCTTCGCGAATTTTTTCATTTCTTCAAACTCGCGAGCTCCAATCTCGTTACGATCCATGTATATTTGAACTGCAGATTGGTCGGGAATATATTTATCCTTTTCATTCTTCGCAGCCCGCTTGGTCTTTGTGTAGATCCAACCTGGAACGCTTTTAAATCGAGAAGCAACTAGTGACCAGCATTCAACAACATTTCCACCATCAATTCCATTGATATTAAATGCCTCAGCATTTGCTGGATATTTGATAGCAAAGAAACGATTAATCATAAAGTGATGTCGTTTCTTGTTAACCCGCTTAATCTTTTTATAATCTGATGGCCTCGTGAATATAATTTTCACGAAGTCAAATAATTTAGTTTCGTCTAACATATTATTTAACTTATTAGAATAAGTTATTTAGATTTTTAGTCTTTGGTTTTGCTTTTGTTTCAACCTGCTTTTTTCCAACCTTCTTTATTGGTTTTGGATCTTCAGGAATGTCCATATCTGCAAATGGATCCGAACCTGCTGGGGCATCTGAGCCCTTAAGCCATTGCGTTCCTTCAAGTATTTTATCTTTATCAAATAAAACATTCATATTATCAACGGCTCCTTCCCATTCCTGATCAATCTCCTTATAAATTGCCTTTTGAATAGCCTCTGGAATAATTCTATTATGAAGAACCATTAATGCCATATTATTATTAAGACTAGACTTAATTAGGTTTTTAGAACTCTTTCCAACTACTCGATAAATTACCTCTGATAGAATATTTTTTTGTTCATCTGAGAAAAGATATTCGATTGAGAAATTATCAAACTCTTTAATATATTGTTCCCATATTTTTGAAGCCATCTTATCAGTAATTGAATAGTTGCGAAGCTTTCCATTCTTCATTTCTTTTTGCCAAGTAACTACTGATGGGATATTATCGCTACTGTCTCCTGTTAGAACTTTCTTAAAGATAAATTCATCACAATTAACCTCGCTTATTTCAATTTTATACTTATTAATCCAATTAAGAATATTGTGTTGGTATTCATCACGACCCATATGTTCGCCGCCCATATTAAATAATAGATCGTCGGTACTTAACTGTTCTGAGGCCATTAATTCCATGTCAGCTTTAAAACCTTCATAAGCATAGAGAGACTTTTTAGTATTCCAATACCAAATTGTATGTGCATCATTTGCCTTTGAGTGATTGACTAATTGAATCAAATCACGATCACCTGTCCAAACAATACATGATTTACCACGGCCGTTTAGCGCAACTGACCAGCCAAAGATAACATCATCAGCTTCAGCACCTGAAGTCTGTTGCACTGTTACTCCTCTTGTTTTCAGAATCTTTTGAAACTCTCCGTATACCTCATAAACATTTGCCCAATCAACACTACTATCTGCCTTTCGAGTTCCCTTGTAGTCTGCTTCTGGATAGAGATCTTTTCTCCATGATTTTGAATCAACTGCAATAACGACGTCATCGACAAAATCTTGCAACTTTCTTAATTCTGATGCAAGGTCGATTGACAACTTACGCATAAATTGTGCTTTTTGTTTTTCGTCTCCTAATAACTTACCAGTTTTTGGTCTAGGCATAACGAAAAGTCTACTATATACAAAATAGTTACCGTCTATTAATAGTGTATGTTTTCCCACTTTCATTTTAATCTTGTTTTACAGATCTAATATAATCATTTTTCATGACATAAAAAAATCTGGCTAATATTTTTATGACCTTATAATTGTCTGTAAAGAATAAACACAACTCAACATTGTTATTACTGGATCAATTACATGAACTCTTTGTGCCTGGTGTTGAGCTACTGTAATAATAATTTGAGGAATGTGTTGTACATTCTTTTGTTTCTCTTGTTGTATGTATTCTATAAATTCTGCACCAAGTGCCGCAAGCACCTCATCAATTCTATTTGAATAATTACTTACCAACATTTGATAGTTCTTTGCTGGATCAGTTTCATTGAATATCAATTCAAATACATCTTTAAAGACCGAATTGAATCGCTTAACATCATTGATTGTAATATTTGATGTTCCTTGCGTCTTAAATCCTTGAAGTTTATTTAAGGTATTTCGAAGATCAGGAAAGTTTCTTCGCACAAATTCAACAAGTGCATCTTTTTCAATACTTAGTCCTTCATTCTTACAAACTTGATAAACTCTCTTAATATACTTTTTTGTAAGTTCACTCTCTTCCTCTTTATCGAAATCAAAATTAATTACTTCGAATCGTGAAAGTACCGGATCTGGTATTTTATTAATGTAGTTACAAGTCGCTATAAATCGAGAGTTACTTGCAAATTGTTCCATTGTAGCACGAAGTGCTTTAAAGAACTGATCACTTACACCATCAACCTCATCTAAGATTACCACCTTAAAAGCTCCAGGTTTATCCATGATCGAAACAGTAGAACAAAAGTCTATAATTCTAGTTCTAATCACGTCAACCGAAGTATCGGTAGATGCATTAATATAAAGATATGGAAGTTCAAATTGGTTTACAATAGCCTTTGCCGTCGATGTTTTACCAGTACCTGGGCTACCAGCAAATAACATGTTCTGGACCAAACCATCATTAAACTTCTTCATAACTCGATCCGGTAGGATCAATTCGTCTAAATTTTTTGGACGATACTTCTCTGTGAAAAGTTGATTTATTGATTGCATACAAAAGTCTTTGATAATTATATTAAGAGATGTTGCTCTTGTTTCTAAAATAAATATAGAATATGGCGATAAATTACTCAAAGATCACGATTAAAAGAACTAACAATCCAAGAGGTGGGTGTAGGTTTGGAATCGTGCTAAAGCACTTGCCAAAATCATTTCGCCAATTTTTAATTAAGAACAAGAATATGTCAAGATGGGCAGAGAGCGACCAGTGGGTTGAGTGCGCCTTGAAAATCCAGAGACCTAGGATAAAAGATTCTTCGGCATTAAAGATATATTGGGACTGGGAAAGTAGTTCTGTCGTGGATAAGCAGACACTTGAAAACAACTACAATACAATAGATTGGATTTGTGCCGTATCTGGTAAGCCTATCAGGTCTAAATTTATGAACTTTGACCTTGAAAACTTTATTCACCCAGAATATCTTGACGTTTTAAAGGCTCCGATGGTCGATAGCCGAATCCTAAAGAGTTCGATAGAATTTCGCAAGAAATGCAAAGAACTCCTGCTCAATGAGAGACAGGAGTTCCTTAATATGGCTCGTAAGAACGCTAAGAAGCGGTTAGACTAGTTCGTATTCTAATTCTAACGTTGAAATTTGAGTTTCAAAAATCATTACGTCGAAATCATATTCATTCCATGATTCTTTCATCTCAACTTTCTTTCTAAGATCTGTTAACTTCTTTAATTTTGGATTTTCTTTATCTAGACCTTCTAGTTTCTTCTTTTCACTAGCAATTGCAGCTTGAAGCATTCCTATTTTATCCTTTGAAGATTTATCTTTTTTCGATCCTAGATCTTTAATAGCCTCTTCATATTCTCCTATTTTTGTCTTTATTTCTTCAGACTTCTTGGTAAATTCAGGCTTCTCTTTTTCTTTCTTAATTAGATCGTCGATTCTTTGTAGCTGATCCTCTTTAGAATTTTTCTTAGTAGGGTTAGTATCTTCATCATCTTTTTTAGAAGTTAATCCCTCTTTATCAGCTAATTCTTCACGTTCTTTCTTTAACCCATCTAGTTTTTTCTGAGCCTGCTCGATCTTTTCAGAGTCTCCAGATGCTTGTTCCTTTCTCAATTCAGCGGCAGCAACTGCAATTTCATATGTTTTAATCACAGATGGAGAGTTTGTATCGTCTTTCTTTGCATTTTCAAGCTTTTGTTTATTGGTTTCAATTTGCTTATCTAACTTATCGATCTCTCCTTTATTTTCATCTGACATTGCCTGATCTAATTCTTCTTGGTTTTTGTCAACCTCTTCTTGTTGTTGTGGCGTTATGTTCTTTGTCTTTTCTTCGGCTTCTTTTTTCGAATTTTCAGCCTCTTCAGCATATTTGGCATCCTGTTTAACTGCATTGTTATACATCTGCTCATATCTCTTTTGCTGTGACGGTGTTAGTCCTTTAGAATCAATCATTAATTTTGCTAATTCCATATTTGACTCTGCATTAAGAGCTGCGATCATATCCTTGTCTTTTGGATATTTTGAAGAAAGAGCAGTTGCATAATCTTCGGCCGACTTCTTTAACTTTTCTATCTTTTGTTTATATTGGTCAACCTTGCTTTTACGTGCGGCTGCTTTTTTCTGAGAGATTGCCTTAGTTTTATCTGGTTTTACAGTCGCCGTTTTTTTCGGAGCTGCCTTTGGTGCTGCTACCTCAGCCTCTGTCAAATTATTCATTGCTATCTCCATCTTAGCAGCTTGTAACTTTGGCTTTCGTACATTCTTTTCAAAGTTCTTTCTAATCTTTGCTCTTCTAATAGCCTTCTTGATTAGGACTCCAATTCCGATTGCTGCTCCACCAACAACCCCTGCTGCAATAAGTGGGATCATATATAATTCAGCAGACATCATTGAGGAGACTGCGCCGTCAGCCTCGGTAATTAGGACAGACTCGTTAGCCTCTTCTTCTTGACCAATTCCTCTTGCAAGATCTTCTAACTTGCTAATAATTGAATCAACATCGCTTACAATATCTGTTCTAACAGAATCGGTTGGAAGAGAAACTTGTGTTGTTGTATCAACAGCCACTTCAGTTGCAACTTCGGTTCCCGTTTGAGTAAACTCTTCAAACAACATTAATTTTTTAGATAACTTCATTACTGTGTATTTCTGTTTATTATAGTCTATATATCTATAAAACTTAGGGCAAAAAGAAAGGGACCCCTTACGGAGTCCCTTAATATCTAAAGTCTTGGACTATTTATTATAGTTCTAGACCTGTTACCTCGAATGAGTAGTACATAGTCTCTGGGTGGAAACCTGCTTCAACTAGAGCGAATCTAGATTTAACAGCTACCTTAGGAGCCATTGTACCTTCAGCGATAGCTTGTACGCTTTCAGCCATTAGGTAAGGCATAAATACAAGACCAGCACCGTTTCCATCACCTTTTCTACCAACGATAACTCTGTGAGTTTCTTCTGCTGGTGAACCAGCTTGGTAACCTGAGAATGGAATTCTTGGGTCAGTGTAAACATTGATACCAGCTACAGAACCTACTGGGTAGATTGCACCTGCAACTTGTGATACAGTGTTTGCCATTGGGTTAGGAACGAATCCTGCAACTCCTTGTAGAGCTGAAGCTACTTTAGCATCAACAACTGCGAAGTTACCAGCACCTCTTCTACCTCTGTTAGCGATTAGGTTAGCAGAAGCTAAGATGTGAGTAAGGATTCTTCTGTTTACGTCACCATAAGTGTTACCACCAGCACCGTAAGTTAGAGCTAGATCTAGAGAAGTGTTAGCAGCTGCTTTGTTCTCTAATGCTAGTTCGTTGATTCTTCCTAGGATGTAGTCGTTGATTGACTGAGTTAATTCGTTAGTTAATACAGCTTCTACTTGAGCTACTGCGTCAACTCCGAATTGCTTAAGATCCTGAACCTGCTCTCTAGTTACTGCAGCAGCAACTTGGAAAGTTTCAGCCTCTACAGACTTGCTGAATAGAGATAGACCCATTAGCTTGTCAGCAGTTCTTTCACCACCTTCTCTTGAGAAAGGCTTAGCGAAAGTTGCGTAAGGATCGTTACCAGATGTAACTCCATCACCAGAGAATCCTGGGATGTGATCTTCTAGAGCTTTAACTAGTTCTACTTTAGCAGTGTTATCTGCACAAGCTACTCTAAAATCAGCTAGTACGTTAGCCTCAACTAGATCACCAACTACAGTGTAGATAGCGTATCCATCGATTCTTGATTCACCTACTTTAGTGTAAGTTGCTGAAGTCACTGGAGAACCAGGACCGAATGATGCACCGTCAACGTCTGACTTGATGTAAGTAGGAGCAGTTGCACCTAACTCGATAGTACCTCCTTCGTAAGTGAAGTCTAGGTAAGAAAGTAATCCCATAGGACCTGCCATTGGAATAACTGGTACAAGGTCAAGAGCGATAGTTTGAGCTGCAACTTGCATCGCTAGTGGAAGTAAAGTTGGAGCCTTATCACCAGAACCTACAGCACCAGAAGTATCACCGTTCTGTGCAGTTTGTGTTGGGAAAGAAACCGCGCCCATACCTGTTAGGTTCATTGGGCCAGGGTTGTTGCTTAATGACATGATGTTAGCATCTTCATAAAGCTTGTGATTGTGACAGTAAGTTGACATCCATGCCAGCTTTTCAGAATCGTTAATACCTGTAGCCTCCTCGATAATTGGAGCCCAAGTTGTTCTGATTTCTGCCTCGTTAATTAAATTAGCCATTTTATCATTTTATTTTTTTTAATGGTTATTTTCGACATTATCGGGGCTTTCTGCTTCTGTCGCCCTTATCGTCGATATCTTTTTATATATTACTTGTTAAATCTTTTCTTTAACTCTGTAGCGTAGTTAGAAACATCGTAACCAAGTCCGTTAGTCTCTTCTTTCTTAGATTCTGCTACCATTTCGATTTTTTCCATCTTTGGTGCAGTTTCTCTAAGGTCTCTAGTTTGCCAGAAGTTTCTTACTTGATATTCTGTCTCTAGTCTGTGGTAATTAGCCTGAGCCTTGATTTGATTTTGTTTTCCTTCAGAAAGAGCTTCCCAAGTTTCTTTATACTCAGTTGGCATAACTTCAATAAAGTAAGGGGCTGCGTTTCTGTTCTCTACGATTAAAGTTGAGCTCTCGATAAGTGATTCGATTTGAGATTCAGTCATAAAGCCTCTCTTAGAAACATTATATCTAACCTCTTTCTTCGCATCTTCGTTAAGAGCATTGTATTTCTCTTGTACTTTAGAAGAAACAACTTTAAAGAATGAAGGATTTTCATTCTCCTTCTTCGTAGCAGCTTCTACTAGGGTGTTAAGTTTTTCAGAGATTTCATTTTTGTAAGCTTCAGTTTGCGAAACTTCTTCAGCTTCACATACACAAGTTTCTTCGCCACATTTATCACATGATTCCGAAACTTCTTCAGCTTCTGCTACTTCTTTACCAGCGTCATCAGCATCACCTTCTAGATCTGCTTCTAGTTCGGCTGACTTATCTTCAGCATCATCTCCTTCTGGAGCAACATCTTGTTCGCTGTTGTCTAGTTCAGAATCCATATCTTCTGCTGGGGCTGCTGCTTCTTCGCCTTCAACATCTCCTTCTTTAGAGTTATCACCAACTTCAACATCTTTTTCAAGATCTTCAACTTCTACACCAGCTTCAACTCCTTCTTCTTCAACTACTAGATTTTCATTGATAGATTCAGCAATATACTCAGCGTATTCAGTAACTGATTGTAAGTTCTCTTTCAAGTAGTTAGTGTACTCGATAAGTTTTTCAGCTGACTCAGTGTTTTCGTTGTGTGCTTCTGCTAGATAATTAGCATATTCCTTAACCTTTGATAGTGATTCAGCAACGTGCTCGCTGTATTGAATTGACTGATCTAGTTTTTCAGCAACTTCTTCACTGTACTGAATTGATTGATCTAATTTTTCAGCAACTTCTTCACTGTACTGAATTCCTTGATCTGCTTTTTCAGCAACGTGCTCGCTGTATTGGATCGATTGATCTAATTTTTCTGCAAGGTATTCAACATATTCTGAAATGTTGTTTACGTTTTCAACGATGTGGTCATTGTGAGCTTTGATTCCATCTAGCTCGTTGTTTTCATTTGCTTCTGTCTCTTTAGTATCTAACGTCTCTTTTAATGATTTAATCTCATTAGCAAGATATTCTGTATACTTATTAAAGTCTTCAGCTTTTACAAAATCTGCCATGTCTTTATTTTCTATGATTTGTGTTTGTTCGTTATTTGATTTATCTATCTCATAAATATAGAGACCATTTTCATTATTGAATCCATAAGATTCATTAACTCTTTTCAGCTCTGCATTTTCGAATCCAGGGTCTGCAACTAAGTCATAAGTAAATAGCTGCTTAATTTTTACTTTACCGTTTGATTCAACAGCACCGGCTGCTCTAGAAGAAATTTGTAGAGGAACTCCAGCATCAACAAGAGCCTTCGCCTGTCTACCCGCATCAGTATCTAATAGTCTGATACGACCTTTTACCTGCTTGGTTTCTTTCTCATAAAATAAATCTTCAATGACGTGCGAGACGTTCTTTAGAGATACGTCAAACTGTGAAGGATGATCTAACTCCCCTAAAAGCTTTCCAGACTTAATCTTATTCTGAAGTGCTTCGATTTGTGGAACGTATTCATCCTCGCTGTAAATTCTTTGATTCTTATTCTTTACATCGATTTCTCCGAAAATACCTTCCAAAACATATTCTTTTGCTCCACCATCAGTCACCGAAAGGGTTTTCGAAGACATCTCGACGATCAAAAGATCCTTTATATTTTCCATATTTGTGGTTTATTTGTTTCTTTATATATCTAATGACAATTCTAAAGTTTTTTACATGTTCTCGATGTCTGCTAATTCACTATCGATATCATCTCCGCCCTCTTCAGAACCCTCAGCTCCAGCCTCTGCTTCAGCTCCAGCAGGAGCTTCTTCTTTCTCTGCTTCTGCTTCTTCCTCTTTCTGTTCAGCATACCATTCGTTCCACTTTTGCTTGATTTCAGCCAGTTCACCTTGTTTAAACGCATTTTGACCATATTTGTCGAAGAAGTAGTCTTCCAATTGCTTTTCATTCTCAGAATTAACAATTGCTCCAACTATCTCTGCAGATGGTATTGTTTTACCGTCCTCTAGTGTGATGTCGTCTACTGTAACCTCAGATTCTTCTCCAGGCTTCATAGTGTCTTCCTTAATGAATTGTTCAAATAATTTTACGTATTTCATTTTGTATTTATCTTTTTATTTACATCATTCCACCCATCATATCCATTGCATCTGGTTCATCTGCGCTTTCGGCGTCATCTTTAGCCTTAGCCGCTGCATTTGCTGCCAAGTCATCATCAGATACTTTAAGATATTTTTTAACAAGGAAGTTCATGTCAAAGAAGTATTCTTCTTCCATCGTCGCTGGGTTTGTTACCATTAAGCTGTCTCTCATCTGTCCAATAAAGTCTAATCTACGTTCCATGATTTCGTAGTTCTTTAATTCTGCAAATACATTTTCTTCATTGAATCGAAGTGCAACTTGTGTTTTGAATTGTGGATCATTCTCAAATTCAGGATATTTAAGACACATCTGTAAGTAAAGTGGCTTTACTAATACCTCTTGGAAAACTGATCTTAATCTCTTAATAAACTTAGAGAATTTAATTTCATCTCTAATCATTCCATCAGCAGCAAGGTTAAAATCACCGCCGCCATCTTCATATAAGAAACGTGAGTAAGGAATTTTAGAAACGTGTTTTAATTTATCACTAAAGTATTTAAGTGCTTCCGTGTCTGAAAGATCTGGTCCATCACCTCCAAGCGTTTCAATTTCTGGCTGTTCACCATCTTTAGAAGGTAACCAGTACTCTTTATTAAATTGCAGCATTGGTTTTCCATCGGTTTGGAGAGAAGCACTTTCCCAGTCAAAGTCAACATTTTCTTTATATGAGTGCATCAATTGAGCAAGAGATTGTTTTGCTCTTGTCTTTGATTTACCACCAACTGGAATAATAAACTTCATTCTAAAGCTCGAGTTTGTTGTTGCCCAAATAACTCGAGTGTGTTCCATAATTCTCAATAGGTTAAATGCTCTAACAAGTCTTTCAATATATGAAATTCTGCTTGCGGTTGTAATTGAAGAATATGAAAGATAAATGATTTGAGAGTCGTATAGTTTTCTCTCTTTTACTGGGTCGTCTTTATATTGTACCCATACTTTTTTACCGTCTTCGTGGTTAAATCCAGGAATAAGTGTAATTGGATCAAGTTCTTTAAAACCAATAATTTCCTTTTGGTCAGGTGAATAAATGATTTCAAACGCAAGATAACCATCAACTAAGAATTTTCTATAGTAATACCAAGCTGATTGATCTTGAGTAAATCCAAAGTACTGATAGATTTGCTTATAATATTTGTTAAGATCTTTTTCAACTTTATCACTAACATCCATTCCAATGATTTCGGGTTGAGCAAAGAAATTTCTTTCGTCATAGACTACAGTCTCATCACACATAATATCGAGAATATCCTCGATCTCATCATTGAGTGAAAATCTTCTTAGTTCATCTCTTTTACCTTCGTAATCCTTATCGAAGAACGGAATGTTTTTCTTTAGGTTGACATCAGTCATCGACAGAGCGGCAAACGCTCCATAAATGTCATCATTATCAAGACCCATTGGATTCATTTGACCATATCCAAATTGATCCTCCATCGGCCCAATTGCTTGAGACTGTCGAAGAACCAAGTCATCGTATCTCATTCCAAACGATGATAGGTTTTTCAATGCGGTAGAGATCCTAAATGGTCTCTTTCCCGTACTTAATGGTCCATTTCTATCAGTAAATCCTGCCATTTTTTTACTATTATATTCTGTTTATATATTCTTAACTACCTAGGTGCTTTCTAAATTGTCTTCTGACCTTTCCGACTGTAGATCCATTTAGATCTATAAAGTCACAAAGTGCTATTGTACTCCAATTCTCATATGAAATCACTGCCTGGCCGCTCTTTAAATTTGGTATGTATTGTCTAATTGCAAAGTCAAATCCAAATCTACCCAAGAACTTTTTTGCTCCAGCATATGAAAGGTTTATTTGTCCCTGTCTTATTGCATCTCCAGACTTACGGCCTTTCATTTGATTTTTAATTTGGTTTTGCATAATTGTATAGACATAATCAAGAAGTTCTTCCTTTACTTTAACTGGAAGTAAATTAAGATTAATGCCTACGTCATTTCCATTATATGGGTCAAGAGCCAACACTACTGGATTTTTATCCCACCATTCTAATTTATCTGCCCATTTCGGTGAGGCATACTCAAAGACATATATTTTTCCGGGTCTAAATCTCTTTCCAGTTGCGGCAACTGACTTTTCATTCATCATCTTTTTGCCATTCTCAAACCAGGCGTGGGCCTTCACTCTAGCAAGTCTTTTACCGCCAGCCTCTTTACTAAGTTTTCTAATTTCAGTCTTAATAACTCCCATTATTTAAGAGATTTTTCAGTTAGAACTACGAATCTCCAGCCTCTTTCCTCGGCCCATTTTTTAGCATATGCATATTTATCTCTGTTTTTAACAAACTGCTCTGCTAAAAACTTATATGATGCAAGCGCCTTCTTTGAGTTCTTTTTTGGAGGCTGTGGCTTCTTGATTTGTTCAGAAGGTTTAATCTCAACTAAGAACTCTTCATAACTGTCCCCTTTCTGGACTTTCATATAAAAGTCAGGATAATATTTGCGTTCTTTTTTATCGAGAGTAGACCAGTACTTAATTTCTACCGGCTCAGATGACCAATGAATAACATCATCTCTATTGTCACATAAAACCATAAACTTTCGCTCCCAAGAGGAACGAAAGATAATCGGGGTCTTTCCTAAATATTTGTTTGGATATTTTGGTTCGAAATAACCTTGTATAAACCCTGAATTTTTAGTTGGCTTTACGTTTTTTATCGACATTAAATATTGAAAAGTCCTCCCTCTTCTCCATGAGAACCGCTTGATTTATCAAGACTAAGGGTAGACTTATATTTTTTAGGGTGGATTTTATTCCAACCTTTAGCGTATCCGCGTTTAGCAATTTCAGTAAAATACGCAAATGCATTAGTATACTTCGGATTAAAGTTTCTCCAGTATTTAAGAAGATCTAATAGAGCAAATTGCAAACAATCTTGTCGATCATCTTCATTTACATAAGACAATTTTCTAATAGCTCGCTCAGCCAAGAGTACTAACATCTTTTCTGCGTCTGGTGTTAATTTGTCCTGTTCTTTTGATAAAACTATTTGATCGTACAGGTCTCTATTATTTAGATAATTCTTTTTTCTTGCCACTGTTGGATTATTATTTTAATTTTATATACAAAAAAGGCCAATTGTTTCCAATTGGCCTCTAGATATTATGTATGTGAATCAATTAGATTGAATCGTCAACCATAAGGTCAACGTGTCTCTTAACAACCTTCATTGGTTTGTCTTCTACAATTACTGTAATCATATCATCTTTTGCGGCTGATGTATAATCAAGAGCATCGACTTTAACCGTTGAACCTTTTGGAGCTCCATCATATTCAGAAGCTAGTGTAGCATCCATATATCCGTCGTTCTTGGTTAACTCATCGTTTTCTAAAATAGAAACAACTGCCTCAAACTTTTTAATCTCATTATTAATTAGCTTATCCGCCTCTTTAATTTCAGTGATGTTTTTATTTGCTCCGGCAAGAATATTTCTCTGGTCTTTTAAGAATGCGATTAACTCATAGGTCTCTTCTAACTTCGCATCTATTCTTGACTTTAGATCTTCGTTTGATTGAAGTACGTCTTCGAACATGAATGATACATCCTCTCCTGTTTTTTCAGCAACATAATTAATCGTTGCAAGTGGAGAAAATTCATTAAATTCTTCTAATCTAGTCTCTGTGTTATTTCTAAAAGCGTATCCTTTATTTCCAACTCTAAAAGTAGAATAAGATACACCTCCTTCCTTAACCTCTACTAGGTTTTCTACAACTGAAAAGCTATTAAAGTTTTTAGCAGCTATTTCAAAGGCAGATAGAATAGATTTGTTCTTAAGATTTACATATCCTGTAGCGTATGCTTCATCTGCAAATCCTTCAAGAACTACCTCTCTGTTATTAACGTATGTTTTATTTTCTTCTGCAACGTATGAATATTTTACGTATGTTGCGCTCTTCTTTAATTCTTCGATCTTTTTAGTTAGATCTTCGATGATCGTTGCTGCTTCAGAAACCGCAACTTCATTATTTGCTAATTTATGAGTCTTTCTTAAGGCCTCAACTTCAATAAGTCTTTCATTTAATTCGAATAGTTCGAAATGAGCCTCTACTGATTCATTCAATTTATCATTTTGAAGGTCAGTTGAAACGCTTTCAACCACGTGTTTAATGCTATTTGCCTTAATATCGTAATGGAATTCGATTCCAGACCCAGTAACGGTAAAGTTTTCTAGTACCCATGCTAATGTTGATTCTAGCTGTGTAGGGTTTGTTAGAATTACCCCATTTTCGTTAACTTCAAAGAATCTACCAGCAGAATAAACTCTACTAATTGAATCTTCATTAACACAAACTGTAAAGACATTTTTATTTAATGCTGTCATTTTATCGTTATTTTGATTTTTTTTATATATCTCAATACTATTCCTTAAATGGAAGGTCTCTTCCGATCACATTATAGTTATCTCCAAGGACAGACTCACTAGTCTTACCTGATCCGCTATTTCCAACACTTCCAATTTGATACATTCTATTTCCAGCATGTCTCTCCGTACTAAAGTCGAAAGAAGGAAGGAATGAATTAATTTCAAGAGCAAAAGTTACTCTAAAGTCCTCTTTTTCACCAAATGCAAATTCAACCGGTCTTTCAATAGAGTAATCGTCAGGCACTGCGTATTCAGATGATATTCTATATAGTCCTTCTTCTAGATGTCCAACCTCTACATTATAGTAATTAGAGCGATACATCTTTTTGATGATTCCTTCGGTTACTTTAAATACGTCTAACTGGCTTGAAAGTACAATTACAACATCAACTCCTATCACGATTGGTATCATATCGAATTCAGCCATATAGCTCTGCATCGTACCATTTTCGTCTAGTTTAGCGTAGAATCCCTCGTTTCTTTTATTGACTAATTTTGAAGGGTCAACATTAAGTGACGTAACGTTAATTACACCTCTTGGAATTTGGTCATAGTTTCCGTCTGCCTTTCCGACGCCAGGAACACAATTTACTCCCTGTGCTGTCGAGAATAAGAAGTTGTCTCTTAAAAAGTTCTCGTCTCCTGTAATAGAATAATAGAAAGGTACGTCAACTTCAACCCTTTGGTCATTAGAGACCTGACGATAAAAGCTCATCTTTTCATTCAGGTCTGCAAGCAGCCCGATAATTAAGTGACGAACTACGCTGTCGTCTTTGTTAAATTTAAGGTTATAAGTTGCCATCTAATATAGAATATTTCTACTAGGTATATATCCTATTCAATTCTTTCTATTTCGAGCTTTGAGAATCCATTCTCTCTGTAGATCTGGATCTTTTTATCAAATATCTCATGTGGTAAGACTGAGTGATTAATAACGAACGTGTTAATTCTGTTCTCTTTAATTACCTGAGAAAGAATCTTCAAGATGTTATGAACTCCATCATTATCAACTGAACTTAACAACTCATCCAAAAAGAGCAAGTTTAATTGTGGAAATCTCAACTTCAATATCTTAATAATCGCAATAATGATAATAAAGTCGGCTTTCTTGCGTTCACCGGTAGAAAGTGTCATTGGATTGATCTCTTCTCCAAGGTGATTGATGATACAATTGAACTTTTCGTCAAATCTAATATGGAACGATAGGTGCATTGTTTGAGTCATCGCTGCGATATTAGTATTAAGTCCAGGCAGGATAGTTTTAACCGCCAAATTCTTAACACCATCTTCTCCCAAAATATTCTCAACCATCTCGGTAAATTGATATTCGTTCGAAAGTTTACTAGACTCTTTTGATTTATCTGCCTCTTTCTCCTCAAAGTCAGAAATAAGTTTATTCAAATGCTCAAATTGATCGCTGTCTGCAGTCTCCTTAATCTTTATCAATTCATTCTTTAAGGTCTGCATATCATATTTAATTTGAGAAATCTTCGATTCAATTTCTCTCTTATCATTGCCAAGTTGGTCGGTCTTTTGTTTTGCAAGATCCATCAACTCTTTTTGCTGCTTGATTTGATCAGCGCTATCTTTAAGTTTATCGTTATATGTGTCTAACTTTTGATTGTGCCATTCGCTATCAAGTTTAGTCTCACAAGTTGGACAGTGGCCCTCTTCATAGAGATTAATCTTTTTCTTTAGGTATTCAATTTCGTGCTTGAGCTTGCTGGCCTCACTTCTAGAGTCTTCATACTCTTCCTTTGAAGTTCCTATCTGTGAAGCTAGACCATTCCGGTCGGCATTCAGGCCTTTTACCGTATCGTTCAGTTCTGTTAATTCATCTTTTAGCTGCTTAATTCTCTCCTTATTCTTTTGTGAAGATTCTTCAAGTAGTGTATTGAGTTTAGATCTAACCGATTGGATTGACTCCATTATTTGATTGAGTTCACTATCATATGCGCTTATCTCAAGCTTGATGTTTCGCCTCTCCTCTTTGATCTTTTGTTGCATTTCATTCAGGACAGAGAATCCAAACATCTTATCGATAATTTGCTTCTTATCACTGTTATTCATCGTCAAGAAAGACTTAAAGTCATTAATTGATAGGATAATAATGTTCTTAAATACATGGTACGGAATTCCATACACCTCTTCTTCAAGATATTCCTGTACACTCTTTTTACCAGCCTTATCAAATTCAACACCGTTTAATTTAACGGTAAAAATACCTGGATCTAGACCTCTTTCAATATCTACGTCAATTGATCCGCATCTTAGTTTGATGTGAACCCAAAGCTCTCGATTAATCCTATTTGGAAGATCTCCGAGTTTTACACCTTCTACCTTACCGTATAGGGCAAATATAATAGCGTTCGCAATAGTTGTCTTTCCATCTCCGTTTTTACCAAGCGTTAAGAACAATTCAGAATAGTCCTGTTCGAACTCAATGGTCTGAAGTTTGTTTCCATAGCTTGCAAAATTCTTAAATGTTATCGAATCTATTCTCATTGGTCAATATTGTGGTTATATGCACAAAGATCGTGCAATTGCTTTAACTTGTGTTTTAGTTGTTCCTTCGTCTCGTCATCATAGTTTAAATTATCAACGTAACTATCGCACAGGCTAAGTATATTATAGTTCTTATAGATCTCCTCGTCAAGGTCATGAAAATCCTTATCGATTATATCATCATCCTGGTAAATGTTTGGTTCAAGTCTTCGACCTATGTTTTGAATCTTATTAATTAATTGCCCAAGAGAATTTGACGCTGCAATTTTACTAGGAACAAATAGGTCAACAAAGTTATTCTTTATCTCTTCTTTAAAAACACCTAGAGGAACATCGTACAATTTGGTTATGTTATACTTTAAGAATTTTGGTGATATATTGTTGGGGAAGAAAGTTTCTTCCATATTGTCTAAATCAACTAGGTCAAATCCTTTTTGATTCCCTCTATCCGAACGGGTTAATTCATATGGCGTTCCAACCATTAAGAGCTTCTCTTTTTCTTGACGATAGTGAATATGTCCACTATAGACTCGAGTATATTTACGATATGTTGAAGGTCTGGTACCATGGTCATTCTTAACCTTTTCGTTTAGATAGAGTCCACTCACTTCAGAATGGCAAAACACTATCTCAGCATTTGGAAATTCTGCAAGAGTATCGATTTCATGGTTAACATCACGCCTCCAAGGCATTAAGAG
>Ga0222718_10000891_pt1 | contig 30483 bp, 27 predicted proteins | sample C33_27DmetaG_FD_165045 | JGI IMG/M metagenome (GOLD analysis project Ga0222718, IMG submission 165045) | Estuarine water microbial communities from San Francisco Bay, California, United States - C33_27D | ecosystem: Environmental > Aquatic > Marine > Unclassified | place: USA: California...
ACTGTAGGTGTTCAACACGATTACGGATCTTTAACTTAATGTCGATCGAAGTAAAATTTCGTAGAGGTACATCCGCCGAGCACGGTAGCTTTACTGGTGCTAATGGTGAGATTACCATCGACACTACCCTTAAAACTGTTCGGGTACATGATGGTGTAACAACAGGTGGTACACGAATTGCTAAGTATAGCGAAGTATTAAGCTCTACAAACTTAGAGTTTGTTACAACCAATATAGTTCCTTCATCTAACGTCTCATTAGACTTAGGTACTGCTGAGAGAGCTTGGAGAGATCTCTATTTAAGTGGCAATACTATTACTCTAGGTGATAGTACAATTTCTACAGATACAGGATCAATTGCTTTTCAGGATACTGACGGTCAAGCTGTACAGATATCTGCTTCAACAGTAAAATTAGGTAGTGGCAACACTGCAATTATTTTAGGATCGTCTTCTGGATCGCTGTCAATTAATGGCGGAGACGTCACACTTGCTAACGTAAGTATTACTAATTTGGTACTTGAAAATGTATTGGGAACTCAATACGGTGGTACTGGTCTTTCTTCATTCACACAGAATGGTGTTTTGTTTGCTTCAAACAGTAGCGTCTTAGGTTTCGTAACTGGTACGGCTGGCAAAGTAATGCAAGTCGGTTCTAATGGTACGCCCGAGTTTAATGATTTGGATGGTGGTAACTTTACATGAATGAAAATGAACAGGTGTTAGAGACGTTCATTAAACAACAACAAGAAATGATAAATGAATTGTCTCAAACTAATATTATGCTTAACACTAAAGTCAAATATTTAGAGGAAAAACTTAAAGATTTTGACAAATATGATGCAATAATTAACGATCTTAAAAGAGAAAAAATTCGTTTAGAACGAAAAGTGGAGTCTTTAACTAACAATAATAAGGTGTTGGGTGATCGAATTCGTAATGGAAGAGAGGAGATGAAAGAGCTTGTGAAAGTTTTAGAAGAAAAAAAACTTATAAATAAAACTATCATTTCAGGTTTTTCCCACTCCGGTCAAATTAAACGTAACTAAGGTATTCAATTATGGCTTCAACAATTAAGCTGAAAAGAAGTTCAACTCCGGGCGCGGCGCCAAGCTCTCTTGCAGCTGGTGAATTGGCAATTAACCTTCCTGATAAGAAACTTTTTTCTTCTGATGGTTCTACTGTTTTTAGCGTATCCGGTGATCAATATAATTTAAGTTCAGCAGCTTTTGCTCAGGGTTCTGATGCTGGAGCTACTGTTACTTTAACTGTAGATAACCCTGGGTTGTCCAACGACGCTATCCACCTTATTGGTGGTACAGGTACCAGCATTACCCGTAATTCTAACGGTTCTATTACGTTTGCTTCTACTGGTTCACCATCGGCCGATGCTCTGTCTTCTTCTGTAACGGTACAGTTGACTGGTGACGTTACTGGTTCTGCTACTTTCCAGAACGCAGGTGATACAGCTACAATTTCGACTACAATTCAACCTAATAGTGTCGCTCTTGGAACAGATACTACTGGTAACTATGCTGCAAGCGTTGCAAACACTGACAACAACATTGTAGTTTCTGGATCAGCTGGCGAAGGTACGGCGTTTAGCGTTGGCTTGGCAGGTACGATTAGCTCAGATACTACTGGTAACGCTGCTACAGCTACAGCACTTGAAACGGCTCGCACTATTCAGATTAGTGGTGACCAAGCAGGCTCTGCATCGTTTGATGGAACTGGTAATATTAACATTGCTGTCACCACTCAAGCAGATTCGGTAGACCTGGGTACTCATACTACTGGTAACTACGCTGCTGCTGTAACTGGTACTACTAACGAGATCGAAGTTACTGGTTCTGCTGGTGAAGGAACTACATTCCAGATTGGATTGCCCAATGATGTAACTATTGGCAACGACCTAACCGTTACTGGTGCTGCTACTATCGGTAGTGATTTAACCGTAGATGGTAACCTAGAAGTCAACGGTACTCTGACTTACATTGATTCAACTACTGTATCCATCGGCGACAACATGCTTAAGTTGGCTAATACCAACAACGCCGATACTATTGACATGGGCTTCTATTCATTGTATAATGATGGTAGCAGTAACAAGTATACTGGTTTGGTCCGTGACGCCACAGATGAATCTTACTATTTGTTTGGTGGTCTTGCTACAGAGCCAGGTCAGACTATTAACTTTGGAAGTGTTACGCTTGCTGAACTTAATGCAGTAATTGACGGCGGCACATTCTAAGATACAATGACGACACCCCCGTATATACGGGGGTCAACTCTACATAGAGGTTATCATGGCGTCTACGATACGTATTAAACGTAGTTCGGTTGCCGGCAAAAGTCCGAACACGTCTAATCTTTCTACGGGCGAGCTCGCCCTTAATCTTGCCGATAAAAAAATATTCTCATCCAATGGTACATCAGTATTTGAACTTGGATCGGATTCGTTTTCTAACAAAAAAATCTTTACTGTAACCAACAGCGGATCCAGTGCGTATAACTTTACTGGAGTAGGTACAGGCGAAAGTTCTGCTAACAGTAATCCTACTCTTTATTTGACTAGAGGTGAAACTTATACGTTTAGTATAAACGCTTCGGGTCATCCTTTCTATATCAAAACAGTAAACGGTACCGGGACAGGCGATCAATTTGCTAATGGTGTTAGCGGTCAAGGTACTCAGGTCGGTGACGTAGTGTTCACTGTTCCTATGAACGCTCCCGACAAATTATATTATAACTGTAGTGTCCATTCTTCAATGAATGGAACTATCCATATTCCATCAGTTACTTCTAGCGTTGGCGGTTCGTCTGCCAACACCTTTAGTACTATAAATATTGCAGGTCAAAATAGCATATTTGCAGAAGCTGCAGGTGATACACTTACCTTTGTAGCTGGCGCAGGAGTAACATTAACATCTAATTCAGCAGCTGATAGCGTGACCATTGCTACTACAGTACAAGATGATACTGTCGCAATGGCAATTGCATTAGGATAATTAAACATGGCTAACACATTTAAAAATTATTTTGCTGCTAATGTAGGTACCACTGCCAATACAGTTCTTACAGCTACTACTGCAACTACTGTTATTGGATGTTCTATTGCAAACAAAACTTCTGCTGCTATTACTGCTTCTGTGCAAGTTAATTCATCGTCTGTAGATTATTATCTAATTAAAGATGCACCTATACTGTCTGGTGGATCTCTGATTCCTGTAGGAGGAGAACAAAAACTAGTTCTAGAAAACGGAGATTCTTTTAAGGTAACATCAAACACGGCTTCGTCTGTTGATGTTATTGTGAGTGTGTTGGAGATCTCGTAATGGCTTATTTGGGTAACCAGCCAAAGGATCCCATATCTGTATCCACAACTGCACCTTCTAATCCTAAAAACGGTGCGGTATGGTTTAACAGCGCGCTGGGTGAAACTTTTGTATATTACGATGACGGCACTACTGCTCAGTGGGTTCAGACTAATCCAGCTGGCCAACAAGGCCCCGCTGGTCCAACCGGTCCTGCCGGTGCTAATGGTGAAGTTGTTAGAACGGAGTTAGATGCCTATCTACAAGTTGCAAACCTTTCTTCCTTATCCACAAGCATCGTACCAAGTGCCAATGTTACTTACGATCTAGGTTCTACAACCAACTACTGGAAGGACCTTTATCTAAGCGGCAACACAATATTCTTAGGTACATCTCAAATTACGTTAAATGCCAACGGTGGCATTGATCTGCCATCTGGCTCTCGTATGGGCGGTACTCTCATTGGTTCTGGCAGTGGTGGTGGGGCATCGGTAACTATAGCTGATACCGCTCCTGGTAGTCCTAGTGCTGGTGATTTATGGTGGAGTGCTAACACAAATCAACTATTCATTTACTATACTGACGTTGATTCAAATCAGTGGGTCGAAGCTACGACTCCAGGACCAGTAGGTCCTACAGGTCCTGCTGGCCAAACTGCTAACCTTTCGAGCATAGCCTCTAGTCTCATACCTAGTTCTAATGTAACCTTTGATCTAGGTTCCCAGTCTAGGTCCTGGAGAGATTTGTATCTAAGTGGCAACACAATATTCCTAAGTACATCTCAGATTACCTTGAATGCCAATGGAGGAATTGACTTACCAACAGGATCTCGCATGGGGGGTACCTCGATAGCGACAGACTTTGTTAAGTCATATCGATATGACGATACTCTTGCAATAAATACTGGTACAAAGAGATTCTATTTACAGGACAGTTATACTTTAAAAAGTATTCACGCTTTTGTTGACACAGCGCCAGTAGGCTCAAGCGTAAACACTAGCGTAAAGAAAAACGGTAGTTCATTACAAAATATTATTATTGCAGCTGGTGCTACTTCAGCGTCAAATACTAGTTTAAATCATTCGTTTGTTAGTGGTGATTATATTACTGTTGATATAACGCAAGTTGGTTCAACAACCGCCGGCGAAAACCTGTACATAGTTTTTACATTCAATTAAGGAGATAATATATGTACGCTCACTTATATTTTCCCGGCAATACTTCGACGGGAGCACAAATTCGAGATATCGTTAGGCTTATTACTAGTTGTACGTCTAGTACTGCAAGCCTCAGTGGTCTGGAGTTTATTGACACTAATACTTCTACTGTTTATGGCGGTAATAGTGGTTGGAGTCTTCATTCTAGTTCAACAATACCAACTACTGGTACCACTGTCAGTACTTCCGGAGATTCTAATTTCATCCTCGAGGGTACAACAGTAGGCTCAAAAACCAAATATGCAGCTCTTTATTGTAACGGCGATTGGAATAACTCGTCCGTTGTAACTGGAGACGACTTCGCATTTGGTCTTTGCTCGGTACTTGATCCAGGCACAGGTACAGAAATGTTTGGGAACGGATATACTTCGACTAATTCTGCAATTGGTGACGTGAATGGAATTTGCGGAAACACTGAACATTCTGATTTAGGTATTCATATTTTTGTAGATGCTCGACGTATACTTATTCATGGAAAAGACGGTAACAACCACGTTTGTTTTATGATAAATGCTGAATTTACTGAAACGGCTACTACAACTGCACAATCTCTGGTACCCGTAGCACAGTTATTTTGCTGCGACCAAAACCGTAACTCAGGAGGCTATGAACCTATTCTCTACAGAGGTAACGGAACGTGGCAAACTAAAACCACTTCTTATCCTTGGATTCAATTTTCTGAGTCAATTTATTCTTATAATCCTACCTACTCTGGTAAACTCCGTTGTACTGGATGGATATCTAATAACGTAAATGATTGGTTAAGAGGTGGAGGATCCCAAGCACTTAGATATCGCTCTAGATTAGATGATGGTACTCAGTACGGAAGCACCACCGACGAAGCGACTATCGGAAAAGGATATGGTTACTATCATGCCTGGGGCCCTTATGGCGCGGTAGGCCCTTCTAGTTGTTGGAGTCCATGGGTCTATGATGATCGATTTGATGACTCTAATAGTATTGATTATATGTGGGGTAGATCTACAGCTGTAGGATATGATACTTCTGGGAACCCTGGACTTGCTCTTCACAAATTCGTTTGGTGTAATGATTTTACTCTAAACAACGACATATTTGATTTTTCTACTGTAGGAAATTTTTGGAGAGTTGCTGCAGGTTTAGGAACAAATGGAGATACAGTTACAATTGGAAGCGACGTCTACGTATACCTTAATACCAATGACGGCACTACCATCAGGCCATTAACTGCACTATTAGTTAAGAGAACTTAAAATGGCTGCTTTGCAAATTGAAGTATCGGGTGTCTCTCAAAATGTAGTGACATTAGTTAGTGTGGATAACCCCGCTGCTACACCCACGACTTTATCTTCAACTACTAATTTTATTTCCAATATAACAAATCTAATTTCAGTGGATAATCCTGTTGTTTCGACCCCATCAGTTCTTTTAGGTGCTGATAACTTCTTTGGTAAAAATATTTCTAATATTGTAGTAGTTGAAGGGATAGGTACTACACTGGGGAGCGCAGTATCAGAACCAGTCTCTAAGGAAAGTTGGGAGTAACTATGGAAGTTGTAAAATATTATACTAATGCTGATGGTAATATTACCCACGCAGAAGTTTCTCATACTGAAACTGTAGGAGAAACTACAGGAACTGCAACTGATTTGTTTGAGCTTAGAATGCCTTTAGAAGAATACACGGAAGAAGCTGTAATTAAATCAATTGCAGTAAGATCAGCTCAAATTTCTAATCTTGTAAGTTCTGCAAAAAGATGGACAGCTGTACCTTCTCTTACGGAAACAGTAGTATAAATTATGGCCACTAATTTTCCGGCAAATCCATCTAACGGCGATACACACGCTGGGTTTACTTACAGCTCGTCTGTTGGTGCGTGGAGAGCTACTGCTGGTGTATCGACTACGCTAAGCAACACTGCGCCATCTAGTCCAAGTGATGGTGATCTATGGTGGAATACCAATACCAGTAAGTTATACATTTCTTACGATGATGGTAGTTCAACACAGTGGGTTCAGGCTGCTGTACCTGGAGCCACTGGAGCAGCTGGCGCTGATGGCTCATCTGTAACCAGTTATGCCAATACCTCGGCTTTTCCTTCATCAGGTAATTCTGTAGGTGACTTTGCATTTGCAACAAATACTAAAGCTGTTTATATTTGGGACGGAAGTGAGTGGGACAAAATTTCTTCAGGATCTGATGAGTCTCCAATTATTACTACAGAGCCACCCAGCTCTCATATGTTATCAGCATTAGGAAGTAACACATCTATAACTATGGTAGCTACTGACCCTGAAGGATTTGATATTGAATATGATATTAAATATAATACTACAGGAAATGTATTACCAGATCAATTATCATCCGCTACAGCAATAGATCAAGCAAATGGAGTCTTTACATTTATACCATCATCAAATATTTCAAATGCAGGATCATTTAATGCTAGATTAACGGCTTCAGATGGAAATAGAGTAACTATTAGAACTATTCCTATTTCGTTACTATTCGATGTAATTAATTTTTCACCTTCATTGGGTGGTTCTAGTGTGCATGAAATAAGTAGTAATAATCTTATTGTTGATGCTATCACAGCCCAATCTACGGGACACGTTGGTACTGTATATCAACTTACTCCCGATACTAATTTTACTGCAACAGTTCACATGTGGGGTGGAGCAGGTTGTAATGATCAATTCCTCGGCAATGTCTATGGCGGTGCTGGAGGTTATGCGACTGCTGATATTTCATTTATTAAAAATCAAGTATATACATTAATAGTGGGTAACGGCGGACAAAGCGGTAATCGTCAAACCTATACAGGTTATGGAGGTTTTGGTGGGGGAGGAGGCAGTCATACAGAGCTACGCGGGAGTGTAGGACCTCCCGGGACAGCGTTTAGTACTGGCGGAGATAGAACAGCTACGTCAAGAAGTAATGTAGGCGGAGGTGGAGGAGGTCTAACTGGATTATTTCTAGGAAGCACTCCAAGTCAAGCTAGTGCTTTACTAATTGCTGGTGGTGGTGGTGGTGCCGCTGGGGCCACCGATCAAGGCCGCGGCGGTAATGGTGGAGGTACTACTGGTTCGGATGGAGCAAACAGTACTACTACATTAACTGGTGGTGGCGCTGGGGGAACACAATCTGCTGGTGGTGGAACTAATACCACTAATCAAGATGGCGGCGCTGGTTATGGCGGCGGCGCTATGGGTCGCGGAAGCGGTGGTGGCAGTGGTTATTATGGAGGAGAAGGAGGCGGGGATGGCGGCCCATACCAAATTGGAATGGGCGGTGGCGGCGGATCTGGTTTTTATTCAACCAATACTACGCACGTAAATAATGCTACAATTAGTGGCACTACTCCAGGCTCTGGTACTAGCAGAGACGATCCTCCTGGAACCGGACTTAGCGTATATGCAGCAGGAGTAGGCAAACCATCATCATCTTTTGGCGAAGGTATATTTGGTGGTGGTGGTCGGTTTGTAATAATGGCGATACAATAGGTAACAAACACATGACAATCAACTTTCCATCAAATCCATCTAACGGTCAAACCCATTCCGGGTTTACCTATAACTCGTCCGTTGGTGCTTGGGAATCAACTGCCTCTACTCCAGTAACCCAAGCAACACTAGATGGATACTTACAGGTAGCAAACGTAAGCAGTACTACTACTGTATACACTGCCCTATCTGATTTACCAATGTCTGGTAACGATACTGGCGCACAGGCGTATGTGTCTGGTACTAATAGACTATATTTGTGGAACGGTACTGGGTGGTACAACATTGCATTAATTAATACTAACCCAACTATCAGTGGTGCTAGTGCAACTTATAACCTTAACACCGATGGTTCTAATACTGTCGTAACACTAGTAGCAAGTGACCCAGAAGGGTTACCAATCACCTTTACCGCATCGCATACAGGATTGGGTGTAGGTGCAAATGCCATTGCTACTGTTACCCAATCTAATAATATCTTTACATTTACTCCTACAACCAACACTGCTTTGACTGGTACGTTTACTACTACGTTTACTGCAAGCGATGGTGTGAATCTTGCTGGAGCCAATAGTTCGTTTACTTTGGCATTTAGTTTAAACAATAGTAATTATACTACAGCACTGATTACTTCTGTCGGCGATAACAATGCAGTCAATGATAGTTTTGTAGATTCGTCTCCTGATAATAGAACGTTGACAGGTTATGGAGGTGCACATTTAACCACATTTAGTCCTTATCGTCAGGCTGGGTATTCAACTTATTTTGATGGTAACGGAGATTATTTAAAAATCGCTAGTAGCTCAACATTTAACTGGTACAACACGGCTTTTACAATAGAGGGATGGTTTTATGCTACTGCCCCGGCTGGAAACGAGCACATTTGGGCATCTTACATAGATGCTAGTAACAGAGAAAGTTTATATTTTTCAAACGCTACTACGCTTAACTGGTGGGTCAATGGATCGACACGGATTTCAGCTACAATCGCCGCTAATAATTGGTATCATTTTGCAATTGTCGATAACAACGGCACCACCACATTTTATTTAAATGGCGTAAGTCAAGGAACATGGACAAGCACATATACAGATGGAAACCGTCTTGTTTGGCTTGGAACATACAATGATGCTGGTGTTACTTCAGACAGTTTTACGGGATATTTGAGTGACATCAGATGTGTAAAAGGCACCGCTGTCTATACTTCTGCATTTACACCGCCAACAACACGTCTAACAGCAATCACAAACACCAGTCTGTTAACTTGTCACCTACCATACTTCGCAGATGGATCAACAAGTGATCATACAATAACTGAATCTTCGGGTAACACCAAAACCGAGCCATTTACACCATACGAACACACTATATACACTGATACAGATGACGGGGGTTCTATTAAACTATCAGCCAGTGGTGATTATGTAGGATTCTCAAATAGCACAGATTTTGACTTTACTGGTGATTTTACTATAGCTGCTTGGGTTTACCGTACTGGTTCTACTGGCTACGATTCAATTATTGCTATCACTGATTCAGGTAATGATGGTTTATGTTCAATAGGAACTACTAGATTATTATTAAGAACTGCTGCTGGGGGCGCGGTAGTTGATACTTCGAGCTATACTATACCTACTAAGAGGTGGACACACGTTGCATTGACTCGATCGGGATCAGACATAAAATTATTTTTAAATGGGAAAGCAGTTGTTTCTGCCACAAGTTCAGCCACCATCTCAGAAGGTAACTTAAATATTGAAGGAAGAATTGGTAGCAGAGTTAATAGTGCTAACATTGGATATTTGTATGCTAACATCGCTGATCTATATGTAAAAAACGGTACAGCAGATTACACTGCAGATTTCACTCCACCGTTAACACCCGTATCATCAACAGGCACGGTACTACACACTAAGGGTACGGGTGCTGGCATCATTGATAAGTCTCAGTCAGTCAAATCATTGACACTCAATGGAGATGTTAAATCGTCCACTACTCAGACAAAGTATCTGAGCTCGTCGATGTATTTTGATGGGACTGGTGATTATATAACTGTACCAAAAAGCGAGTTAATATCTAATTGGAATAGTGAAAACTTTACTGTTGAAGCTTGGGTGTACCCTACTGCGTCATCTGGGTATAATGTTTTATTTAGTGACTGGGGACCAACACCTAGAACATTCGCTACCGGAATTTTAGATGGTAACTGGTATTTTACTTGGACACCCAATGGGGGATCTACCAGCACTTTAACTGGATCTGCTGTAACACTAAACCAATGGTATCATTTTGCTGTAACTAAAAGTGGTACTACAAATGCAACGGTAAGAATTTATATTAATGGTACATTAGATGCCACTCAGACTGGAGTAAATTTAGACAACTCAAGTACCAACGGTACAGCTATAGGATCTAAAGGAAATCTTGGAGATTATTGGGATGGTTATGTTTCTGATCTTCGTTTTTCTAGAGGCCTAGTCCGCTACACATCCAACTTTACACCGCCCACAGCAGCGTTAGAAGGGTAAATAGATTATGGCACGAATAGATTTCCCAAGTAATCCATCTAACGGACAGACTCTTACTGTTACCGTTGCCGGGGCTAATACCGTTTATACTTACAACAGTACGTATGGTGTATGGAGATCAAAAGGTACTGCTACGACAATTTCTTCAGGCGGTGGTGCTTCAGTAACAACATCTAACACAGCACCGTCCAGTCCAAGCTCTGGTGACCTTTGGTGGAACTCAATGGACGGCAATATGTACGTCTATTATAATGATGGTGATTCTAATCAGTGGGTTCAATCAAACGTAGCACAACCAGGTCCTACTGGCTCTGGTGGTTCTGGCGGCGGAGCATCTGTAACTAGCTATGCCAACACTTCGGCATTTCCTTCATCGGGAAATTCAGTTGGCGATTTTGCCTTTGCGACAAATACAAAGACCGTCCATATCTGGGATGGCAGTGAGTGGGATAAAATAGCAGCTGGTGTAGATGAAAGTCCAGTCATTATTACTGAGCCACCTTCCACCGTTACCTTGGATGGAAACGGTAGTAACAGTACTGTTACAATGCTTGCTACTGACCCAGAAGGTTTTGATATAACATATGGTATAGCATACAAAAATACAGGTAGCACCTTACCAGCACAACTACTTCAAACTCCAGTAATTAACCAAAGCAATGGTCAATATACATTTATACCATCTAGTAACACAGACTTGGCTGGAGCATTTAGAGCTAGACTAAGTGCATCAGATGGTGCTCGTACCACTACTAGGTTTGTAGATTTTACTTTAGCCTTTGCATTGCCTGTTACATATTTGGTAGTAGGTGGTGGCGGTAGTGGTGGTAGTGGTGTGTCTGGCGGTGGTGGTGGTGCCGGTGGTCTAGTATATGGAACCACATCTTTAAGCTCAAACTATACTATTCAGATTGTAGTCGGTGAAGGAGGAGAACCTACTCCAACAAGTGGAGACAACCAAGGTAATAACGGAGCCAATTCTGCTATTGTTGATGCAAGCTACGGAGCTGGTACCATCCTTGCATTAGGCGGTGGTGGCGGTGGCGGTGGCGGTGCCAACAATCCTGGACGTGATGGTGGTTCAGGTGGTGGTGGTACTGGATATGATAACACCGGCGCCGTTCAGGGTCCTGGTGGTGCTAACACTACTTGGGAAGGAGTTCGATATCCTGGACCATCTCAAGGCAATAAAGGTGGTACGGGAACATATAACGGAAGTGGCTGGGGTGGCGGTGGCGGTGGCGCCGGCGAAGATGGTTGGTCTTATAACACCACACCGGTATGTGAAGGAGGTGACGGTCTCTATTACAATATATCCGGATCTAATACAGCCTACGCTGGTGGTGGTGGCGGTGGTGGTTATAACGCCACCGGAAAAGCGGGTGGTGTTGGCGGTGGCGGTACAGGTGGATATCGAAATGGCGGTGTACCTGTACAGGCTACAAACGGTACCGGCGGTGGTGGAGGCGGTACTGGTTCCGGACAGGCATCCGGTAGGGGTGGTAGCGGCATTGTTATAATCAGGACAGCTTCATCTCAAGCAGCAACCGCTACCGGAACTTACTCAGTTGCAACTGTAGGTACAGATAAAGTATGGTCGTTTACTAGCAATGGTACCATTACTTTTACATAGGTAAATAACAAATGGCAGTAACTTTTCCAAACAGTCCATCGGACGGCGATCAGGTAACATTTGCGGGTGTTACCTACACGTACTATGCGACAAAAAGTGTTTGGCAGTCGTCTACTGCTAGCTTTGATGGTTACTTACAGGTTGCAAATCTTCAGCCTCAATTGGACAACTATTTACAGGTTGCTAACAGCACCTCATTTGCTACAACAAGCTCATTGGATGCTTATTTACAAGTAGCTAACAGTTTAACATTTGCTACTACTAGCCAACTTGATGGATACTTACAGGTTGCTAACAGTACTGGCTTTGCATCTAGTACCGACCTAGACGCTTACCTTCAAGTTGCTAATAGTACCTCCTTTGCTACTACTAGCCAATTAGATGGATACTTACAAGTTGCTAATGCTAATTTTGTAACTCAATCTACTTTAGATGGATACCTACAAGTAGCCAACAGTACAGGGTTTGCATCATCTACAGATCTCGATGCCTACTTACAAGTAGCCAATAGCACTAGCTTTGCAACTACTAGCCAACTTGATGGATACCTACAGGTAGCTAATAGTACCGGCTTTGCATCTAGTACCGACCTGGACGCTTACTTGCAAGTTGCAAACGTATCTAGTTATGGTTATGCCACTACTAGCCAGTTGGATGGATATCTACAGGTAGCAAACAGTACAGGGTTTGCGTCTAGTACCGACCTAGATGCTTACCTACAAGTTGCTAATGCTAATTTTGTAACTCAATCTACTTTAGATGGATATCTACAGGTAGCAAACAGTACAGGGTTTGCGTCTAGTACCGACCTAGATGCTTACCTACAAGTAGCTAATGCTACAACCTTAACTTCATTTGATGTAATTACAACTGCTCCTAGTGGCAACGGCTCTTTAATCTATACCAGTTCGAACGGTTCGTTTACCTTTACGCCTGCTAATGCTACTCAAGGCGGCGGTGGTGGTGGTGCTTCAGTAACTATTTCTGATGCTGCACCAAGCAGTCCTTCTGCAGGAGATATGTGGTTTGATTCTGAAGACCTTATTCTGTATGTTTACTACAACGACGGATCATCTAGTCAGTGGGTTAAGTCAAGTCCATCTGGTGTACCATCACCAGTAGCATTATCTGAAACTGCTCCATCATCGCCAAACGCTGGCGATTTGTGGTTCGACACTTCAGTACTCAAAGTATTCATTTATTATAACGATGGTGACTCGAGTCAGTGGATCGAAATCAATTCTTTAGCAGGTAATGAAGATACTGGTACTGCTACAAACGTAAACTGGGTAGAAAGAACATCTAACACCACTATTACTGCTGGTGAGAAATATATACTTAATACGTCATCAGCTTTAACTATAACGCTACCTGCTTCAGCATCTATTGGTGATGAAATTAGAATTATAGACGGAACAGGCAACGCAGCAACAAACAATATTACCATAGGACGCAATGGCCACAAGATCCAAGGGTCAGCAGCTGATATGGTAATCGACGTAAATAGAGCAGCGTTTGGATTAGTATACTATAACGCAACTCACGGCTGGGTATTCACAGAAAGGTAACATGGCAAATTATTCCGACATAAGATATGAAGTAACTGGAACAGACGTATACACGGCTATTTCAGATTTGCCGTTGTCTGGAGTTGACACGGGCACGCAAGCGTTTGTGTCTGGTACAAACAGATTGTATATGTGGACTGGCACTGGATGGTATAATATTGCCCTGATTAATACTAATCCGAGTTTAAGCGGCGCCGCTTCTTCTTACAGCTTGAGTAACGAAGGAGCAAACACTGTCGTCACATTATCGTCTACTGACCCAGAAGGAATACCTATTAGCTTTTCGGTAAGTCATTCAGGAATTGGTGTCGGTGCCAATGCTATTGCAACAGTTACTCAATCTAATAACATATTTACATTTACACCTACTACTAATACCGCTTTGGCAGGTACATTCACTACTACCTTTACAGCTAGCGATGGTGTAAACGTAGCCGTTGCCAATAGTTCGTTTACTTTGGCATTTATTGTTAATATCGAAAACAGCAATTACACTACAGCTTTAATTACATCAGTCGGTACCAATAATCAAGTTAATGATACTTTTGTAGATTCTAGTACTAACAGTCATACGATTACCGCAGCTGGTAATGCAACACAAACTACATTCAGTCCTTATCGGGAAGGTGGGTATTCGACTTATTTTGATGGAACTGGGGATTACATAAGATATGATGATGCATCATTAGCAGAAGGTACAGATGATTTTACAGTTGAATGTTGGGTATATCGGATTGGTTCTCAATCACAAAATGATACAGTTGTTGGTCACGATACCACTCCCGGCTATCAAATAGCCTTTGGTAGCACTAATAATCTTCGCTTCGATAAGACCGCCTCCGGTGGAGATGAACTTTTAGACACTGGAACTTTAGATGAAAATCGTTGGTATCATGTTGTTTATCAAAGATCATCTGGAACTTTGCAAGGGTTTTTAGATGGAGTATCTTTAGGAACTGCATCTGTAACCACTAATTTTACAAATGAACGAATAGAAGTTGGAGTTAATAGAGGCGGCACTGCATATTTTAATGGGTATTTGCGTGATGTAAGAATAATTAAAGGCACTGCATATTACAATTCAGCCGGCTTTAGTGTTCCTACGGAAACACTTACAGCTGTATCAGGTACAGGGTACTCCACAACATTGCTTACTTGCCATTTGCCATACATAGCCGATGGAGGAGCGAATTCTCTCACTCCAATAATAAACGGCGACACTAAGACCGAGCCATTCTCACCATACGACTACGAAACATATTCTGCTACAGACAATGGCGGGTCGATGTATCTTGATGGAACTGGGGATTATTTAAGTATTGCAGATCACGCAGATTTAGATATGGGCAGTTCAAATTTTACTATAGAAGGTTGGTATTATCCAGTTGTAACTCCGAGCAGTGCTAATGGATTGCTTTCAAAACGAGCAAATAGCAGTGAAGCAAATGGAGTCCTAATATATTTTGCAGCCGCCACTACTCCTGCCCCATCACTTTTAGTTGCACAGTCTGGTTCTTGGTCGATCAACTCTGCCTCTAGTATAGAATTTAAAACAGGTCAGTGGAATCATTTTGCTGCTGTAAGAAACGGAACTAGCTTTAAACTTTACATTAATGGAAAAGCAGGAGTATCAGTTACTAGTTCTATTACTGTAACTGATAATGGACATGCATTTGTAATAGGAGCAATGGGAGCAGATGGCTCTAACGTCTTAGCTGAAAGTAATATTGCAGATTTTCGTGTAGTAAAAGGTACAGCAGTCTACACAGCAGACTTCACTCCCCCAACAGCACCACTAACAGCAATCACCAACGCCTCTCTACTTCTCAGCGGAACCAACGCAGGCATCATTGATAAGTCTCAGACAGTAAAATCATTGACGCTAAACGGTGATGTAAAGTCATCTACTACTCAGACAAAGTATCTGTCGTCGTCAATGTATTTTGATGGGACTGGTGATAGAATAGAAGTAGCTAATAGTACTGAGTTACAAATGGGTACAGGGGACTTTACTTTTGAATGGTGGTGGTATCCTACTACAGCTGCAATAATGAGACCCATTTGTATAAATGGTACGGGGGCTGGTTCGTGGTCAATAGTTATGTATGCCAACCAGACTTTTGATCTAGTTTTTGCAACCTCACCAGTTTTTAGCTCAGTTATTTCATACTCTATAAACACTTGGGAGCATATTGCAATAGTTAGAGAAAATGGTACAGTAACTTGTTATATAGATGGGATTTCACAACAATCCGCAACAAACACAACAAATTTAAATGCTACTACTGTACTAGGAATAGGCTATGATACGGCAGCGAGCTCGCAAGCTTACCAAGGATATATAAGCGATGTCCGCATAACTAAAGGCCTAGCCAGATACACATCTAACTTCACACCACCCACAGCAGCGTTACAAGGGTAAATAGATTATGGCAACTGTAAATTTTCCAAACAGTCCATCTAACGGTCAAACATTAACGACCAATACTGGAATTACGTATACCTATAATTCTTCTAAGGCCAGGTGGGACGCTACAACTGGATACGTTACTGCCAGTGCACTTGACAATTATTTACAGGTAGCCAATGCTAGCAGTGGATCCACAGTTACAACATATTCTTCCAACACAGTCTTTCCTAGTAGCGGTAACGCTAACGGTGCCCTAGCATTTTCAAACTCTACCGGTGACCTATTTGTATGGAATGGTAGTCAGTGGGATAAGATTGCTCATGGTGTAGATGAAAGTCCAGTTATTTTAAGTGAACCGGTAAGTTCAGTAACTTTAAATGCCGATGGAAGTAATAGTAGTGTTACTATGTTGGCCACTGATCCCGAAGGATTTACAATAACGTACGGCATTGCATATAACAATGCAACGAATTCTTTACCAGCTCAGTTAATTTCAGCTCCTACCATAAGCTCTAATGGCGTATATACTTTTACTCCAACATCAAACACGTCACTAGAGGGATCTTTTAAAGCACGTTTGAGCGCATCTGATGGTGCAAATATAACTACTCGATTAGTAGATTTTGATCTTGCATTTTGGGCAACCGTTTCTGGAGGAACCACTACACAGGCTGGAGGCTATATCTACCATACGTTTACATCCTCTGGTACCTTATCAGTATCTCAAACTGGTACAGTTGAGTACATAGTCGTCGCAGGCGGCGGCGGTGGTGGTGGCCACGCTGGTGGTGCTGGAGGTGGTGGCGGTGGTGTACGATATGGTACAATGCTTGTAAATGCAGGTTCCGTTACCGTTACAGTAGGAAATGGCGGTTCGGGTTCCGGAAGTACTTCAGGTAGTAATGGTGGCACCGGTGGAGATTCGGTTTTAGGAAGTACAACTGCATCGGGCGGTGGTGCTGGTGCTGGCCATGCTGGAGCAGCAGGTGATGGTGGTTCTGGTGGTGGACAAGCTGGAGGCGGCGCAACGGGTCCCGGTTCAGGTAACGCTGGTTCATACTCTCCAGCTGAAGGTAATGATGGTGGAGCCTTTGGAGCAACTGGCTATGCAGCCGGTGGTGGCGGTGGCGGTGCAGGTGCCGCCGGCCAAGATAGTGGTGTAAATGCTTCTAGTGATGGTGGTAATGGTGGCGCTGGTTATCTGTGGGTAGACGGAAATTACTATGGTGGTGGCGGTGGTGGTGGCTCACACCACAGTGGAGGTTCAGGTGGTACCGGAGGCCAAGGAGGCGGCGGTGCAGGAGCTAATGGAGGATCGACTAATGGAGGAGCAGGTACAACCAACACCGGTGGTGGTGGCGGCGGTGCAGGAGGGTTAAATGGCTCTTTTGCAGGATCAGGCGGTGCTGGTGGTTCAGGTATAGTAATTGTACGCGTAGCGGCATAGGTAATAACAAATGGCAGTTAATTTCCCAACAAATCCATCAGACGGCGATACAGTAACGGTAGGTACCAAGACGTACAGTTATAGTACGTCTAAAGGTGTATGGAAAGATATTGCCGGAGCCGATACTACTCAGTCTATACTAGACAATTATCTTGAAGTAGCAAATAGCTCATCGATTGGTGTTACTACGTACTCCGCTTTGTCTGATTTGCCATTGTCAGGACAATCTACAGGTAAGATGGCTTATGTGTCAGGTACAAATAGATTGTATCTGTGGGCTGGTAGTGGCTGGTACAATATCGCGCTCGTTAATACAGACCCAAGCATTAGCGGAGCCAGTTCAACTTACAATCTTGATACAGGTGGTGCCAACACAGTTGTTACATTAGCTTCTTCTGATCCAGAAGGGCTACCGATTTCGTTCAGTTTGTCTACTTCAGGGCTTGGTGTCGGTGCTAATGCTATTGCCACTGTCACTCAATCTAATAACCTATTTACATTTACTCCTACAACTAACACGGCCCTAGCAGGTACATTTACAGCTACGTTTACTGCAAGTGATGGTGTAAACGTAGCAGTTGCTAACAGTTCGTTTACATTAGCATTCACAGTTAATAATAGTAACTACACTACGGCACTGATTACATCAGTTGGTAGCAATAATCAAGTTAATGATACTTTTGTAGATTCTAGTACTAATAGTCATACTATCACTGCTGCTGGTAATGCAACACAGTCTACTTTTAGTCCATATCGACATGGTGGGTATAGTATTTTCTGTGATGGTGTCAATGTAATGAATTTAGGGTTTTCTACTTTAAACTCTGGAAACTGGACATTTGAATGCTGGGCCCGTGTAGAAGTAGGTGAAACAATTTTAGGAAAATACGGCGGAGGAAACCAATTAGAGGCTTTTGGAGTATCGGGTACAACGGGTTATATGTATACCCACACAAACGTTGGTGTAGAAACTCCAACGTGTAATACTGATTTACGAGATGGAAAATGGCATTATCTTGTTTGGGAAAGATATAATGGTACTTATTATTATTGGGCTGATGGATCACTAGAAACTAGTTTTTCTAATTCAGAAACACCAGGTGCAACTGGTAATTGGGTGCTGGGAGGTGTTGCTAGCAGCCGTTTCAAAGGAAACATAAAAGAAGCTCGATTTAGTTTGAGTACTGCTGTATATAGTGGTAGTGCGCCTACTACTCCTACAGAGCCTCAGACTACCTCTAACGCTACTGATGCCTTCTTTACAGGTGTAGGTTTAGAGATAAAAGATTACTCAAGTAATAATAGATCCTTTACTGTTCCTAGCACATTTATAACAGCGCCTTCAAGTCCTTATGATTATTCAACATATTCTGCTACAGACAATGGCGGGTCAATGTATTTTGATGGAACTGGGGATTATTTGGCAATACCAGATAACTCAGCATTTGATTTTGGAACAGATCCTTTTACAATTGAAGCTTGGATTAATAATGACACAACCAGAGGTAATTATGATCGTATAGTAGCTGGGGGTACACAAGCAGATGGAGCCAACAATCAATGGTTTGTAGGTTTTTGGCCTGGAGCGCAAATTAATGTTGGTTACTATAACGGCAGTAGTTACACTGAAACACAATTTAATGTAGGAAGTATGCCAAACGAAGTCTGGCACCACTTGGCTATAGTAAGAAATGGAACTAATGTAGAATGTTTTTTTAACGGTGTATCTAAGGGTACGTGGAATGTAGGTACCAGCACAGCATTTAATACAGGAGCCGCTGGACTTATAATAGGTCATAGATACTCAAACGGTAGTCCTATTGAACCTTTTCACGGATATATTTCTGATCTACGTATCGTCAAAGGAACTGCCGTTTACACGTCGGCATTTACTCCTCCGACGGAACCACTAACAGCAATCACCAATACATCTTTGCTCCTCAGCGGTACGAACGCTGGCATCATTGATAAATCGCAGTCTGTTAAAACGATGACATTAACCGGAGGTACTAAATCCTCTACTACCCAATCTAAATATTTAACTTCATCTATCTTTTTTGATGGTGTAGATGATATGATACAGTTTCCTCGATTTGACGTTGGGGCAAGTGAGGACTTTACTATTGAGTTTTGGCATTATCTTACGGCTAGAGTCGATTCGTATCCAGCATTTTTTGGAAACTATGCTACATGGACAACTGGTACTCTACAATTTTTTGCTGGGCATGGCGGTAGTACTACTACGCAATACCAATTAGCGCACAATGGTTCCTTTCCAGCCATCAATGCAGGCACGGTAAACTATAACCAGTGGGTTCACGTTGCTATAGTAAGATATAATGGTACCATAACTGTTTACATTGACGGCACTAGTATTGGAACTGTAGCTAGCTCTGTCGCTTTAAGTGGTAATGGAACTAACTTTTTTATAGGTAGAAGTAGTGATACTGCAGATGGCCATATACAGGGATATCTTTCCGACTTCCGCATCACAAAAGGCCTAGCAAGATACACCGCCAACTTTACGCCACCCACCTCAGCTTTATTAGGCTAAGGTGTTTTGTTTTTATAAATACTATCATTCAAGGAGTATATTATGCCAGAAGTAAAGGACGCAATTGATCAACTTGCGGCTAAACAATATGATCAATTTAGTTCTACTGTGAGTGATCTATTAATGGATCGCCTTAAAGGTAGAATCGATAACGAGAAGTATGCGGTAGGGCAGTCTATTTTTGCCGAAGAGGAACCTGAAGAGGTTGATGCAGAACTCGATAGCGAAGACCAGGAATTAGAACAACCAGAGGAGACTTCTGATGAAGAAGTTTAAGGACCTGTTTGAGGATAGTCCAGCTCAGGACTACAAACCAAACAAGGAAGAGGACGATCAGGTAAAGAAGTACAAGCCTCGATCTAAAGGCGAAGAAGACTTTGCCAACATGCACAACGTCACTAAGACTGGTCATCCAGTTGCCTTTGATCATCAGTTTACTGGTAACATCGTTGGCAACCCAGATGAGCACGTAGGCGGCAAGAAGCATGCTGGTGGTGAAAGTCAGCCCATTAAGCAAGGTACATCTGAGACGCAGCCTGGTGGTTCTGAGTACAAAGAGCCAAAGCAGTATAGCAGGGGTGGAGAAAAGACTCCTGTAATGCAAGGTTCCTCGAAGATCAAAGAGAGCAAGAAGTTTAGCGACTTCCGAACAGTGCTTGACGAGGGGGTCGTCGATACTCTAAAAAAGATCAAAAGCAGTAAGCGCCCAGAATCTGTAAAGTTTAAGAACAACCAAACTTTAAAGGTCGATGCGGTTACTGCTAATAAAGTACTGTCAGTTCATGATGCTCTGAAGCCAGCTAACGCTAAGAAGTTCAGAGACAGTTTAGAAAAAGGCGAATCATCATTTATGACGATGGTTGATTTCGCTATGCAGAACGCATAAGGATTTACAATGCCTATAACAACCAATCAAAATAAGCCGGGCGGCTACGTGGTATTGAGAGCCACTGGTGCTGATACGCTTAATCTTGTAACCGCTGCGACTGCAGGAGAGACTGTTAATTCAATGTCAATCTCTCAAATTGTTTGGGCAGTAGATGGTACCAATCGTTGGACAGTAACTCGTGGTAGCGACACTGTTGCCATCCTTACTGGGTCTGGTGGCCAAGATTATCAAGGTATTCGCCTAGAGACAGATGCACAACTGACAGCAAACTGTAACGTAGCTCTTAGTGGCGGTAACGGTTACATCATTGTTCAGCTGCACAAGGTATCTGGAGAATGAGCATGAAGCTAATCACAGAGATTAACGAGTCCGTCGAGTATATTGCGGAAGCAAGAGAAGACGGTAAAAAGGACTACTTTATTCGTGGTCCTTTTATGCAAGCAAATATTAAGAACCGCAATGGACGAGTATATCCAGCTGAGGTTCTCGATAAGGAAGTAAACAGGTACGTTACAGAGAACGTACAAAAGAACAGAGCATATGGCGAACTTGGACATCCAACTAGTCCAACAATCAATCTTGATCGTGTCAGCCATATGATCAAAGAACTTACTAGAGACGGTGATAACTTTATCGGTAAGGCCAAGATCATGACAGAGACTCCTATGGGTCAAATTGTGAAGAACTTGATGGATGAAGGAGCTAGCTTGGGTGTTTCGTCTCGTGGAATGGGTTCGCTCAAGAATAAGAGCGGTGTAGCTGAAGTACAGAATGATTTCTATCTTGCAACAGCTGCAGACATCGTTGCAGACCCATCTGCACCAGATGCTTTCGTTGAAGGTATTATGGAAGGTAAGGAATGGGTATGGGACAACGGTATTATCCGAGAAGCGACCATTAACGACTATAAGGAAGTAATTGAGGAAGCTCCTTCCAAAGATTTGACAGAAGCCAAACTTAAAGTTTGGTCTGACTTCCTGTCCAAGCTATAATTTTTATAAATAACATTAGACCACTCAAAGGAGTTATAAAAATGTCTGAACAAGATATTCAAGAAGTAGAGCTCCAGGAGACTCAAGAGGAGCAGCTTGACGAGTTTAAAGCGTCAATGGGCGATCCTTCTGAAGTTCCTGAGCCTACGTCAGTAAAAGTAAAGCCACGTAAGGGCGACAAGAAAGTAGTAGATGATCCTAAGGATTCTCCTACTGCTGTAAAAGTACCTGGCACTAAGGCGGGTATGATTAACGCCATGATGTCCAAGATGAATGAGATGCCTACTAAGCAGCTTAAGGCATCTTATGGCAAGATGATGGCTGGTATGAAGATGGAAGACGTAGAATTCGAAGATGAAGCTATTGAAGAAGTTCATAGCGTCCGCGACCTTCCTAAGATTACCGCTGAAGATGTTTCAGTACTTGAGGACGTAACTGCTATGTTCGAAGGTGCGGATGATCTCAACGAGGAATTTAAAGAAAAGGCTGTTACTATTTTTGAAGCAGCTGTTGTAGCTAAGGTTAACGAGCAGCTTGAGAAGATTTCAACTAACTTCGAAGCTGAGCTTTCCGAAGAAGTAGATACTCTTCAGAAAGAACTGACTGAAAACCTTGATCAGTATCTTGATTACGTTGGTGAGCAGTGGATGGAAGAGAACCGTCTTGCTGTAGAGCAAGGTCTCAAGGCTGAGATGGTTGAAGATTTCTTGAAAGGCCTCAAAGGTCTGTTCGAGGATCATTATGTAGAAATCCCTGATGAGAAGGTAGACGTAGTAGAAGAGCTGGCAGCTCGGGCTGAAGAACTGGAGTCCAAGCTAAACGAGCAAATCGAAAAGAACGTTGAGCTTAAAGGTGTTGTTGAGCAACATGATCGGGATGAACTTGTTGAGTCTGTAAGCAATGGCCTTACGGATACTCAGAAGGCTAAATTTGAAACCTTAGCAGAAGGTATTGATTTTAGTAATGAAGAAACTTTCGTTAAGAAACTTAATGTTATTAAAGAAAGTTATTTTGGCAGTAGTGAAGATGTAACTTCGTCATATGAGTTGGACGACGATGAGCCTCTCTTGGAGGAAACGTCTGATAAAGCCGTGACATCCGAGATGGCCAATTACGTAAATGCCATTTCTAGGTCCATGAAGAAGTAATAATTATAAATAACTTTAGATAGATAAGAGGAGACTATCATGTTATCTGAACAACTTATCGAGAAGTGGCAGCCAGTACTCGATCACGGTGACCTTGGTGAAATCAAGGATTCACATCGTCGTGCTGTAACTGCTCAGCTTCTGGAAAATCAAGAGCGATCAGCTCGCGAGCAAGCAATGGGTTCAGGTGGATACCAAATGCCATCGCTGTTGGGTGAGGCTTCGCCTACCAACGCAATGGGTGGTTCTTCCGCTCCTGCTGTTTCACCAGCTGGTAACGTAGACCTTTTTGATCCAGTACTGATTTCATTGGTACGACGATCAATGCCAAACCTGATCGCTTATGACGTATGCGGCGTACAGCCAATGACTGGCCCAACTGGCCTGATCTTTGCAATGCGCGCTCGTTACTCAAACCAATCTGGTACTGAGGCTCTGTTTAACGAAGCTGATTCTTCGTTCTCTGCTTCTGCTTCTGGTAACACCGCTTCTAAAGCAGTTATCGACGGTGAAGGTAACCCAGGTGTAGGTCAAACTGGTACTGATCCAACTACTCGTGCAGTAGGTAACACCTACTCTGTTGAAACTGGTATGTCTACAACATCTGCTGAAGCTCTGGGTGATGGCGCTTCTAACGCTTTCAACGAGATGGCCTTCTCAATCGAGAAAGTTGCTGTAACGGCTGTTTCACGTGCTCTGAAAGCTGAGTACACGATGGAACTCGCTCAGGACCTGAAAGCTATCCACGGCCTCGATGCTGAGACTGAGCTTTCTAACATCCTGTCAGCTGAGATCCTGGCTGAAATTAACCGTGAAGTTGTCCGAACGATTAACTACACAGCTTCAGCTGGTGCTCAGGAGAACGTAGCTTCAACTGGTACATTTAACCTCGACGTTGATTCAAACGGTCGTTGGTCTGTAGAGCGCTTCAAGGGTCTGATCTTCCAGATCGAGCGTGATGCAAACGCAATTGCCAAAGCAACTCGTCGCGGTAAGGGTAACATCATGATCTGCTCTTCTGACGTAGCTTCTGCTCTTCAGATGGCTGGTGTTCTTGATTACACCCCTGCTTTGTCTGTAGGTCTTAACGTAGACGACACTGGTAACACCTTTGCTGGTGTACTGAATGGCCGGATCCGAGTTTACATCGATCCATACTTCAGCTCATCTGCTGGTAACCAGTACTACACTCTCGGCTACAAGGGCTCTAGCGCCTTTGATGCTGGTATCTTCTACTGCCCATATGTACCTCTGCAGATGGTACGTGCGGTTGGCGAGGACACCTTCCAGCCTAAGATTGGCTTCAAGACTCGTTACGGCATGGTTGCTAACCCATTTGCAGAAGGCACAACTGCTGGCAATGGTACAATCAGCTTCAACAACAGGAACGTGTACTACCGTCTTGTTTCAGTAACGAACCTGATGTAATAAAAAGACCCGTAAGGGCGATTTTAGACGGGGGCTTCGGCCCCCGTTTTTTTTGTCTGGATAAATAATGTAGGAGGACAATATGGCTGCAACAGACAACCAACCTAGTAACAAAAGTTACCTATCGCCGTTAGGTTTCAGGTTTGTGCTTAATCGTACCCCCAATACCAGTTACTTTACACAAAATGTAAGGTTGCCTACTTTGACGTTAGGGCAGTTCGATATCGAAGACCCATTTGTTAAACTACCAACTCCTGGCACTAAATTATCATTTGAGCCTCTTGACATTACTTTCATGGTAGATGAAGATATGACTAACTATCTTGAACTACATGACTGGTTGCGTGGCCTTGGCTTTCCGGAGTCTTTTGATCAATACGGTAATCTTATAAGACAAAACAGCGCTTCCTTGCTTACTAATGACTCCGCAGTATTCAGTGATGGGACCTTAATGGTGTTATCAAGTCATCAAAATGCTAATGTTAAAATTGTTTTTGAAGATATGTTCCCAATTGCGTTGTCTGATCTGTCATTTGATAGTACACTAACCGATGTTGAATATCTTAAAGCCACTGTTACTTTTAGATATAGAGTTTATACTATTGAAAAGATTTAATTATGAAAATAGAGCAAGTGATCGAGATGTGGCAGCAAGACGCCAAGATAGATGATGTTGATCTGGATACAGAGTCATTAAACGTACCTGTATTGCATGGTAAATACCTAAAGCTATTCTATGAGCAGAAGCTCAAACTCAAAAAGTATAAGATTCAATATAAGTCGCTCAATAAAGTGTTGAGTGAATATTATCGTGGTGAATTGAATAATCCTGAAGACCTAAAACATATTGGACGCGATCCTTGGGAGAAGCATGTTCTCAAGGCAGACGTGTCTCAATACATTGAAGGCGATCAGGAGATGGTTGATCTTGTTACTCGTATGGTGTATCAAGAGCAAGTTGTTTCGTTATTGGAAGATATTATGAAAAGTATAAACAATAGAGGCTTCCATATTAATGCAGCGATCAACTGGAGGAAACTCACCCAGTTCGGCGTATAGAGAATTGTTAGTAATTGATAAAGTGAATGAGACCTTTTTGAAGGTCAACTGTAACCAGGGTATTGCGCAGGAGCTAAATGAGTTCTTTTCATTCTTTGCGCCTGGGTATAAGTTTATGCCAGCGTTCAAGCGTAGGCAGTGGGATGGCCGTATCCGTTTGTTTAATAATCGCAACAACGGATTGTACGTTGGACTGTTACCATATCTAAAGAGCTTCTGTGATGAGAGAGATTACGATTTAGAATTTAGCTCTGATCTAGAGCTGCAAGAAGAGTTCTCGTTCCAAGAAGCAGTAGAGTTTGCAGGTGAGATTAACTTACCGTTTGAACCACGTAAGTATCAACTAGAAGCATTTACACACTGTATCCGTAACAACAGATCAATGATCCTATCTCCAACTGGATCTGGTAAGTCGTTGATCATTTATCTACTATCAAGATTCTACAATGAGAAGACGTTGATAGTAGTACCAACAGTATCATTGGTTCGTCAGATGTATAGTGACTTCAAGGACTATGGATACAAAGAAGAATGTAAACTGATTAGTGCTGGTGTCGATAAAGAGATTATCGATGAAGACATTACCATTACTACTTGGCAGTCAATATACAAGATGCCAAAGAAATGGTTCGATCAGTTTAATGTAGTGATAGGTGACGAAGCTCATCTATTCAAAGCAAAGTCTCTCACTACCATCATGACGAGGTTAAGTGATTGTAAGTACCGGTTTGGATTTACTGGTACGTTAGATGGTACAGAGACACATAAGTTAGTATTGGAAGGTTTGTTTGGCACGGTTAAGTCTTTCGTAAAGACCAAGCAGCTGATTGAAGGTAACACACTAGCAGACCTCAAGATCAAGATACTTGTATTGAAGTACAGTGAGCTTACAAAGAAAGCTCACAAAGAAGATAAGTTCCATGAAGAGATGGACTTCATTACTCAGAATGATAAACGAAACAATTTTATATCAAATCTGACGCTATCGCTAGAAGGAAACACACTAGTCCTGTTTAGCTTTGTTGAAAAACACGGTAAGGTGCTGTATGATATGGTGAACAGTAAAGTTGCTAAAGGACGTCAAGTATTTTTTGTATTTGGAGGAACTGATGCCGATACCAGAGAGAGTATCCGTGCCATCACGGAGAAAGAATCAAACGCAATCATTATCGCTTCTTACGGAACATTCAGCACTGGGATTAACATACGCAATCTACATAACATCGTGTTTGCTAGCCCTAGCAAGTCTCGGATTCGCAATCTACAGTCTATTGGCCGCGGGTTGAGAAAGAGTGATAGTAAAACTGTTTGCACGCTGTACGATATTGCAGACGATCTTCAATACAAAAAGAGTGTAAACCATACACTAAGACATTTGTATGAACGTGTTAAGATTTACAACGAAGAACAGTTTGATTACAAGATGTACAAAATTAAACTAGAGAACTAACTTATGGCTAAGAAAAGAGCAAATTATATCAACAACCCTGACTTCCTTCAGGCGATGATTGAGTATCGTGAGAAGGTTGCCGAGGCCAAAGAATCTGGGAAGCCAAAACCTCAAGTACCTCCATACATCGGTGAGTGCTTTATGAAGATCGCGACAAGGTTATCTCACAAACCAAACTTTATCAATTACTCGTTTAGAGACGAGATGATCTGTGACGGTATCGAGAACTGCATGCAGTACATCGATAACTTCAATCCAGAAAAGTCAAAGAACCCATTTGCTTACTTTACTCAGATCATTTACTTTGCTTTCCTTCGTCGTATCGATAAAGAGAAGAAGCAGCTGTATATCAAGTTCAAAATGTCTGAGAGACTAAACATCGATGAGGCTACAAGCGATCGTCAAGACCATGACTCTGATGTTCACTTCAACGATGGTATTAAGAATGACGTAGACAGTCAAGAATACATCGACAACTTTATCAAGTCGTTTGAAGAAAGTCGTAAGACTAAAAACAAAAAGGCAAAGAATGAAGAAAAAGTTTAAGCATGCTTATATTGATGTTGCAGAGAGGTTTGGTCAACTTAGTCATTCTCAAAAGTTAAAGGTTGGTGCTATTATTGTCAAGGACAACCGCATCATCAGTATTGGTTACAACGGTATGCCTTCTGGTTGGGATAACGTATGTGAAGAGCCTGTGATGGAAGACGGTGAGCATGAACCCAACTACTTCTACAAATCAAAGAAAGAGGTTTTGCATGCAGAAAGTAATGCTATTGCAAAGGTTGCCAAAAGCAATGAAAGCTGCGATAATGCTACGTTATTCTGTACACATGAGCCATGCCTTGAGTGTGCAAAGCTAATCCTGCAGAGCGGTATTACTGCAGTATACTACAAGAACGCGTATGACTCTCTCAACTACGGTAGTGGTGTAGAGTTCCTTAAGCAGTCAAACATATATGTTGAGCTAGTAGATGAAGATAGCACTTATCACTGATACGCACTTTGGTGCTCGTAATGACAGTCAGGCTTTTGCCAAACACTTTTATCAATTCTACAACAAAGTGTTCTTTCCGTACCTAGATGAACATAACATTGAGACAGTAGTTCATTTAGGTGACATAGTAGACAGACGTAAGTATATTAACTACACGTCTGCCAGGCTTCTTCGTGAAGCACTGATCAAACCGTTGCATAAACGTAACATTGAAGCTCACTTCCTCATTGGTAATCACGATACTTACTTTAAGAACACTAACGAGATTAACTCTCTCAACGAGCTGTACTCTAACAACAGCTATCCCAACATCCACATCTATGCAAACGAACCTGAAGCGGTGAACTTTGATGGGTGTGAGATTCTTCTTACTCCTTGGATCTGTAGTGGCAACTATGAAAGGTCTATGGAGATCATCAGTAACACGTCAGCACAAATATTATTTGGACATCTAGAGCTAAAAGGATTCGAGATGTACAAGGGAGCGATTAATAACCATGGATTTGACAGCACTGTTTTTAGTAATTTTGATATCGTGTGTAGTGGCCATTTTCACCACAAGTCTACTGTGGGTAATATCAACTACCTTGGAGCCCCTTATCAAATTACTTGGTCTGATTACGATGACCCTCGTGGTTGGCATATTTTTGATACAGATACTCGTACCTTGGAGTTTATCCCTAATCCATTAGAGATGTTTGCTAAGATCCATTACGACGATAGCAATACAACAATGGAGCTGGTAGTAAACCAAAACTTTGATCAGTACAAAGATAAGTATGTAAAAGTAATCATTCGTGAGAAGACTAACCCATACTGGTTTGATATCTTTATCGATAAACTAGAAAAGGCTGGTCCTCACAATGTACAAGTTGTAGAAGACCATCTACACCTCGACCTCGAGTCTGACGATGAGATTGTCAACGAAGCTGAAGATACGATGACTATACTTACAAAGTATATCGAGGCTTTAGACATTAGTACCGACAAACAACTCGTTGAGCAGACAATAAAAGACCTGTATAATGAAGCGCTTACAATAGCGTAACACTCTATATGATTCTATTCAAATATATTCGATGGAAGAATATTCTGTCCACTGGCAATAGCTGGACAGAAATAAAACTCAACAAATCCAAGTCGACATTAATTGTTGGAGAGAATGGTTCTGGTAAGTCCACCATTCTCGACGCGTTGTCGTGGTCCTTATATGGTAAGGCGTTTCGCAAAGTCAATAAGGTACAGATGATAAACTCTATCAATGGCAAAGGTGCTGAAGTACAGGTAGAGTTTATGATTGGAAAGGACAACTATCAAGTGAACCGTACTATCAAGAAGTATGGGTCGTCAATGTTTGAGATATACAAGAACGATAAGTTAGTAGATCAAGCTGCTAATTCGAGAGACTACCAAGAGCATCTGGAACGTCAGATACTCAAGATGAACCATAGATCGTTTTGTCAGATTGTAGTACTTGGTAGTGCTACGTTTATGCCGTTCATGCAACTGTCAGCTCAGCATCGAAGAGAGGTGATTGAGGATCTGTTAGACATTGAAATCTTTACTACGATGAATACTCTCCTCAAAGAGAAGGTGTCTACTAACAAAGATAGTCTACAGCAAGTTGTATACGATACTGACATCCTAAACGAAAAGATTGATCTACAGAACCAATACTTAAAGACCGTCAAGGATGATAACGATAAACGTATCCAACAGCATCATGACAAGATAGAAAAGTCTCGTAGCGAGATACGTGACTACGAGCAGCAGATTGAAGGACTTAACACTCAAGTACAGAATCTAAGCGAACAGATTGCAGACAAGGATTCTGTATCCAAGAAGAAGAAAAAGATCGAGCAGTTGGAGTATAAGCTCAAGGATAAGATTGCATCGCTCGAGAAAGAAATACAGTTTTATGATAACCACGACAACTGTCCTACATGTAAACAGGACATTGATCACGAGTTTAAGTGCAGTACAGTTGAGAATAAGAACAGTACGTTGACTGAAACGTCAAAAGGATTTAATCAACTACAGGAAGAATATCAGAAGGTAACCGACCGCATGGAGCAGATATCTGATATTCAACAACAAGTAAATGATCTGTTGAATGAGATTAACAGTAATAACTCTCACATCAACGCTATTAATCAAATGATTAGCAGCGTCCAAAAAGACATTGATCAACTGCAGTCAGAAGACCAAGATACCAGCGAACTTAGTGGTAAGCTGGACGAGCTTAATCAGCAGCTAGAAGCGTGTCAAACACGCAGAGAGGAACTTTCTACTGAGAAGAGTGTACTTGATATTGCTCAGCTTATCTTAAAGGACAGCGGTATTAAAACAAAAATTATTAAACAGTACG
>Ga0222718_10000893_pt1 | contig 30437 bp, 24 predicted proteins | sample C33_27DmetaG_FD_165045 | JGI IMG/M metagenome (GOLD analysis project Ga0222718, IMG submission 165045) | Estuarine water microbial communities from San Francisco Bay, California, United States - C33_27D | ecosystem: Environmental > Aquatic > Marine > Unclassified | place: USA: California...
TGACATCGATGAGGCTTACAATTTCCGCTTCTAGAGGCAGTGGACGAACAGTTGAAAAGGAGGCTGTTTCGTCACAGCCAAGAGCATCCACAAAGCTAAATGTATAATTGCCGTCTGGAAGATTATTAAACACAACGGTTAAGTTCTCAATACTAAATTGAGACGTCACCCCATCATTGTTAAATAGGAAGCCTGTATTGTCCACGGGAGAATTTTCATCGTAGATCACTTGATTGGTGTCGCTATTAAAAATACTCCAACTTTGCAATGGATATGAAACACTGTTTAAGGTCAAGTCCACAACTGATGTTGTGTCCTCAAAGCATTCATAACCCGAAAAATTGATATCTAAACCAAAATTATAAGCTTGAGAAATGGTAAATGCTGCAGGAAACAGGGCGGTTCCCGGTGCAGGAAAAGTCTGACCACACTCATTAGTCACATAATAATAATAGGTGCCCAAAGCCAGATTCCCAAACTCAAAAACACCATTTGTTGATACCCAAGCTTGTCCTGTTGTTGGATCTAAAACCTCACTACTGAGAACACCAGTTTCAGAATTGTACGTATTGTACAAATGAAGCTCATAATCCCTACATGGAAACTGAGAATCATCGAATTGCCCCTCATTTACAACCTCATACATTTGAATGAGGTATTCGTTATCACAGGCATTAAAATAGGATTGAACAACGGTTAAATTACAGATTATGTTCCAGACTAAAGTAGCCTGGAAAGTAGATCCTGTTGACGGTGTAATGGTAATATTTACGCTCAACTGTCTCGCACAATCACCAGTATAGGTTATTTGATTTGTGGAAGCGTCATAGGTCCAATTTGTGCCAGACGAATTATTTAGCGTAAAGGTCCAGCCAGATGGGATAGGGTTTTCTGCATTCCAACCATAAACAGCTGTCGGCGTGCCTCCGATAATTTCATGAATGGTCAGTTTGTCTAAACTTGGCGCTATCACCGCTGTATTCTCAGACAATTCAAATAAATGATTAGTGTTTGGATCAACGGTATAGGTGTAATTTTGGCCAGTTGCACCAGTGGGAACAACATAAGTTTGCGCCGAAACTGTCCACAAAGACAGAAACCCAACAAAAGTGACCACAAGATGCTTTAAACAGAAATTCATTTTTTTAAGTTGAAAATATGAACATTTTCTTAAAAATAGAAATAAATATTGACAACAACGTTTAATTAATCAAAACAAAAATCGTTCCCAAAATTAGATTATATATTTTTAATTTACAGGAATTAGTTAGATCGCACAAACATCCAACCAATAGTAGTCATGCAAAAAGCGCTTATGAAGATTGACGAAGCAGAAATTTCGGGGCAATAATTGTAGTTTTCGGCTTCAAGACGTTAGATTTGATTAGTCTTACCACTTCCTCTGCTGCCGATGAGCCTATTTTGTTTTCTTGTAAATCGATGACACTGAGGGATGGGGCATACTCTTTAGACAGTTCACCATTGGATGCAGCTATAATTTTGAAATTTTCAGGCACATTTCTGCCAATATCAATAGCACATTTGAGTGTCTTTATACCCAGTCGTTCATCAACGGCAAAGGCACCGTCAATTTTGTTGTTATTGTAGAGAAAATCAGAGATTTCTTTCTCACTATCGTCCAAATCGAGAACCTCAAGTCTTATAACAGAACTACCTGAGGATAATTGATACCACTTTCGAGTAAATCCCTCCTCACGTCTTTTGATTACCTCTAAATCAGAATTAACTACAACAAGCAATGGATTGCGACATTCGGCAATGTACAGTTGATGTGCTGCCTGGGCACCACCACTTGCGTCATTGCTGATGATTTGGGAACAATTAATTTCATCACTCACACGATCAAAAAGAACCAAAGGGAATTCATTATCAATCAATTGCTTAAAATGGTCAAACTTTTTTTTCTTTTGAGTTTCAATTGACAAGGCAACGACGAGCCCGTCTACACTGCCGTTGGTTAACATTTCAATATATCGAACCTCATTGTCCAACGATTCATTAGTGATACAAGTCATAATGGAGTAGCCTTGCTTTTCAGCTGACTCTTGAATGCTATTTAGCGCTTTGACGAAATAATAATTAAGCAAGTCAGGAATAATTACTCCAATGGTATTAGTGCGACTTTGTTTTAGGTTTTTAGCTAGTGTATTTGGCCGATAATTCAGTGCTTTACTCAGTTCAAGTACTCTTTTTTTCGTCTGATAACTGATCTCGTTACTGTCACTAAGCGCTTTTGAAACGGTAGATACTGACAAGCCTAGTTGTCGGGCTAAATCTGTAAGTTTTATGTGTTGTTTGGCCAATTCTGCTTCTTTTAGAATGTCACTTCTGCAGAAACAACTTGATCTCCGCGTTTGACTGTGACTGTGGTAGCGTTACCCTCTTCAAACTTGGAGAGGGCCTGCATATAGCCCATCATATCTTTGACAACGTAGTCTCCCAAGGCAATCACCACATCTCCTTTTTGCAGGCCTGCTTTTTGGGCAGGCTTATCCTCACTAACCCCATCAATGCGCATACCTATTCCATCAAAAAGATAGTCGGGAATTACACCCAATGTGACTTTAAAGCGCGGTGTTTCTGTTTCATCACTAGCGGTTTTTCGAAAAGCCAATTCGCCATTGTTATCAAGATCGGAAATCAGTGCCAAAATATAATCAGAGATCAATTGCATCCCTTCGTAATTCAACTTATCGGCATCGTCAGTAGGTTTGTGATAATCGCTGTGTTGTCCTGTGAAAAAATGCAATACTGGTAGGTCTCCAAGGTAAAATGAGGTGTGATCGGAAGGACCTACACCCGACTCGTTTTCAATGATTTTAAAAGTCTCATTATTGGACATTATGGTCTGTTTGAATATTGGGGAAGTACCAGTGCCATAGACTGCCAGTGTATTGTCATTAGACAATCGGCCAACCATGTCCATATTAAACATATAATTGACGTCGGTGAGCGGAATAGTAGCATTTTTGACAAAAAAATTAGACCCTAAAAGACCCAGTTCTTCACCCGAAAAAGCCATGAATAAATAGTTGTTGTTTTTATTTTGGTCTCGTAATCTATAAGCCAAATTGAGCATCACGGCAACGCCGCTGGCATTGTCATCGGCCCCGTTATGAATTTCTTTATCTTCGCCTCTAAACAAGGATCCTCCCAGATCGCCATAGCCCAAATGGTCATAATGAGCTCCAATAACTACAGTCCTCTCGGCCTTGTTGTCAATGAAGCCCAATACATTGCGCCCCACTATGGTGTTGTCAACTTCTTCATCAGTAAAACTGGCCTCCGAGTGAGGATCTGTTTTAGGTGTAAATTTAAAATCTTGAAAATAGCCCATGGTACCTTTCTCATCCAGTCCCAAATCTTCGAAACGTTGTGCAATATAATCGGCAGCTATTCTCTCACCTTCCGAACCCGTTTGCCTCCCTTGAAGTTCATCGCTGGCTAAAAATTCGACATCCGCCCTTAAATTATTCTCAAGTACTGGCTGATGAGCACAACCAACGAGCGTTAATAATAATACCGATAGCGACATTTGCTTGACCATAATAATTCTATTTTTGTCAAAATTATCAATAAAAAAGATCATGAAGTTTATATATGCCTTTTTATTTGTTGCCCTGGCTTTTTCCTGCAAAGACAACACAAATAAAACCTCCCAAGATCAGGCAAATTCTAACCGAAAAGACAGCCTCATTTTCCCAGAAGAAATTCATTTTAAATCCATTCGCCAGGTAACCTTTGGCGGTGATAATGCCGAAGCTTATTGGAGTTTCGACGACCAACAACTGGTCTTTCAATCCAACAATACCGCGTGGGGTTTGGGATGTGATCAGATGTTTATTATGAATCAAAATGAAACTTTCGATAGTATTGCTCCTGCTATGGTAAGTACAGGTCTTGGGCGAACCACCTGTGCCTACTTTTTACCCGACAATGAGCATTTCGTTTATGGTTCGACCCATTTAGAGGGCGACGATTGTCCAGAAGCTCCACTACGTCGCGAAGGGAAATATGTATGGCCTATTTACGAAAGTTATGACATTTTTGTTGCCGACCTGCAAGGAAATATCACTGGCCAATTGACCAATGAACCGGGTTATGATGCAGAAGCAACGGTTTCGCCTCAAGGTGATAAAATTGTTTTTACCTCAATGAGAACTGGAGATTTGGAGTTGTTTACCATGAATTTGGACGGCTCCGATGTAAAACAAATTACAAGTGAATTGGGCTATGACGGTGGCGCATTTTTCTCCCCCGATGGAACCAAATTGATTTTCCGATCTTCCCGACCCAAAACTGAAGAGGAAATTAAAGAATATAAAAACCTACTCCAAGAAGGTTTGGTGCAGCCTACCAATATGGAGCTTTACATTTGTAATGCCGACGGTAGCGATTTACGCCAATTGACCAATTTAGGCAATGCCAATTGGAGTCCATTTTTCCATCCTAGCGGAAAAAAGATATTGTTTTCTTCCAATTTCGAGGCAGAACGGGGCTTCCCTTTTAACCTTTACATGATTGACATTGACGGGAAAAATTTGGAGCGCGTGACCCACGGCCTAACCTTTGACGCCTTCCCAGTTTTCTCCAATGACGGGAAAAAATTGGTATTCTCCTCTAATCGGAACAACGGTGGTGGCCGCGATACGAACCTATTTATTGCAGAGTGGCAAGATTAGGGGCGCCTAATTATTCTGTGCAACTGGAATAGTCAAAGTTTTCTCGAAAATAGGTGCCAGCAAACTGATCCTCTGAGTCGTACCAGTCGATGACTTGACCCTCACATTTGAAAACAGGAGTCAAACGAGACTCATTCCCGAAATTCATATCAACGACCACTTGATCGCCGTCCCAAACCCAGCTATTTGGATTGGGAATGGCCGTTTCGACTCCACCAAAGGTGCCGTCTGAACTGTAGATCGTATAGCGCAAGGTATCCGTAAACTCATACATCACAGTAGTTTCAAATCCCACCAAATGCCAACGGCCAACTAGGGATGGTTCAACTTCAGGATTGACAGAAACTTCATCGCTGTTGCAGCTGAGCATCAGAGCGACAAATGATAGGGTAAAACACATGTTTTTCATAAAAATGATGATTTAATCCTTAGGCCTTTAAAACTGGATAAAGACCGATTTTGACTGTATTTGATTTTTAAAAGTCAAGTGAAAGTACTAAAAAAGTTAATAAAATAAACTTATTTCTCAAGAGACTTGACTAGGCGATGACTGTGTTGAAATACCAACCATTAATTTTGCTCCAAAATTTTTCTAGGATATCAGTGGAGACATACCATGTCATTGAGAGAGAGCAGCTAATTGTTCTTAAACCCTTTTATCTTAAATTCATTTACATAGAAGAGGAACCCTTCCATTCTCGTCGAAAAATCCGAGTGGTGCCAAAGCCCATCACTGCTGATCTCATAAACGTGATGTTTTGCTGATCAAGCACTTTAAACTGGAGTTTATTTTTTAATAACTGTCTGTCAAAGTTTTGATGGCTAAATTGTCGGTAAATGATTTGATGTCTTGTGAAAAATCTTTTTGAATAAAGATGGTTTTTTCAGAATTTGGGAGCATATCAAAGTAATTGTCAGAAAAATTATATTGAGAGTTTGAGGAAATAAAAACATTTTTAGCCAGTTTATCGGTTCTTAATTTTACTGTGAATTGATTATTATTTTCACTAACCGAGTAAACTATTCTAGGGCTTACAAGATTTAATTCTTTAATGGGTTTAAAATACATGATGTTTTTTGACAGGACTTTATCATTTGCTTTGAGCTCAGTATAGAGCAGTGTGTTGTCTGGCATGTCACCAATCAAAAATTCATTTTTCGTCAGCTCTAAAAAACTGTTAGTACTATTAGCTTCAATCCTAATTTGTTTATTCCATTGTTTTATTTGGTTCCCATCGAAATCAATTAAATGTGTTTTGAGATTTGCTTCAATAGCATGAATAGAGTCTGAAACCACAAATACTTTTACACTATCATCACTGCTTTCATAGCTAACTAAATAATTTCGAAATGATTTTTGTGCTGAATAATGGAGTGCCTTCCATTTCCCATAATAATCGATACTTGACCAAGATACCGCAGGCCAACAATCATTGAGTTGCCAATATAAACTACCCATGCATCTATCTTTATTTCTTCTATGTGCTTCGATTCCGATATTTACGCCATCAGCTTGAAGTAATTGACTTACGTATAAAAGGTTCTCAAAATCTTTTGGTTCTTTATAATACCTCTTCATGTAATCTTCAATGGTCACATTCCCAATACTTGATCTTTGGTGTGATTTCATGACTTCTGAATAAATATCATAGTCTTCTGGAGATGTGTATTTTTTCACAGAATTAAACTCTGGAAAAGATTGAAATCCGTATTCAGACATAAAACGCGGAATAGCAGTGTTATAATTTTCAAACGGTTTTTTTCCCCACCAAACATCCCAGTAATGATAATCGCCATCGGTAAAAGAGATTTTTTTACCTGGCGCACTACTTGGTGACGAGGCCCAATATTGACGGTTACTATCATATTGCATTACGACATCTGGAAGAATTGTATGAAATAAATCTTCATATGATTGCCACATCATCTCTGCTACTTCTTTGGATTGGTCTTCGGCAACATTTTCTTTCCAACCCCAATTTTGCCAAGCCCATTGATTTTCATTATTTCCACACCAAAGTGCAATTGACGCGTGGTTTCTAAGGCGTTTTACATTATAAATCGCTTCCTGTTTTGCGTTTTCGAGAAAAGAGTCATCTCCTGGATACATCGCGCAAGCAAACATAAAATCTTGCCATACTAATAATCCCTTTTCGTCACATAAATCATAAAATAAATCCTTTTCATATATACCACCACCCCATACACGAATCATGTTCATGTTTGCTTGCTTAGCGGAGTTTAGAATGAATTCATAATGAGATTTATCTGGTTTGGTCGGAAAAGGGTCTTGTGGAATATAGTTGGCTCCTTTCATAAAAACAGGGTACCCATTAACCTTAAAGTAAAATTCAGATCCCAAGGAGTCTTTATCTGTGACTAAGGTTATGTTCCGCAAGCCAATTCTATGTGATTTTGAGTCAGTATTTGAGTTTGAATTGATGATTACTTCAACATTATAGAGCACTTGCTCGCCCATTCCATTAGGCCACCACAATTCAGGGTTCTTTATATGAAAAGGAACTTTCAGCAAATTTTTTCCTTTAATCAATGCAAAATTAGATGACTTGATCGGTTTATTATTAACCAGAACTTCGACATTCGCTTCATCAACGGATGCTATAGCATCGACCTCTATAATTGCCGTTAAATTTGCTATACTGTCTAAACGGGTTTGTTTTATAAATAAATCTTCGATTTTAATAGCAGACCATCCTCTTAGTTTGACTGGTTTCCAAATGCCAGAGGTCACCAATCTTGGACCCCAATCCCAACCAAAGTGATAACCTGCTTTTCGCGACAATATACCCACCTTTTTAGCACCATCTACTTGTCCAATTTCAGCTAAGTCATTTCCAGATTCAGGAAGTTTATACCCTATCTCATCATGCTTTTGAAGCCCTTTAACTATTGGGGATTCAAATATTATACGCAATGTGTTTCTACCTTTTTTCAGTAAGGTTTTACAATCAATGATATAATTTCTAAACATATTATCAGTTTGTAAAATCAATGAGTCGTTTAAAATGATTTTACTGTAAGTGTCTAAACCCAAAAACTCTAACTCAAGATGTTGCTTTGACAATAAATCTTCTGAGACGTTAAAGTCTGTTTTGTATTGCCAGTCTAATTTATCAATCCATTGCAGATCAAGCTCGTTTAGTCTAAAGAAAGGGTCTTCAATTTTATCATTGTTTAATAAATCTAAATGAACTGACCCGGGTACTTGAGCACTGAGCCATTCGGTATCTCCAACTTGTTGAAAGTGCCAATTGTCGTTTAATTCAACTTCATGAACTGTTGAATTATTATTTCGACAAGCACAGAAAGATATTAAGACTGCAACTGCAATCAATTTTAGACTAAGGTCATAGCAATTTTTCATCGTGGAAAAAGTAATTATATTTATTGATTTGATCTAAACATAAGCAAAGTTTTTTCATTTGGATTGCTAATTAATGATTGTGAGATAATGATTTAAAACCCGTAAAATGATGTTTTATTTTAGGATTTCTATTCAACTGACGGTTCCTGCAGGCCAATGACATTTCCTGAAAAGACTTAAAAAAAGAGGAGATAGCTCCGATTACTACCTTAAAGATGGTTCTATTCAACTATCGCACTTAAATGTTGCCCCTCGAGATGTTGAGATGATATTTAAATGTTTATATAAATCAGTATTAAATTAATTGAAATACAGTATATTGAAAAAATTTAAAAAATTAATTCATGAAAAATCTTATTCTGTTAACAATAACAACAATATTGTTTACCAGCTGTAATCAAACTATCAATGAAGAGTGTGAAACCTTAGCTCAAACAAATGCTCAAACCGAAAATAATATCAAAATCTATAAAACGGCTTGGAATACATTTTTTGAAACTAGAGACAGCAGTGCTATAAATACGGATAGTTTTGATGAGCAAGCTACTGTAGTAACTGCCGATGGCAATATTACTGGTCTTGAAGCCTTCCGTGATTATTACAACAATTATTTAACTGGCTTTTCTGACGCTGAGTTTAATTTTATCGACGTCTTTGGACAAGGCGATAAAATAGTTAAACATTGGAACTTTAAAGGAACATTCGATGGAGAAATGTTTGGAATACCTCCTACTAATAAAACAGTAGATATCAATGGGACTACAATAGTGACCATGAAAGACGGTAAAGTATTACAGGAACAAGATTTCTTCGATAATTATTCTTTTTTAATGCAACTGGGCTTATTGGAGTAATTCCCCTCAGGAAAAAATAGATCTAATAAAACGGTTAGACTTTAAATAGTTTAGCCGTTTTATTTTTCCAGTAGCGGGACTTGAGTTTAAAGCAAAAAAAAGAGTAACCATTTCTGATTACTCATTAGTAGATAACTCTATTGAAATATCGAACATCAGTTTTACACAAAAGGAATTTATAGACACCTGTAAATCGATTGGACTTATAATTCAGGATGTTTCTAAAATTAATTATTCAATTCTCGTGTAACTTTCATCTCCATATGCCTCTGTGAAAAGGCTAAATTCATCTTTATTTTTAAAGATTATGGTTGCATTTATGACATTTCCATAATCATCTTCAAAGGTTAAAGCGAAAACACCTTTGTCAAGCGAATAATTCCACTTTCCCGATGATTCTGCCCAAGTAAAAGAGCCGTCCTTTTCAATAGTTAATTGAACATCCGATTTTGACGTATAATTCCCATAAAGATCTTGGCTGGTGTAGGTGACAACAGCATTTGCATCCACAACAACATTTGTTTTCTCTTCGGTTTTGTTTTTCTTTTTTGTGGATTCTACTTTAGTTTCCTTTAAAGTTCCCTTTTCGGTATTTGCCTTTTGATTATTACCACAACTGATAACTACTACTGTAAATAAAAACGCTACTAAAATTTGTTTGATTCTCATTTTTTCTATTTTTAGATTCATTTAAAATTAATTCATTAAGATTTCTTAAACAGGTTCTGTCGCATCTATAAAAATAAGCAATAAATTTTAAACTAATTTAATTTTTTAAGAAGCGAAAGGTAAGTACGATTACTACAAGTGTTTGAATACAGGATGTAAAACCAAGGATTTGAGCGCTAATTCATCTAAGAAATCGAAACAAGAAGGTATTCACAACCTATTTCAAAATCTACTTACGAATTTTAAGTTAAAAGAGGAGTTAGAGGATGTTTTTAAGGAACAAATGAAACTAACGCTTAATGAACAGAGTTTTAAGATCTACGATGATCAAACAATACTTAAAAAACGTTTAAAGGAGTTACAAACTAAAAAAGAGACATTAGATAGTCGATTCGCATTTGGAGAGATTGATAATGAATTATACAATCGTTTCATTGTTGCTGTAACAACTGAATTGATAGAAATTGAAGAAAAATTAGAAGATTTTAAAATAAAAATATCGAACCTAGATAAAAAGGTTTCTGAATTGATCGAATTCAGTAAAAACCTTAGTAATATATGGGTATCTGGAGAATATGAGACTAAATTATCTGTTCAAAAATTACTATTTCCAGAGGGGATAGTCATAGACCCTGAAGACAGAACATATCGAACCTCAAACCTCAATCCAATATTTGGGTTAATTCATTCATTTACAGGTGGTGATGATAGTGGAAATAAAAAACGGACCGGTAGAAATACCGATCCGTCTTGTGTAGTAGCGGGAACAGGACTCGAACCTGTGACCTTCGGGTTATGAGCCCGACGAGCTACCTACTGCTCTATCCCGCGATATATAGGGCAAATATACAAATTATATCCCTGTATTTAAAACAAATTCTTTAAGATTACGACAAGAACATATAGAACCGCAATTCAAGTTTTAAAACACCAACACATTGTCCAACAAAAAAAATTTGGCAAAAGCAGTCCCAGTATCTAAAAGATACGCCATAATTTTTGAATGAAATTCATTTTATAAGTACATTGTGTTTTATTATTTATAAAACCATGTCATTTCAACGGAATATTAAAACATTATTAACTGTCACATTGTTATCAGCGTATCTCTCTGGATTCTCTCAAGCCGACACAACACCAGTAAACACGACTAAGACCGACAGAGTTATCAATGATGTGGGGAGTTATGGGAAAAAGCTCATTTCCAAAATCAAAGAGTTATTTGCGCTCAGGCATAAGGTTCCCGATGATTATACGGACATGGAACTTATTGAATTGCTGACTCAAGAAGAGTTCGATATCCTTGTTAATAGTTCTGGCGAAAACACCCAACTGGCGCTCAAACTCTTATATCCTCGCATTACACCATCAAAAGGATTCTTTTCTTTTCAGCTAGGGGATTATGAATATTACAAATACATCAAAGACTTAAAAATCGATCAAATAGAATACATCAAATTGATCGATGAACATGGATCAGAGTGCTATGTTGACAAGTTTAATTTTATCAAAAAAGAAGGTCAGAAGCGTCATTTTTCCTTTTTGCTCGATCACAGTGGATCAATGGGTAAGCGTCGTGCCAACGACCTACAACTGGCCATTTATAATGCCATAGAAAACAATATCATTAAGGATAAAACATCAACTTATAACCTTTATAAGTTTTCGGAAGATAACGCATTAATCGCTCAAGGTAGCAACCTAAATGACATCCGAAAAGCATTGATTCCGACCAATGGGTTAGATGGTTTTGGTGGCGGAACAGCCGTTAAAGACATTCTGATTCAAGCCATTACTGATTTGAAAAAACAAGACAGAGACGACTTTAAACTTATCGTGTTGTTTACCGATGGTGATTCGAATAGCGATTTAACACAGATACCCATGCAAGACATCGTTAAAGAGGCTACCGAAAACAATATCAATATTGTTTCTGTGGCCTTTGGTAGTTATTTGGATATCGCCTATCTCCAAGATATAGCCCAATATTCTGGTGGGAATTTATACCACATTTATAAACCCGAAGAATTCGAAATTCTATTCAATAATATCTTTGAGGATGTTTTAGTGAGTTATGACTTAGAATTTGCGCCATGTATGTTCGGTAATGAAATCACTTTGGAAATGAAATTGATCAGTGATACCGACCCATTAATTGGACGAACCGTCTTTAGGTCGCCGTTGACCGAAGGTTATTCCATTGACTTAAACGTTCTGTTCGACAGCAATAGCTCGACAATAGACGACTTGTATTTTGATAAACTAAATGCTTTGACAAATCTGTTAAAATTCAATACAACACTCGAAATTTTAGTTGAGGGGCATTCGGACCGCACAGGTTCAGAGGTCAAAAATCTCGCTTTATCAAAAAGCCGAGCTGCTGCCATCAAAAATTACTTGGTATCTCAGGGTGTAGATAAAAACAGAATAACAACCAAAGGATTTGGCTCATCAAAACCCGCTTTTGAGTATGCCCCCGGAAGCAACGAAGAACCTTTTAATAGACGGATTCAAATCGTGATTACCAAACAATAATAATCGAAATTGTTAAACATTTTCTTGGCCGCCCAAGCCATCCAGCTCCTCTTGGATGTTTTCCCACTTGGTCATTTTCAATTGAAGATCCGACTTAAAGGTTTGATATCGGTCGAAGAAGGCAACGTCAGAAACGGTTTTATCGTAATCGGTCTCTAAAGCCACATCAGCCGATTTAATCTGAGCTTCCAAATCGGCAATATCACGCTCAACTTTACTGAGTTTATTCAGTAAGGATTTTTTGAGCTTTTGAGACTCGTAGGACAATTTGTTCTCTTTGGACAACTTTGTTGCAGCGGCGGGTTGCTTGAGCTCTAATTCCCGCAATTGCTCCATTTGGCGCTGCTCTAGATAACTCTCAATCCCACCCAGGTGAATTTTCACTTTCTGATCCTTAAACTCATGGACCGAAGTCGTTAATCCCATCAAAAAATCTCGGTCGTGGGAGACTAAAATCAAGGTGCCTTCAAAATTTCTTAAAGCCGATTTCAATACCCCTTTAGAAACCATATCCAGGTGATTGGTAGGCTCATCCATGACCAATACGTTGAAGGGCTGCAATAGCAACTTGGCCAAGGCCAATCGGTTTCGCTCACCCCCAGACAACACTCTGACGTACTTATCTACAGCCTCGCCTCGAAATAAAAAGGCTCCTAAAATATCTCTTACTTTACTTCGATTGGTCTCATTGGCTGCGTTAATCATGGTCTCCAAAACAGTCAAACTGCCGTCCAAATAGTCCGATTGATTTTGAGCAAAATAACCGATTTGAACATTGTGACCCAAAGCCATGCGCCCTTCGAAATCCAAATCGCCCACTAAAATTTTAGCCAATGTAGATTTGCCTTGACCATTTTGACCTACAAAGGCAATTTTATCCTGACGCGCTACGAGCATATCAATGCTTGAAAGTACTTTCAGAGAGCCATAACTCTTAGAAATCTGTTCGGCTTCAATAACAACCTTACCAGGGTTTATCGAAGCTGGGAAACTCAGGCTCATCGCCCTATTATCGTCAACCTCAACCTCTACCCGATCCATGCGATCAAGTTTTTTAATAAGTGACTGGGCCATGGTCGCTTTGGACGCCTTAGCTCTGAATTTTTCAATCAATTTTTCAGTATGGGCAATTTCTTTTTCTTGATTTTTTTGACGGGCTAATTGTTGTTCACGCTGGATTTCACGCAAGGCCATATATTGTGAATAGGGCTTAGCAAAATCATACATGTGGCCTAATAGTATCTCAATGGTTCTGTTGGTAATATGATCTAGAAACAAGCGGTCGTGAGAAACCACCACCACAGCACCGACGTAGTTCTGCAAATAACTTTCCAGCCAAATGATTGAGTCCATATCCAAGTGGTTGGTAGGCTCATCGAGCAATAAAATATCGTTGTTTTGAAGCAAAAGCTTGGCCAACTCTACCCTCATGCGCCATCCACCACTAAAGGTTTCGGTAAGCTTATCGAAATCCGTTTGTTTGAAACCCAAACCTTTCAACACGCGTTCCGTTGAGCCTTGATATTGGTAACCCCCTTTCATAGTAAAAGCCGTTTGCACCTCACTCAGTTGATCCAACAATTCAGTGTAAGCCTCGCTCTCGTAATCTGTTCTCTCTGTTAATTCAATGTTGATTGCCGTAAGTCTAGACTCTAATTCAAGGATTTCCTTAAAAGCCAAATTGGCTTCTTCTCTAACCGTTCGTCCCTTTTCGAACTCCAAATCCTGCCTTAAAAACCCTATGGTAATGCCCTTGTCAAGAGCAACAACTCCTGTGTCTGGGGACAATTGACCAGATATAATTTTTAACAATGTCGATTTCCCCGCTCCATTTTTTCCAATCAAACCGATGCGTTCGCCCTTCCCAATTCTGAAAGAAAGATTCTCAAAGAGATACGCTCCTTGAAACGATAAAGACACTTGATGAGCGTTGAGCATACTGTTTTGACTCGTTAGATTTGATTACCTTTACGGTGCCACGAAAATAGAACATTCAAGATGTTTAAAAAAGGGAAAAAACTATATAGTATTTTAAGAGGACTGTGTCCAAAATGCCAGGAGGAAACCATGTATGTCGAATCCAATGCCTACAAATTGGGCAGCACTTTGAAAATGCGCGAACGCTGCAGTCATTGTGGAGTCAAATACAAGTTAGAGCCTTCTTTTTTTTATGGCGCCATGTATGCAAGTTATGGCGTCGGAACGGCCATAGCAGTTGCGGTTTTTATCATTGCCTTTATCTTTGCCAACCTTAGCTTAGAAGCTGCTTTCTTGGCTATCGTGACGACTTTAGTAGCCTTATTTCCATTGATAATGCGTTGGTCCAGAAACATATGGATTAATATTTTTATCCCTTACAATCCGAATAGTGAATTGAAAAAATAATCGGCTTAGAATAGAGCGTTATAACGTTCTACGGACATTTCAACAGGAATATTCTTTTGATGTTCAATTGAATTGTATAAAATTTCAGCCAACATGGGCCCGTGTAAAATTCCTCGAGACCCCAGTCCATTTATCAAATGAATTCGCGAGAAATGAGGGTGCGTACCAACAATGGGTCTTCTATCGGGAACAGTTGGCCTTAAACCTGCCTGTTGTCCGACGATCTCAAAAGGACAGGCTATCAAGGCCTTCAACTTATCTTCCAATATCTTTCTCGCCTCTATGGTGTTAGTTGTATCTTGGCCAAACCGGTTATAAGTAGCACCCACCAAATACTCGTCTTGACCCAGTGGAATCAAGAAAATATCCGACTTATAAATAGCCTCCAATTTCAAATCGCGGGTTTTGATTTTAAGGTACTCACCCTTGTTTGGCTGTATAGGTAATTGATTGAAAAATGGGTTGTTTGCAATGCCCATACCCTCCGCGCAAACAAGATTTTTATAGGTTTTACCTTTGTATATTATAGCTTCAGAGGAAACGGTCAATTGGGTATAGTCAAAATGATCCATAGGAGCGAGGTGACTTTTAGCCATTAAATAATCCTTAAAGGCGCTAATCACATCTTTTATTTCAACACGACCTCCTTGGAGCACTTCTCCAAACCCAAAGTCTGCCTTCAGATAAGGATGCGTGTTTGGTTTGAACTGTTCTGATAAAAATGGTTCCAATTCAGATTCGTCAGCTGCAGTAATCCACTTGTTTCTTTCACTTGGGCTAGACAAGCGGCGGTATATCGGATCACTATGGATACATTTGAACTCCAGCAGCTTTTCCAATCGACTGTAAGCGCCAAAAGCAGACAATGCCTCTCGGGCTTTCCAAACAGCCCGAAAGCGTTTCAAAACGACTGGATTGAACAGTCCACCAGCGACTTTGGAAGCACTGGGATAACTGCCATCGATTACAGTAAACGAGTTGCCATTTTTGATCAGTTGTTCGCAAAACAATAAACCGGCAATACCCAAACCTATAACTAAGTAATCTTCGGTATGTCTATTTGAGAGAGTCATATAAAAAAAGCGCTCACATTACTGTAAGCGCCTGTTAGTCTATTAATAAGGTATTACCAGGACCACATGTCGTGCTCCAGGTTTCTGATTTTGTCTCTAATTCTTTCTGATTCTAATAGTCTTAACAGAGCGTTTTTAGGAATATATTTTTCAATCTCACGATCTTGATAGACATTATCTTCTTTGTAAATATAGCTGCCAAATCTATGTGCATTGATTAAATCGTCAAACGAAATAGGTCTTGAGGTGTTTTTTTCGTTAAAAGCGTCGGCCTTATATAAGACATCTCTGACATCGGGATAAAAAATCCAGAACAAAGCAGCATAGGCTTCTTCGGCTGCAGGGTTGTCTTTACGGTCCGATTTTGAACGTGGTGTTTGAACAACTGGTGCAATAGCAATAGGACGGTACTTCAACTCTCCCAATTTGGAATCGAAATACCAAACACCTTTAATTCTAAACTCTACGATGTCTGCATAGTCAAAAATTTCTTCCGAGTATTCCTCTTCTCTTAAGAGGTTGTTCTCAAAGATCAATTCAGTCATGGCCTGATCGAAGTCTCCTAATTCTTTATCGCTCATTTGAGTTTGATCGACATTCTGATACTCGCTTGGAATGGTTACACCATAATTGAGTAAGAAATTGTATTTATTTCCCGCCTCAATACTAATGCGTTCTTCACCAATCCCTTCACCTTCTCCCTTGCGGATCTTTTTATATTTCAAGCTTCGATCCAACTGCTCACGAGTCATTTTATCTTTCAAGTTATCCTCAACATAATAATTCTCAACCTCTCCTGATAAAACACTGCTTAGTAAATAATGAATCAAAGGACGGCGCTCTGTGCCGACCAAAGAGGTGTCTGCTGGAAAAAACAAAGGAAAATTCACGCGCTCATCAACATCGATAATTTCCCATACAGTTTTTGAAAAAAGAATATCCTTATCGGCCACAAATCCATACTCGAGCGGCTTATTATTGTCAAATTTATCTTGCTCAGGAGATGTAACCCCTATCTCACTTGGAGACTTGGCATTCAAAATATTAGCCTGACCGAAAAATACAGCCGGAAAAGCGGTGAATAAGAAAATCGCAATGAGCTGTTTCATGATAAATTTAGTTTGTCAATTTTACAGTTATTGGAGCTGCCTCTGGAATTTGAACAGAAACCCCTTTGGCGCGCACTCGAATGTTGTCGATAACGACAATAGAGTTTCTAGGAGCCGAATTAATAGCATTCTGAGCCTCTGTATTCAATCGATTACCAGTTACCCTAATTGGGGATTTCCCAGATACTGTCACTTCAAAGGAATAGACACTTGTTTCTAAGTCATAAACAAAATCTCCAAAATCTGCTAAGATTTTTGATGTACTAACATCTCTTTTATTCAAAGCAACAGTTCCTTTTTTTCCAGCAACTTTACCTATCGGAGATGGAATATTTTTAATTCTGAAAACGCGCTTGTCGTTCACCTTAGACCCATCATCTAGTGTTGCTGTCACATTGACGGTTACATCACTACCAGTGGTTGGGTTAAGCACGTATTTGCCATTACCAATTTTACGCATTCCTGGAGCAGAAGCCACTGTATTGTTATCTGGCACACCAGGAAAAGCTATGGTCATGGGATTTTCTAGCCCACGATAGACCACATTCATTTTATCGGCCGAAACAGAAGCTGAGTTTGGTCGAGGTACAACCACGTAGTTTGCCTCGAAGGGGATGTCCAAATCTTTACCATCTTCTAGAAAAGTAAACACGCCCTCAAAAGTATGCTCTCCAACATTACCTACATTAAAGCTCACCATGGCTGCTCCCGTAGAGTCAATGGCGTCAGAAAGATCGTAAGGCTGACCTTCCAAAGTCAAGGACTTAGGTGTAACGTTGGCATATTTCCCTAAAACCACGCGCCCCTGGAACTGTTCTCCTGCAAAGAAGGCCGATTTGTCCGCTAACACAATGGCGTTATAATTTTTCAAAGTAATGGCTTCATCCAAGGTATTACCAATGAATAAATTATATAGATTGGTTTCGGTTACCTTAACGTCATTTTGTATGGCAGACATTTTCGCATAAGAAGCAATAGCAGGAAAGCCCTTAAAATTATAATCTAGCCAATGTAAAGACTTACCTGATTGGGAATTGACTTGATCTGTCAAATCAAATCTTCTGTCAAAAACCTCCAAAGCCTTGATATATTTAGCATCTGATGCTTGATTATTGACAGTATCATAGCCTATAATACCCTGAATATCTGCCTTGTAGTTCTTAAGACGCGCAAAAACCTCTTCGCCAGCTACGGTCAAGCGATCGCCTGTGAACCATTTCTCATCCAAGAGATCTGTTTTGTCCATGGACTCGTAATTCAATTCTCCCGTATCAGATTCAATTTCATAATTACCGTCACTGAGTAAATCGCGCTTCAAAGACTCTAAATAGTTGAAAAAATCATCCGAGACCGCACTCAACTGTTCTGCCTTGTTGGCTACAAAAGCAAATTCTTCAGGTTTTTCTTCTGATTTTTGCTTCAGATCTGCTAATAATCTGTTATTCGTCTCCGTTGCTAAGGTATTCACCTCAACGAATTTTTTCTCAAAATTACCAAATGCCGATAGAACGTCTTTGGATACATTCATCGCAATCATTGCAATAAAGACCAAATACATCAGATTAATCATCTTCTGCCGTGGTGATATTTTTCCGCCTCCTGCCATAATTTCCTATTTCAATATTGTGTTAATTATGTCGAGATTATTTTGTATTCATTGCAGACAGCATTCCACCATAAACACCATTTAAAGAAGACAAGTTGGTCGCCAAAGAGGCCATTTGCTCTTTCAATTTTCCAGCATTGTCAGAAACTTGTTCGGTCATTTCCGATTGACGGTTGAAACTTTCCATTTGAACTTTATACAAATTGTTTAAGGCCTCCATTTGAGATGCCGCTAGAGCCATTTCTTCACTATATTTTTTCGAGGCAGCCATTGAATCTTTGGTCGGATTTAACTCCTTTGCCGCACTTTCAAAGTTTCTCAAGCTATCTCCAAGACTTGTTACCAGAGCTGCATCAATTTTAGCTTCTTTTAAAAGGGCATCCATTTTTTTAGATAAAACAGCTTCTGCATCAGCAGTTCCAGCATCAGCAGTATTGGCTTTGCCACCTCTCAGTTGAGGATAAACCAAAGACCAATCGAGATCGTCTTGTTGTCTTTCTAGCGCCGAATAGCCAAACACCAAAGCTTCTACAACCATTCCTAAAGTTAGAATTTCAGAACCATACGGCCAGTGTTGAATTTTGAATAGAGCTCCTAAGATTACGATTGCTGCTCCAAATCCGTAGACCATGTTTGTTACTGTTCTTTTTCCCTGTGCTGCCATAATTTAAAATTTAGTTGATTTAAAGTGTTTTTTAATTTGATTGGGCGACCTTAATTAGACGCTTGATTGGGGGTAACGTCTGTCCCCAAATAATCTTGAATTGTTCTAAAACCGATATAGCTGGTTTTTATTGAGTCGTACTCGTAATCGCGCGAACTAACCTGCAAGAAGTAAGCGACATCTTTCCAACTACCCCCCCGCACTACTTTACGGTGGTTATTAGGATCATTAACATTAGGGTTCATTGTTGAACTATAGGTATACGAAGCTGCATCATAGGAAGAATTGGTCCATTCCGAAACATTTCCAGCCATATTATACAATCCAAAATCATTGGGCTCAAAGGATTCAGCTTCTACCGTATATAAGGCTTGATCGGCAGCATAGTCACCACGAAGTGGCTTGAAATTAGCCAAGAAACAAGCCCTGTCGTTTTTGGTATATGGCCCTCCCCAAGGATAAGTAGCGCCCTGCAGGCCGCCTCGAGCGGCAAATTCCCACTCAGCTTCGGTTGGCAATCTAAACTTGTTTTCGAAATGTTTCCCTTTACTTTTAAGGTAGCTGTTTCTATAATCGGTTCTCCAATTACAGAAAGCATTGGCTTGGCTCCAACTCACTCCAACCACAGGGTACTCTGAATAGGCTTCGTGCCAAAAATAGTCGTTGTGCATGGGCTCGTTGTAAGAGTAGTTAAAATCTCTCACCCAAGCAGTAGTGTCGGGATAAACTGATAATGGATCTGGATAAACGATAACATCCCATCGCGACAAACCTTCTCGGGCTGCCTTTTCGATATCCAATTGCTTGTATTCGTATTCGAACAAACTAACGTCCCATGTTCTTTGACCGTTGTAGCTCAATTCCATCGGTAAAAACATTTCGTCCAAGACCTCAGCGTAGGGTTTGTCTGGATAATCTTGTGTATCGAAAAATAGCTCTTGCTCCCAATTCAACGCGGCATACTCTGGATCACTGTACTTATCATCTCCCTCAGCTCTGCGATATTCTGTATATGAAAACTCCTCTGGATCCAAAGCTGGGTCGGTCAACATACTTGTTGGATAGAACATGCCGATACCCCCATCAAGTTCGGCGGCATCGTTGGCCAGATCATAGCCCAATACCTCCACCGCTTTTACGGCAAGTTTTCTGCGGATAACAGAATCTCTAACCCAATTGACAAATTGACGGTACTCGCTGTTGGTCACCTCTGTTTCGTCCATATAGTAGGATCTTACAGTGACTGTTTTTGTGGGCGCATCGTTCACACCAACTAAGTCGTCATCCGATTTACCCATAATGAACGAACCTCCTGGAATGAGTGCCATGCCAAATGGTTTCTCTGCATTATATTTCTTACCCCTAGTTCCTACTAGCTGTCCTCTATCGCCAGAATTACATCCTGTCATAAGAGCTAATAAAACGAGCAATCCAATGTTTTTCATATTACTATAACTCATGAATTTTAACGTTATTACAAACGCAAGCGTAAACATATCTATATATTTCATAATACGCAACTTATTTTGTTTGAGATTACCATGTAACTTGAATAACCTGCCCTAGTATTAAACGCTATTTTTTCTGCAAACTTTAATCCAACGCTCTGGAATTACTCCTTGACCAGCGGCCTCGTAATCCTTTTGTGTACAAGGTAACAACGAATGTTGATCGAGTTTATTATGGTGTAAAGTTAAAAAAGGAATTTCAATCCACCATCGGCCAGTTGTCAAACTCTTGAAAAAAACAAGTTCTTGATCATCAATCAAAACAGTAAATTTTTGAAAATTTTGATCTTTGACATTCGGCGATTCTGCAATTCGATAATTGACGCCTTCAATAAAATACCAAATCATTTGGGATACCAATTCTGAAGTGACTTCATCTTCTTCATAGGACCGGTAGTGAAATATACCCAAAGTTGATACCCTGCTACTAATACCTGCATATCTGGCTAAAGCGCAAATTTCTCGACTATCAAATCCATTGGGGGATTGTTGTTGTCGACCGCCCAATTCCGAGGCTTTTATTGCATCCAAGTCGATAGTTACCAAATCGGCATCTCGGAGCATGGGCTCGGCATAACTGATGTCTTGAATCAAAGCACCTAGTCGATAGGACTCAAAAAAAAGCTTGTCCATCAAATCGATTTCCTCTTGCGGATTCAAATAGGTTTGATATCCCAAAACGGTGTAATTGAACAAATTAAAAGGTTTTTCAGTAATGATTTTACCCATATAATTGCGATTATTAATGGGCTTGGTGTCATCTGATAAATCGAATCGCGAATCGATATTTACGACATTGAGCATGGCTTTAAGCTCGTCATAAGCGCGATACATGGTGAAGGTAAGGTCTTGAGATCCTCCTAAAATAATAGGTATGATGTTTTCGGACAACAAATCTATCATCAGTGTCTTCATACCTTGGTAGCTGTCAGCTGGACTTTCGCCCAAAATCAGATCGCCTAGATCTGCTATTTCACAGTCCCAATTGCCTTGAAAGAGTTGATAAAATGATTTTCTGATGCCATTAATGTCAAAGGTATTCCCAATATAATCAATGTCGTTGCGATTTTCGGTAACTCCCAAGATTGCAATCTTTACCCCATTGAGCTCGGGGAGTCCACCCTGTGAGGTATGAATGCGAATTTTTGTCCCAAGAGCGTTGGACCCCAATAATTGACCGTGCGCTACAATGGCGTCTTTAACAGGTGTCAAACAATCGAGTGAAAACATGGGGCTATGACTTTTTAGAACGGGTAGTTTTTGGTTTTTTAGTCTTAGCGGTCTTTTTCTCTAAAAGAGATTGAGCTTGTTCTAAGGTCATGTCAGTAACATCAACAGTTTTAGCCAATTCAATTTTGGTTTTTCCTTGAATGATATTGTGACGACCCCAGCGGGCTTTTTCAACTCTAATACCAGCTTCGACCCAATTGTGAATCAGTTTATCTTTTTCTTTCTGAATTTTGTCCTCAATTAACGCCTGGACATTCTGCTCCGACAAATTATCCCAATCGTATTTCTTATTCACATTGATAAACATATTGTTCCACTTGATAAAAGGACCAAATCTACCTTTGCCTTTTTGGACAGGCAACTCATTATAATGATAAATTGGTGCATCGGCGCGGGCCTTTTCCTCTATTATACTAACAGCGAAGTCCAAATCCACGTCCATTGGATTGGTTCCTTTTGGGAGGGAAACAAAATCTTCTCCATACTTGACATAAGGACCATATCTTCCATTGTTGACTTCCACAGATTTGCCTTCAAATTCGCCTAAATTTTTCGGCAACTGAAACAAAGCTAAGGCTTCCTCAAACGAAATGGATGACAGTTGCATATCTGGAGGAACACTAGCAAACAGGGGTTTGTCTTCGTCCTCATTGGCGCCAATCTGAACCATTGGGCCAAATTTACCCAAACGCACACTAACCTGACGGCCATTTTCGGGATGTTCCCCCAATATTCTCTCCCCCGATTCTCTGTCGGCATTAGCCATTACATCATCGACAGTTGGATGAAAACTGGAGTAGAATTTTTTGGTCACTTGCTTCCAATTTTTCTTGCCTTCGGCAATTTTATCGAAATCGGCCTCCATGTTTGCCGTGAAATTATAGTCTAAAATCTGATCGAAATGGTTAACTAAGAAGTCGGTAACAATTTTTCCAATATCTGTAGGAATGAGTTTGCCCTTGTCCGAATTAACGGTTTCTTTTAATTGTTTGGAGCTCATTTCATCGGACATCAGGATTAATTGAGTGTAATGTCTCTCCAACCCCTCGGCGCTGCCCTTTTCAACGTAACCTCTGTTTTGGATGGTGGATATGGTTGGTGCATATGTAGATGGTCTACCAATACCCAATTCCTCCAATTTTTTCACTAAAGAAGCTTCGGTATATCGAAATGGCGGTCGGGTAAAGCGTTCTGTCGCCGAAATAAGCCGGCTGTGCAGGGGTTGTCTAACTTCGAGAGCTGGCAATAGTCCTTCTTGTTCCACATCCTCATCGTCGTTGCCTTCCAGATATACCTTTAAAAAACCGTCAAAAACAATGATTTCTCCATTGGCTCCAAATAACTGTTTATGTGTAGAAGCGGCAATTTTTACATTGGTGCGCTCAAGTTTGGCATCACTCATTTGAGACGCAATGGCTCGTTTCCAAATCAGATCATATAACCTTATTTGATCTCTATCACCCTCAATTGTTTGGCGCGAAAAATCCGTAGGTCGTATGGCCTCGTGGGCTTCTTGGGCGCCTTTTGACTTTCCTTTGTAACTTCTTTTTTTAACATAGGTTGTGCCAAACGCCTTTTCGATTTGTGCAGCGGCAGCATTTTTTGCTTCAACGGACAAATTTACGCTGTCGGTTCTCATATAGGTGATCAAACCTTGTTCGTACAAACGCTGGGCGACTGTCATGGTTTTACTCACAGAAAAATACAATTTTCTGGATGCCTCTTGTTGTAGGGTCGAGGTTGTAAAAGGAGCTGCAGGACTTTTTTGGCCGGGATTTTTCTCTAAAGTATCTACCCTAAAAGAAGCTCCAATATTGGCTTTCAAGAATTGCTCTGCCTCCTCAAAACTGCTAAAATTACTAGACAATTTTGCTTTAATTAGTTTATTGTCTTCCGTGATAAATTCCGCATCAATGCGGTATGAGGCAACAGGGTTGAACTCATCAATATCGCGCTCTCTTTCCACAATTAATCGAACGGAAACCGATTGGACCCGACCAGCAGAAAGGCCTGTTCTTATTTTTCGCCATAAAACAGGAGACAATTCATAACCAACAATACGATCTAGAACTCTACGAGCTTGCTGGGCATCAACAAGATTGTAGTCTATTTCTCTGGGATTTTCAATGGCTTTTAGAATAGCTGTTTTGGTGATTTCACTAAAAACGATTCTTTTGGTTTTGGATTGGTCTAGTTCAAGTGTTTCGGCTAAGTGCCACGCTATGGCTTCTCCCTCGCGATCTTCATCACTGGCCAACCAAACACAGTCGGCTTTCTTTGATAGATTCATCAAGTTTTTTACAACCTCCTTTTTGTCCTGACTAACTTGATATTTAGGTTTGAAATCTCCCGTTAAGTCAATACCTAATTCTTTGGATGGCAAATCAGAGATGTGACCAAAACTCGAGGCTACTTTGAAATCGGGTCCCAAAAATTTTTCAATAGTTTTTGCCTTAGCAGGCGACTCCACAATGACTAAATTTTTTGACATGCCTTAGATTTAAAGGCCACAAAGGTATGTGATTTTTTTATTAGGTTGTAGACAGATCCATTTTCCCCATTTAAAAAAGCATATAACAAAACCTGAGAATCTTTACTCATTTACAATAATGACTGCCTTAGATCTCAAGACTTGACCAATGCTATAGGTTGAGGTTCGAATAATTTGATTCATATTTTCTACGTCCAAAGATTCAGCTTCATCCTCTGCTTTGTGATAGTAGTCATAATTTTTAAAATCAAAAGAGGATAAGGTATGACAAGGCACACCAAATGTTTGGTAAAAAGCATAATTGTCTGAGCGCTTAAATAAATTATAACCTTCCGCTTCGGGCAAAAATGTAACGAAGTTGGGCGTAAATCTATTCATAACAGCGGGCAGGTCTGACATTTTATATCCCGTCATATAAACCCGATTGGCGCCTGTTGTCAGCGTTTTGCCAATCATTTCAAAGTTAAACATCAATTGTAAACTGACCTTTTCATTTTGAAATCTGTCCGCCAAATGTTTTGCACCTAATAGTCCCTTTTCTTCTGCAGCGAATAGTGCAATGACAATATTCTGTTCCCATTTGTATTTGGAAAGTACCTTGGCGATTTGCAAAACCGCTGTACTTCCGCTCGCGTTGTCATTGGCACCATTATATATGGAGTCCTTTGTTTTTGTGCTGATACCAATATGATCGAGATGAGCGCCAATTAAGATGGTCGGTCGTTCAGGATCATAGGTGCCAATTTTTGCAACAACGTTATAGGATGTCACATCATTAAGAGTAAAAGCGTCCTTGTAGCCAGTCTCAAAAAATGGCTCAATAGCATTGGATTTAAAATAATTTACCACATAGGTAGCCGCCATTGGATAGCCTCCGCTGCGCATATCTCTGCCGGCCATTTGGTCCGAAGCTAGAGAGAATAAAATATCCTTAGTCTCAGATACGGTTTGCAGTTTGGCAATATCTCGAGGGCTAGGTGTTTGCAATGCCGAACATTGAAAAAGAAGAAATGAGATACTGAGTAATAACATGGATTGTTTCATGAGTTATTTAAAATTAGTGAATAGATGAATATTTTGAGTCGTCAAAGCCAATAACTGACTTATAGACGAGATAGGTGGGTAGCACAGTGAAGGATGCCGTCAAGAAAATTCCAACACCGCACATAAGCAGCCCGATAATAGCAGACAACAAGCCGGCTACTATAACAAGTCCAAAGGTTAGCCACCATTTCTTGTGTCCAAGGGTGAAAGCTGCCTTAATAATCTCGCCTAAACGCAGGTCGGGATTAAAGGCAAAAATAACGGCACAGAAAGTCATACCGATCGAAACATAAATTATTGGGAAAAAGCATAAAAAAATCGCAGCAACAGCAATAATCATCAAAACGACTGCTAAGGCCATGGCTTTAAATATGTAGTCACTTTTAAAGAAAAAGAATAAATCAATAGCTTCCGGCTCTAATCCCTGATCTATATGTTTTACTATTCTTAAAAAACCTGCTAACAACAGAGTAGATATGCTTGCAGTTACAAAAGAACCCAAAAATGACATCACTACATATGGGCCAAAGATCATACTATTGAAAGTAAAGGGATCATTCCACATTTCAAAATTGTCGATATGTCGTATCATGTTAAAATATGAAGGATTAGTAATCATAGAAATGGGAATTGAAATAATTATCACCACGACATAATAAAGAAATCCGAAGAGCCAAGTCTTTTTAAAAAGTTCCAGGGCATCGTTGAAAATAGTTCCAAAATCCAATCTTGGAGCTGTGTTAATTTTATTCAGTAAATCTTCTGTTCTATTCATAGCTTAAAAAGTTAAAAGCAAGTCGAAATATAGATTTAAAAACACGGACACACAAGCAGTCTGCCAATTTGTCATAAAATAAAAATTAGTAGTATATTTGTCGGCACTAAAAAACCCTCCAAACGGGTGTACCATGGAAAAAATTATCGTCGAAAAGGATCAAGGGAAGGCGCTTGAAAAGCCACGCAATCCCATAAATCAAAGAAAGTTGTACCTAGAAAGCTACGGCTGTCAGATGAATTTCAGTGACAGTGAGATTGTTGCATCCATTTTATCCAAGGCAGGTTTCGACACCACTAATCGTTTAGAAGAAGCCGATCTGGTTTTACTCAATACTTGCTCTATTCGTGACAAAGCCGAACAAACCGTTAGGAAGAAGTTGGCCACTTTTAACAGCCTAAAGAAAAAGAAACCTCAACTCAAAGTTGGTGTATTGGGTTGCATGGCCGAGCGTCTGAAGCATCAGTTTTTGGAAGAGGAAAAAATCGTGGATTTGGTTGTTGGACCCGATGCCTATAAAGATTTGCCCAATTTAATCGCCGAGGTTGACGATGGTCAAAACGCAGTGAATGTTTTACTTTCCAAAGACGAGACCTACGGCGACGTCAGTCCTGTCAGACTCAACACTAACGGCGTGAATGCCTTTGTTTCAATCACAAGAGGGTGCGATAATATGTGTACATTTTGTGTGGTTCCTTTCACCAGAGGGCGAGAGCGAAGTAGAGATCCGCAAAGTATTATCGAGGAAATAAATGATTTGTGGAATCAAGGTTTTAAAGAAGTAACACTTTTGGGTCAAAACGTAGACAGCTATTTATGGTATGGCGGAGGACTCAAAAAAGATTTTGACAAAGCATCGGAATTTCAAAAAGCCACAGCCGTGAATTTTGCCAACCTTCTTGAGCTATGCGCCAAGACGCAACCCAAAATGAGATTTAGATTTTCTACCTCAAATCCACAGGATATGTCGTTGGAAGTTATAGAAACCATGGCGCGGTTTGAGAATATTCCCAACTACATTCACCTACCTGTTCAAAGTGGAAGTGATCGTATCTTAAAAGTCATGAATCGTCAGCATACCCGTCAGGAATATATGGCATTGATCGATAATATCAGAAAAATTTTACCCAATTGCTCAATTAGCCAAGATATGATAGCTGGATTTCCTGGTGAAACAGAGGAAGATCATCAAGATACTTTAGCGTTGATGGATTATGTGAAGTATGATTATGGATTTATGTTTTCTTATTCTGAAAGACCTGGGACCATGGCGGCCAGAAAATTGGTTGACGACATTCCAGAAGCTACTAAGCAACGCAGACTGCAAGAAATCATTGATCGACAACGGGAACACAGCCTTTACAGAACCCAACAACATTTGGGACAAATCGAAGAGGTTTTAATTGAAAAAACATCTAAGCGAAGTGAGGCGCATTGGTCGGGGCGTAATCCTCAAAATACAGTGGTTGTTTTTCCTAAAGACCAATATAAAGCAGGTGATTTTGTCATGGTTAAAATTGTTGACTGTACCAGTGCCACATTGATCGGCGAGGGTATTGAGTTATCAGATAAATCCAAATGATTATGAATACTATTGACCTTCAATCCATCAAGCAAAGATTCGGGATCGTTGGAAATGATTCGGGATTAAATCGAGCACTGGAAAAAGCCATTAGAGTGGCACCAACCGATATTTCTGTTTTGGTGACAGGTGAAAGCGGGGTTGGTAAAGAGTCTATTCCAAAAATCATTCACCAGTTGTCACATCGCAAACACGCCAAATATATTGCAGTAAACTGTGGGGCCATCCCAGAAGGCACCATTGACAGTGAGTTATTTGGTCATGAAAAAGGTGCTTTTACGGGAGCAACTCAAACCCGCAACGGATATTTTGAAGTGGCCAATGGTGGAACTATTTTTCTGGACGAAGTGGGTGAGTTACCCTTGACCACTCAGGTGCGACTGCTCCGTGTTCTTGAGAATGGAGAATTTATTAAAGTAGGTTCAAGCACTGTTCAAAAAACTGATGTGCGCATAGTTGCGGCTACTAACCTCAACATGGCAGCAGCCATTGAAAAAAATAAGTTTAGAGAAGATTTATTCTATAGATTGAGTACAGTAGAAATACATTTACCCTCATTGCGGCATCGCCAGGGTGATATCCATTTGTTGTTTAGGAAATTCGCTGCCGATTTTGCTGCCAAATACAAAATGCCACCAATAAGTCTCACCGAGGATGCGATTGAGGTACTCTTGTCATTTCCTTGGGCAGGTAATATCAGACAATTGCGAAATATTGCTGAGCAAATTTCCGTGGTTGAAAGACTCCGATCCATCAATGCTGGCATGCTCAAATCCTACCTTCCGCAAATATCCAATCTACCCATGGTTGTGAAAAAAGAATCTAATGAAGCAGAATTTGGATCTGAGAGAGAGATTTTATACAAGGTGTTATTTGACATGAAAAGCGATCTGAACGATCTCAAAAAACTTACCTTAGAACTCATGCAAAACGACGACCATCGGGAGGTAGAAAAAACCCATTCTGACCTGGTGAGAAAAATCTACGGCGAAAAAGAACCAAGTCAAGAAAGCAAAAGTATTCTCGCCCTAGAAAACAAACGCCCCGCTGTTTCACTTTCGAACGAGGAAGACGCCGAGGATTATGATTATGTTGAGGATATCGAGCCCGAAGAAACCCTATCTTTACATGATAAAGAACTGGAATTAATCAAAAGATCTTTGGAGCGTCATAAAGGGAAGCGGAAACTCGCCGCAACGGAGCTAGGCATTAGTGAACGGACATTATACCGTAAAATCAAACAATTTGATCTGTGAAAAAATCATTTATCAGTAAATCGTTACTTATTCCATTGCTCCTCATTTTTTTGGGCTGCGGAAAGTATTCCTTTACGGGAGCATCCATCTCGCCGCAGACTAATACCTTCCAAGTAAATTACTTTCAAAACAATGCCGCTTTGGTTGAACCTGGCTTAGACAGAGACTTTACCAATGCCTTAACAGATTTAATTCTAAATCAAACACGATTGAGTCTGGTTAAATTTAGTGGCGATTTGATTTATGAAGGTGAAATAACAGAATATCGTATTTCTCCAACCACAGCAACGGCCAATAATACTGCTGCACAAAATAGACTGACCATAACAGTTAATTTAAGATTTTTCAATACCAAGAATCCTGAAGAGGATTTAGAACAACGGTTTTCTTTTTTCTATGACTATGCCGGAGGTGAGCAACTCATCGGTGGGCAAAAAGACACTGCTCATGAAGCTATTTTTGAAAGACTGACCCAAGATATTTTTAATGCCACATTGGCCAAATGGTAATTTGAATGACTGTCGATTCTTTTACATATTATCTTGAAAATGCAAACGACATAAATGCGAATGACACCAAATCACTTCGGGATGTGGTGGATAAATACCCCTACTTTCAAGCTGCGCGTGCCTTATATCTTAAGGGGCTCAAAAACTCCAATAATTTCAGGTATGCCAACGCTCTAAAGAGTACGGCCATCCAAACAACAGATAGAGGACAATTGTTTAGGCTGATTCATCAAGACCAAAAGACAGCCTTTAAAGCGGGTCAAAGTCATGAAAAAACCAATATTCGTGAAATTGAACTTATAGGAATAGAAGATATCTCCGCACAGGAAAGTATTGCTGTTGATAAAGCCATACGGCTAAAAATCAAAGAAGGGAATTCACAATTTCATTTTGAATTAGAGGGTGAAAGTATCGATTCAGCAGCTAGTGATCATGTGCCACATACCGTTGAGAAAAGAAGTTTTTCAGCTTGGCTGAACGCAACAAACTTCAAGCCCATTGATCGTTCAAGTGGTCCATCAACTTCTCAGGCCAAAAACTTCAATATCATCAATAATTTTATAGCGCTCAATCCAAAAATTAAACCGCTGAACGACAATCAGAAACCAGAAAGTGACGGTGGTGACGGAGTAGCCATGCAGTCAACATGGATGACCGAGACTTTGGCCAAGATTTACGAGGAGCAAAAAAATTATGAAAAAGCGATTAGAGCATATCGTATTTTAAGTTTGAAATATCCCGAAAAAAGTACGTACTTTGCGCGGCAAATTAAGACATTGACAGCGCTCAAAGCGCAAAACAACATATAACCATGAGTACTTTTTCTATTTTCCTGATTTTGATTGTAATTGTTGCCTTTCTGTTGGTAGTTGTTATAATGGTACAAAACCCCAAAGGTGGGGGTTTAGCTTCTTCATTTGGCGGCGGAGGTACGCAGCAATTGGGTGGAGTCAAAAAAACTACCGATTTCCTAGATAAAAGCACGTGGACCCTAGCAGGATTACTCTTGATTTTAATTCTTCTCTCCAATGTTGCTATTCCTAAAAGCGGTGACAACAC
>Ga0222718_10000894_pt1 | contig 30397 bp, 37 predicted proteins | sample C33_27DmetaG_FD_165045 | JGI IMG/M metagenome (GOLD analysis project Ga0222718, IMG submission 165045) | Estuarine water microbial communities from San Francisco Bay, California, United States - C33_27D | ecosystem: Environmental > Aquatic > Marine > Unclassified | place: USA: California...
AGGTTATGCCCTTGCTTCCGGGCCAGATGCTCGTGATTGCGATGCGGTCAGGGGGCGGCAAGACATCAGTGGCGTGCAACGGTGCACAATTTACGGCCGCAGCGGGCGAGCCGTTCGGGTTCCACTCGGTCGAAATGCCAGTGGCCGAATTAAATCTTCGGCTAACGTCGCGCGTTGTCGACATCCACGAACTTGACCTCTTGCGGGGCAACGGGTCCGACACAGATTTTGCGCACCTCAACGAGTACGCAACGCACATTGCGGGAAATCCGATCTTCATTACGAAGCCGGCGCCGACTATCGAGGACGTAGAGCGAAAGGTGCGACACCTCTATGCGGTGCACGGGGTCAGGTATCAGGCGGTTGATTACTTTCAACTCTTGAGGTCCGTCGAGCGATTTGCGAGCCGAAGCGACGAGCTAAACCACATCGGGCGCCGACTGAAGCAACTGACGGTTGATTTGCCAGGGCTGGCACTGTGCGTGCTCGGCCAACTCAATAAAGCGTGGCACGGAACGACGCCGGCGAAAGAGGACATCCGGTTCGGCTCTGGCCTCTGCGATTCCGCCGATGCGGTTTGCCTAGGGCACCGGCCGAATAAGGGCGAGGACAACGACCACTCGATCGTCTTCCGGCTCGATAAAGGTCGGTTCGGCGGCGAGGGCGAAAAGGCGTGCCGGTGGATTCACGGGCGGATCATCGCGGACCATGGGAGTTACCAACAGGAGATGGATCGCCGGTTTGAGGCGGTTCGACGCAAAACCGTGGGCGAGTAAGTTCGACGGGCGAAACGGGTGATCTTTTATTTGCAGATAATACTTGACCGCCTCCCGTGGCCGTGTCATTGTCTTCGCATGGTTAAGAGCAACACCACAAACGAGGACAAGATGAACAAGACCTTCCGAAACAACATCGCCCGAATCCTTTCCTCCGACCTTCACTGTGTTTCGGTGGAGTCCTTCCGAGCCGCGACCCTTTCGCGGATGGTGGAGGCTGGCTTTGTGTCGGTCTCTGAGGGCGCTGTCGTCATCACTGACGCGGGCTACATCGCCCACGACCCCACCCTTGACAACGATCGACCGATCGTCGCCGACTTCCTCCGCTGGGCTCAGCCCGCCCGCGATCGCTCTTTCTGGACCGGATGCTGGTCGTCAGAGACGAGGACCCGAATCGCGCAGATCCGAATCGCGCAGATGCGCTAGAGCGCCCCCGCGCCGTCCCGCCCCGTACCCTAACCGGTCGGGGCTTTCGCGGTAGAGTCTAACCAAAGAGCAACGGAGACAATGATGGAGATTTTCGGAAAGCAGTATCAAGAGCGGATCGACGCCCTCGACTGGCGAAAAGGTCAAAGCGAAGAGCGGGCGTGCTGCATGTGCGGGAAGCAGTGCAAGGGCGGCCCTGACCAACACTGGGTGTTTCTCTCGAACATGTCCGAAGTCATTCGAGAGGAGGAGGGAAACGGAATTGATGATCTCGCCCTTCACCGGGTCGGCCCCGCATGCATCCGCAAGGTTAAGCGCGCCGGACTCCCCTACTACGTCGGACAGTGGCCAGAGGTCATTCAAGCATCTTGACACCCACGCGCACCGCGTGCACACTCCACCCACAAGCGGACAGAGCAACCCGCATTTAACAAATCCCGACCCTAGGGTCGGCGCCGCCCGCGCAAGTTGCTCTGTGTCGGGCGGCATCTATTGTAGCAACGAACATGACACACCTTGAAGAGCAACACGCCGAGATCCTCGAAAAGCTCGGCTACGCGTCGACCTCCGACGTGGGCGAACTCCTGGCGCAAGCTGTGGACATCGAGCGACGGCTGAGGGTCGAGCGTGGACTTCCGCCGCAGGATCCGAGCGTATACGGTGCGTATTGGAACGCCGACGATCTGCGGGGCTATAATGGCCAGTGACCGCCGAGAATGCCCCGACTGCCGCGAGCTACTTGTGGGCGAGTGCCAGTGCAAGCGCCGCGACACGCTGCGAACTCGGCGCGGGCTACTGTCTACCGCAGAGACCGCGGGGCGGTTTCAAAACTATGCGGAGATCGACGCGTATCGGGAGAGCGTCGAGGAGGCCGAGCGGGCGCTTGATCCGGGTGGACCTTTGGCGTCGCTTGTTTTCGCGTTCCTCGCACTCCTCGCCCTAGCGTCACCCGTCGCCGCGTCTCCGCTCTGTGAGGCCGCGGTAGCTTTCGAGTACTCGCAAACCTCCGAGCCGCGCCCGAAATGGGCCGTGAGTGCGTGCAGAAGCGTGCAGAAGGCTGCGCGGGTCTACGACGTGAGAGAAACGCTCGCGGTAGCTGTCGCAGCGTATGAGAGCGATTTTAAGCCATGGGCCGTTTCGCATGCTGGGGCGGCTGGCGTGATGCAGGTCAAGCCGGCTTACTACTGCCCGCGATGGTTCCTCGGTCTGAAGTGGTGCACAACCCAGGGTGAGTGGGTCAGGGCTGGTGTCCAGCACTTGGCGGAGTTGCTCGACGACTTCGAAGAGGGCCGGGCCTTGCGAAGCTATAATGCCGGCCGGCGCGGGGCGTCTCTGGGTAGGGGTGAGCAGTACAGGGATCAGGTTTTACGGGTGGAGCGGGCGATTAGGGGGAGGCGATGAAGGCTACTAGTTACCTATCCGAAGATGATTTGCGGCAGATACAACTGTTGGCCGATGACCTTGAGCGCTCTCAGATTGAAGCCGCCCGCGCCGTGCTGGGCAATGTGTCCAACTGGATCCAGTCGGACGCCCACTTAGACGCCGCAGACACGGAGGCCGACATGCGCGCCGTGGTCATCGTCGAATTCTGGGCCATGATGGCGGGCGGGTTGCCGTTTGGGTGGCGCGTTTGTGCAAGCCGGCACTATGGCGGGTTTGTGTACGCATCCGGCCCAGGATGGGAGAGTGTGCCGTCTAGGCAGACGTGCGCCGATATGTGGTGGGGAGATGTTTGGGCGATGGAGTACGCCGAGCGGCCGCGATTGGAGGGATCGGAGTGAGTGAATCACATCTAATCGTCGCGCTTGCATCCGCCTCGATCGTTGGCGCGCTCCAGTGGCAACGCGTGCGGAGAGAAGACCGGTCAGTCATTGCCTGGGTTGCGGCCGGAGTCGCTAGCGCGTGGGTCTGTGTCTGGTTGCGGTGTGGGGAGTTGAACTAATGGCGAAGTCTAAGCGCGCGATCCACTTTACGGCCGGACCGGCTGAGAAGTCGGTAGGTATCTTTGGTTGGTACTCCGCGTGTGGATTCGTCCAACGGTGGAGTCACACGGAATCGAAGGCTTGGGACGTTCTGACCGAGGACGCGGGCAAGGTTACGTGCGTGCACTGTAAGCGGGAGCTTGCGCGGTGAAGGTCGGAGATCTCAAGGTTTCAGACTGTGGCGAACTGTGGCGCGTGGTGTCGGTGGATCCGCTGATCATGCGACGGGTGAGGGACGGGCGGATCGCGTCAAAGATTGGTGAGAAGTGGTGATCGACTTCACGCTCGACATCGTGCCGCATGGCAAGGGAAGGCCACGGGCCGCGTCCATCGGTGGCAAGACTCGCATGTTCACGCCTGCGAAAACTCGAAATTGGGAAGCGTCCTTTGCGCTATTGGCTCGAAAACACCGACCCGAGGAGCTCATGACCGGGCCGCTTCGCGTGGCAATCACGGCGTATTTTCCGCGACCGCTGAAGATGTGCAAGCGTTCAAAGCGCACGGGCGAGCTGCTCGGAGGATATGACGAAGGCCCGCTTCCGATGTCGTCACGACCTGACGCGGACAACGTCGCGAAATCTGTTCTCGACGCGCTGTCGGACTGGTATCGCGACGACTCGCAAGTGTTCTGTCTGACGGTTCTCAAGCTATATCACGGGGTCGACGCTCGACCACGGGTGCGAGTCACGATCGCAGATCTGAGCGACTGATGACCGAGCCGCACCTCGAAGAGATAGCGTGGGAAGATGTCGACGGGCTCGGCGTGCTTCGCGACGAGGTGATCGCGGCGCGAATGAACACGACGCCGATGGCGGTTCGGCTCGCGCGAAAGCGGCTCGGAATTAATCGGCGAACGGGTCCGACAGGCTGGCGACGACGTGTCGACATCATCGCCCGCGACCCTGCGTCGGCGTCAATCGCTGATGTCGTGTTTCTCGTCGAGTGCATCAGGGAGGCTCGACGACGGGCCGAGTCGACCCGAAAAGCGGCGGAACCGTGCCGACTGCGCGCTAACCTTCGGGCGGCGCGTTGCGCGCTGTGGGCGCTGCATTGCGAAGAATCGTCGCACGACCTCGAGGGACTGCCCGCAAGGATTTATCAGGAGACGATCGACGCATTTCACCAGGCGTCGGGTTCCTGGTGGCTGCGTCGCGCGATTGCTTGCGGTCATGATTTAGGATGGGCCGAGCGGAATGCCGCGCACGATCCCGCGCCCGCAGAGTTTCTCGCGTGGGCAATGCAGACGGGCAAGATCGACGAGCACGAGCTCAAAGCACGCCTTCGAGGCGACGGCGGGCAATGATGGCAGCGGCGACGAGCCCGAATCGACAGTGCGCGACGTGCGGCGAAAGTCTCGACGGACTGAACGCGCGGGCGAGGTACTGCTCGGCAGATTGTCGAGCCGAGGCAAAGCGCAAGCGCGACCGACGAGCGAAAGCAGACAAGCGAGCGGGCGTCGCCAAAACAGATCGGGCGCGCGCGCGCACGTTCGGCTCGCTGTCAGAAGATCAAGTTCTGGACGCTATCGCGCAAGGGCTCGGCATAAAGACGTCGATCGCAAAGCGGCTCGGAATTAGTCGCGCACTGCTCGACAGATGGATCAAAGAAAACCCAACGGTCGCGGCAGCGTTCGACGAGGCTGTCGAGATTCTGCTCGACACCGCTGAACACAAACTGATTGAGCAGGTACTCGGTGGCGACATGAGGGCGATCAAGTACCTACTCGACACGAAAGGAAAAACGCGGGGCTATGGTCAGCCGAATCGGCTTCTCGTCGGCGTGTCGCAGCTCACACCCGAGGAACGGGCGTCACGCTTCGCGCGCGTCGCGAGGGCATTCGGGCACGAGTTACCACCAGGCGGGCTCGAGGGCGTGATCGACGTTTCAGCGGTCGAAGATGGCGACTAATCGAGATCTGATATCGGGCTCGGCTCGAAACCTCGCAGCCTTCGAGGAAGAAATGGCGATCCAGGCGGTCGAGTCGCTGCCGATCTTTTATCGCTGGGCATGGGACATCATCGAGCCCGGAACGCGGCTCGAGTGGGGCTGGCACCATGACGCGATCTGCGAACACCTCGAAGCGGTCAGCCGAGGCGACATTCGGCGACTATCGATCGAGCTGCCGACAGGGTTCACGAAGTCGATCTCGTGCGCTGTTATGTGGCCTGCTTGGCAATGGGCGCGAGAGCCGCACTGGCGACTTCTCTGCTCGACTCACTCGCACACTCTCAGCAAGCGCGACAGCGGCAAGCGGCGCGACATCATCGTCGACCCGGATTACCGACGATTGTTCGCGTCGGGCTGGGCGCTCGACGTGTCGCGCGGTCATTCGGGCGACGCGCCGCAACGGTGGTCGCTCGCTGATGACCAGTCCGAAAAGGTGTTTTTCAAAAATACCGCGGGCGGGCACATGGTCGCGCTGTCGGTCGGCTCTAGCGTGACAGGTCATCGCGGCGACTGCCTGATCACTGACGACCTCCTCGACGTGCAGCGAGCATATTCCGAGCCCGAGCGTCAACGGGCGCTTGACCACTTCGAGCGCGTGCTTCCGACTCGCGTGAACGACTTGCGCTCGGCGCGATGGATTCACGTCGGGCAGCGAACGCATGTCAACGATCCGTCGGCGACCGCTCGTGACTGGGGTTTCGACGTGCTTTGTCTGCCGCTGGAATACGACCCGAGGCGATCGTGTGTCACCGTGCTCGGCTGGGAAGATCCACGGACGGAGCTCGGCGAGTCGCTCGACCCGATGAGAGTCGGAGCCGAGGAGCTCGAGTTTTTAAAGATGACGCTCGGAAGCAGAGATTTCGAGACGCAGCAAAACCAAAATCCGCAACCTGACGAGGGCGGAATCGTCAAGCGCGCATGGGTCGACCAGCGCGCGAGATATGGCGAGCTGCCTGGTGTCGTCGTCGAGAAAGGCGAATGGTGCATCAGCGTTGATCCGAAAGCGGGCTCGAAGAATCCAAAGTCAGCCTATGCCGTCATTCAGGTCTGGATTCGCCACAATGCGACGTTCTGGCTCGTCGACCAGCGGCGCGGGCGCTGGTCCTTTGTCGAGACGACCAACGAGCTAAAGGCGATGAGTCTGAGGTGGCCGAGGGCAACGCGGAAGCTCGTCGAAGCGAAAGGCGACGGGCTCGCGATCGTCGAGGTACTTTCCGAGCAGGTTCCGGGCGTCGTTCCGGTCAAGGTCGGCAGCGGCGACGGAGAAAAAATCGAACGTCTTCGGGCAGTGTCGCCGATCTTCGAAGCGGGCAACGTGCGAATTCCTGTCGAGTTTCCGAGCGCTTCCTCCGACAATAGCGTCGAAACTTGGCTTCACGAGCTCGTCGGCGTTCCTGGCGTTGTCTATATGGACCAGGTCGACACGACGACGCAGATGTTAAGCCAGTGGCGCGCGCGTGCATTCCGCCGAGTTGACGAAACGCAGCGGACTAGTAAACCTCGAAGGCGTGAGAGTCGCGGCTTCGATCGATTGGCGAGATTAAGTGGCAGATCCAATACCTGACAAAAGCCGCGAGGCAATGCGCCGTTCTACGGAGCGAATCCGAGTCGCGCGCCCGCCCGTTCCGAAATACGCTCGACCTGCACGTCGTGCACGGGTCCGCGAGGGCGAGCTCGCCCCTTACAAGTGGCGAGGCACTGGCGGTCGAGCAGGATTCGTCGACGAGATCGTCAACCGACACCCTCGAGCCGCTCGGGCGTGGTTCGACGTCGAGCTCGGCGTGATCGACGCACCTTGGGAAAACAAACCGTGCGAAGACGAGCGACCGATCGAGGCGAAGTTCCGCGAGCAGCTCGACGCGATTCTGCGCGACGAAATGAGAACCGACCTGTCGCAATCGATCGCAGGGCTTCAGGGGGGCTGGCAGAAGTTTTTAAGCCAAGCCGCGTCAATGCTGAAATACGGCGCCGCACCTTTCGAGCGCTCCTGGTGGAACGACGAGTCAGCGACCAGCGGCGACGGAATGCGGCTCGAGCTGTTCCACGTTCACCCGTCGTCGATTCAAGATTACAAAGAAAGCAACGGATTCGGGCTCGAGTATATCAAGCAATCGGTCGACGGCGGGACGCATAGAATACCAGCCGAGCGCCTGGTGTATATCGCGCCAATGGGCGCCGCGGGCGAATACGAGGGATGGACACCGATGAGATCGCTCGGCTTTATCGTCGAGTTGTCGTGGCAGCTTGCGATCTCGACGGCTCGACGCGGTCGGCTTGACGCTGGAATGTTCGCGCTCGAGGAAACCGAACCAGGCGCCGCCGAGCAGACGATTGGAGAAATCGAGCAAGCGCTCGACGAGCTCGAAGCAGGTCAGCAGCTTTCGGGATTTATTCCTCACGGAATGAAGCTCGACTTTCACTCGCCCGCCGCGAGCGGAACGAATCCGGTCGAAATCTGGAAATATGTCGACGGGCAGGTCGACCACGTCATCGGCGCATGGGTCGCGTCGCTCGGTCTGACATCGGGCAGCGGCTCGCGTGCGCTCGGCGACACGCTGTCAATTCAGGATTCGAAGCGATGGCGGCGAGTGCTGAATCTGATCGGCGCGGGCGTGTCGACCATGTATCAGGATCTCGCAGCCGACCTAGGATACCCTGCCGACGTTCGCGTTCCGACGCTATGCGTGCGCGACGAGGACGCGGTCGACCCTGCACAACTGACGGCAGCAATTCAGGCGGGCGTGACGGCGGGAATCTTGCCAGTAGTGCCCGAACTGACTCGGGAACTAGGCGAGCGCGCGGGACTGTCGAAGGAAACCGTCGACGCGATGGTCGACGCGACATCTCGCCAGGTCGACGCGTTTTCGCCTGTCGACGCTTTGTCGCCGACGACCATCGCCGACGAGGAGCTCGTCGAGCCGACACCGACACCGACTGACGATGCGTCGCTGGAAATGGCTGACGATTCGTTCTCGCCGCCCGAGGGCGCCCGCGCGAACGCTAAAAGAGGGTTGGAGCTCCGACGCGAGCACGGCAGAGGCGGCACGGAAATCGGAGTGGCTCGGGCTCGTGACCTGGCAAGCGGCGGAAACGTGTCGCTGAAAACGATCGGTCGAATGCGGTCGTTCTTCGCGCGTCATGGCGTTGACGAGCAGTCTCGGAGGGATGACTCGACGAGCGCTGCAAATATTGCCTGGCTCCTCTGGGGCGGCGACGCTGGTCGGCGCTGGGTCGATTCGCAGAAATTCGACGCAATGTTTTCTGATGTCGTGTCGACGCAGGTCGGCGCCGACGATCGGCCCGTTGAATTCTTTCGAGAGTTTGCCGACGTCGAAAGGGTCGTCGAATGGGCGCTCGATAACGATCGACGCGTCGAGCTCGATGCTCAATATCAAGCGCGAATGACCGAGATTAGGGATCGACACGTTGAAGATCTTCGGGTGGCGCTGACTGATATCGGCGGGCTGACTGACTCGCAGCGTCGGCAGCTCCTCGACGTAATTCGCTTACAGTACACCGACGAATATACCGCCGCGATTCGTGATCACGTTTTCGCGGTCGAACAGTCGACGGAAGCCGCGGGCGCTCGTGAACGCACTCGGGGTCGCACTGTCGGCGGGCCGCTTCCCGATAGTCGAGCTCGGGGCGAGTTGCGCGACTTTGCTGCCGCTCAGATCGCGGCAATGCGTCAGGGCATCGAGCGACAGGGAGAAACGGCAGCGCGTCGCGTTCAAGCCGACGTGCTCGACCAGGTCGAAGCGCAGGCGCCGCCGGAAACGGTGTCGTCGAGAATCGGCGGCAGGGGGCTATCAGTGCACGGCAATCAGGTCGCGAACCGTGGCGAGGGCGTGGGTCGAATCATCGACGCCGCGCTTCGTTCGGAGGCCGACGGGCTGGTTCCTGTCGAGGCATTCCGAACGTCCGTGAACGACAAAAACCGCTGTGGGACGTGCAAGCGCCGAGATTCAGGGCAAAGCGGGAAAACGTGGGATCTGCGAACCGCCGAGGACGTGCAGCGATTCATCAACGACCCGGAAGCGACGACGCCCGACCCTGACTGCGACGGAATGACGAACTGCCGCTGTGGTCACCTGATACGCTATGCGCGAGCCGAGCGCGTCGACATGTCGTCACCTCCGACCGCGCTCGAGTTTTCATCGCTCGAGGAGATCGGTCGAGCGCTGCGTTCCGCCGAGTTGCAGAATGACGCCGAGCGCGTACCGTTGCGGCAATGAGTGTCAACGAAATAACGATCGATCTCGCTGGTTCTCCTCGTGAGGATTCGAGCGGGCTGCTCTGGATTCACGGACTGTCGCGCGCTCGCATCGACTACAACGGGAAGCCGTTTCCGTTCGATGACGCCGTCGTTTTCGGCGAGGTTTTCGACGGGCTGTCGGCGCAAATCAACGAAGCGCAGCATCACCCGAACTATCAGGTCGACGAGGATCTCGCGGGACACAATCGCGGGCGCCGAACGTCAATCGCGGGCGCTGTGCGACAGGTTCGACGGGTCAGTCAATCAGATCTAGCAGCGCAGGGCGTCAGCATCTCCGAGCCCGAGGCTATAATGTTCGGCGTCGAGCTGAACGCTTACGGTCGCGAGCTCAAAGCTAAAGGCCAGCTTCGGTTTTCGTCGCTCGGTCTGAACGTGATTCGAGCCGACGAGCGGCTGAATCCCGACACGAATTCGCCGATCATTATGTGGTCGGCGTTCCTGCGAGAAATGAGCGGGACCGGGCAACCGTACTTGAAGCACCTTCGACCGATCGAGGAAACCGAACACCTTCAACTCGCCGAAAAAGGCGTCACAAACTACTCTGAATACATGATGATGAACGACGAACAACTTGCGGAGCTCGCGAAACGACTGAAGCCGCTCATGATGGCAGACGAGCCGTCGCCTGATGTGGCCGAGCTGAACCAATACGTCGACGACGCCGAGGGCAGCCGATCGGAAGTATTGGCACGACTGGCGACCGCGGCAGGCATCGAGGTTGGAGCCGTCGAGGCAATCCTCGCGGGCACGGTCGCAGCGACCGACGACCAGGTCGCAGCGATGAAGGCGGTTCTCATGCCACCAGCGGAAGCCGAGGCGGTCGAGGCGGTCGAGGCGATGGCCGAGCTCGCTGTCGTGCAGGCTGACAATCAGGCACTCCGAGCCGATTTTGCAAACCTGCGAGCCGAGCGAAAGCGCGAGAAAACGCGGATCACACTTCTCGACCGCGCCCGCGAAGATCGCGTTCGCGTCGACTTCTCAGCGACCGAAAACGCAAAAGCTTTTGAGCTCCTCTGCTCGCAATTCGAGGACGACGTCGAAACCTTCGAGCAGCTCTGGGCGCGACTTTCCCGCGACCAGCGCGACGGGGGCGGTCGAGCGGCACGAGTTCCGCAACGCGCATCAGATCAGCCGTCGTTTTCGGCAATGCCTCGCACGCCCGAGGAAGTCGCCGCGAACAAGATCGCCATTCAAAAGCATCGAGCCGAGCACAACTGCTCGTTTTCCGAGGCATCGGCAGCGCTGAAGCTCGCCGCGTCTCGCCGCTAACACACCAACAATCAGCAAAAGGTAAATCATGAACGAATATGGAATCGGGTGCACCGACGCAGGACTTTTCGACAACACACCAGGCGAGGACCTTTCCGCCTATGAAGGGTGCGGCGTATATTTCGACGGAACCGCGTGGCAAGCGGCGTCGCTAACCTCGCAGTCGGTGACGCAGCTTCTCGGCTCCGACGAGGCAATCGCCGTCATCGTGCAGGGCGCCGAAACGACCGAAAAGCTCGAGCTCGCCTATGTGACCCAGCGCGGATACATTGAGGCGAAAGCAGGAACGGGCGGCGTTACTCAGGGCGATTACATCGTGACCGAGTACGCCGCGAGCGGAACCGACCGAGGCCGATTCATTTCGGCTTCCGAGCTGCACCCTGGCATGTTCGTCTGGGGTAAGGCGATGAGCACGGTCGCCGAAGACGGTCTGTTCATCCTCGACATGGGCGCCGCTTTCCAGGCTACGTCGATGTGGACTTCGACTCCGACTGCGATCACGGGCAGCAGTAAGACGCTGACCGCTGACGAGATCTGCTCGGGCGCAATTGCTCGCGATTGCTCTGGAGGTCCCAAAACTGACACGCTTCCGACGGGTACTCTGCTCCTCGCCGCAATGCAGGCGCGCAATTATGCGGCAGGCGAGCAAATGCGAGTCAGCCTGACGAACGTTTCGGACGCTTCCGAGAATTTGACGATTGCGACGGGCACCGATGTCACGCTCGTCACTTCGGGCGCCGACGCTGTTCTGGCCCAGAACGAAACCGCGATTCTGGTCTTCTCGATCGTCACGGTGTCGCCTGTTTCCATCGCCTGCCTCGCTTGCAAGGCTTAGTCAATCCCACGACCTCAAACACTGAACAGAACCATGGCCGATAATATCAGCTCAAATGCACTCGCCCGCGAAGACCTCGTTGGGCTGTTCGCAGAACGTCAAGGCATCAAATCCGCTCGCGGGCTCGATGTCGCGCCGCCACTTCCGGTCGATTCCGATCAGGTCGAGTGGCATCACTGGGATGAGAATTCCCTTCCCTACACCGCTGGCCCGCAGGACGCATTCATCAAAAAGGGCTGGAAGGGTGCGCCGAGCCGCGGCGGGCTAAAGCTCGCAACGGCGACCGGAACCGTCGACATCTATCGATTCGCGGACATGACGTTCCACGAGCGGGAGATCGCCAAGTTCGAAGCCAAGGGAATCGACATCGTCGAGGAGTACACGAAGAAGATCGCGCGACAGTCCGCAAAGCATCACTCGCGCACGATCGGTCAGTATCTCAGCAACTCGGCGAACTACCTCGCCGCGAACGTCAACGGCTCGCCCGCGCCCGTTACGACAGTCACCTCGGATCTGATTTCTGACGTCAACGCAGGACTCGCACAGCTTGAATCACTCGGAATCGACATCGAGGACTACAAGATCTGCGCCGTGTATCCTCGCAGCGTCGCTCGCGAGCTCACGCTACTGAACCAGGTTCGCGACTTCTCGGCGATCTCGGACAACGCGCTTCTGAAGACAGGATTCAGCCCGCGCGGCACGGTCGAGAATTTCTGGGCGAACGCTTTCGAGCTGCCGATTGAGGGCATTCCGTTCGGCGGTCGAACGCAGAACGCAGCAGGCACGACGTCGGAGCACATGAACCAGGACATCTCGCTCGTCCTGGTTTCGAAGGACGACCTCATTGGCGGATTCATTCGCACGCCGACATTCGGCGAGGAGGGCGCCCTTGGTCGCGTTGTGCAGTACACTCCCGAGAAGTTCCCGAACTCGCTCGGGGTCTACATCGAGATGGGTTATGGCGTGATTCGTCCCGACGACGGTGGTCGATTCGCTTACCTGCTCGACGGCGTCAGCTAATGCCGGAAGCGACTCACATCTACACCGGGCCGTGCGCTTGTGGCTGCGTCGTCGACGGTGTGCGCTACATGGTGCACCCTGGCGATCGGGTCGCATTTGGCCCAGACGATCTCGACGCTCGCGCGGCTGATCGTCTGGGCGAGCACTTCGTTTCGCTGTCGGACTATGTGCCACCAGCGAGCGACGTGTCGGTCGACGAGGCGGTCGACGTGGCTTCGGGTCCGGCATGGGCTCGAGTCACGGTGGCCGAGCTCGCCGCGATTGCTGACGGATTCGAGGCATTTTCGAAGGGCGCACTCGCGGCGCTTTGTCGGATCGGCGGGCTCAGTAGCTCGGGGTCTGTCGGCGCTTTGCGTGATCGGCTTTTCACGGATCTTGAAGCGAGCGCGCCCGTCGAGGACCAGGTCGACGATCAGGTTTTTTCGTCGATCGACGATATCGACAAGATGGATCCTGAATTTGGACTTCCGCCCGAGGCGGTCTGATGTCGACCGAGTATCGATACCGAAACGAATACCCGTCCGGGCCGTGCACAATCACGATCCGAGGCGAGCGCGTGCCGCAGGGCGAGTCGTCAGCATGGGGCGAGCGGCTCCTCGAGGACACGCGAGAAATTCGCCGAGGCTGGATTGTCGAGGAGCGTCGCGAGACGCCGTCGACCACCAGCTCGAAGCGCGTCAAAGCATCTCCGAAGAAAAGAAAACCAGCGACGAAGGGGTGATTCGTGTCGTTAGAGTTGAACTATTTCGGCACGACGCTTTCTGCGCTAGCATCTGAGGGTTTCGGAATCACGCTCGACTCGAGCTCGGTTCCGACCCTGACGAACGGTCAAGCGGCTTACAAGCGCAGGGTCGGTCGGGCGAATGCGTTCGTGCGGTCGCTCAATATCGACCCTGACGGGCTGACCGACGCCGATTCGGAGACTTATCAGGTCGCGGCGCTCATCTGCGAGCATTTGGGAAAGGCGTATTTATACGAGGCGACACGGCCCGACGAGGATGGTCGAGCAATGGCTCGACATCATCTCGATCAGGCTGACCGAATGAAAGACGAGCTCCGCAAGCGCATTCGAGAAATGGGCGAGCAGGCGTCGTCGACGGCGGGCAAGGTGCAAACGTCAGCGTCGACCGCTCGACGAAATAACCGAGCGACCAGAATGTCGCAGGAAGATCGGCTTTCGCGCTGGCTCAACAAGGGCAAGCGACCATGACGACCGGATTCCTGACGCTAAAGGTCGACGGGGGCGAAGTCTCCGAGGCAATCGCCGTCGCGATTTCCGCCGTTGACGACCTGTCGCCGCTTTTCGAAGCGGTGCATCCTGCTTACCTGGCGAACGCTCGACGAATGTTCGGCTCTGCCGGTTTCGGTCGTTGGCCCGGAGTCGAGGCTGACGGGCTGCAATATCAAACCGTGAAGGGCAAAATCCTCGGCTGGCAGATGTCGTCGGCGGATTTGCTTAGGTGGGATCGATTCGGCGGTCGCGAGCGGATTTATCCATCGATGACGCAAGCGACGCACCCGGAAAACGTCGCAGAAATCGAGCCGCGTCGAGCCACGTTCGGCACGTCGGTTCCTTATGCCGTGAACCATGAAACCGGCAGCGGCGTCGGGCCGAAATGGGGCGGCTCGAAGTCGATTCCGAAACGCGAGCTGACACTGACCGATCGCGAATTTACGATGGACATTCAGCAAGCGGCGAGCGACTACGCGGGACTCGTCGCAGAAACGGTCGGTCGAACGACCGTCGGGCTGACCTCGTCGGAGGTGCTTCTCGAGGTGACAGGGCGTCGCGGCTTTCCGACGAGGGATTGACGATGGCAATACCGACCACCAACGGGGCGCCCGAGGTTCTCGACTACGTGCAAAGCGTGTTGTCGTCGTATCTTCCAGACGAGCTCGAAACTCGAAACACTGACACCGGGCTGTCGGTAAAGGTGCCCGATCGGTATCGGAGAATCGAAAGTCTGCCCGAGCAGCGCGTCGGAACTGATTGCGTTCTGGTGCTGACGGGCTCGAAGACTGTCACCAGGCACGACGCCGCGAAGCGTCGCCTTTCGATGGTCACAATGCTCGCGATCACAGCGCAAACCGCGGGCGCTATGTCGCAGCATGAAAAGTTCGCCGAGTCGCTCTATGTGCTCGCCGAGGCTGTCGAGCTCGTGCTTCATTCATATGTCAGAGAAGCGAGCGGCTCCTCGACGGCGGGCGTCATTAGATACGAGCCCGAGGGAATCGAATACTCGCCGCCGTTTCAGCTTACGCGCGGCGGCGTTTGGGCGCTCGCGGCAAATGTTCGCGGCGTGCTTCATCAAAATCCTTACCGAATCAACATCAGCTAGAGAGAATAAATGGGCACAGCAATCACCGACAAGCGCGGGACGTTTTATGCGTATCTGCAAGCGAATAACGCAATCGTCACCAGCTACACCGCGCCGACGATCACGACCGACGCGATTCGAATCATCGAGTGCACTTGGGCTCGCGAGGGTGGATCGATCGTTCGCGACGGTCACGACGAAGCGCACGACGGAGGACTGAAGCCGCTCGCGGGACCAGTCACGCGAATGTGTACCGTCAAGGTCGAACGACGCTCGAGCGTGACCTCGGGCGACGCTGCGACGTGGCAGCAAAACGCGCTTTGGCAGATGTGCCCGCCGATCGTGGTCGACGACTCGGGCTCGACGGTTGCGGTCACTCCGACGGGCGGCAGGCTTCAGGGGTTGTTCGGGAATTACGCGACGATCGCTTATTACGAGCGCGACGGAAAGCGGAAAGCCGCGATCAACTGCTTCGCGATCCCTGTGTCGACCGAGGCCGAGGCGGGCGGAATCATCATCGACACTTTCGAGATTCGCGGTCAGCCCGTGAACTCGGCGAGTGCCGCGACGGATGACGTTGCGCAGATCTCGACGCACCAGGTCACGACACCGGGCAGCGGCGCGGGCTCGTTCTCGATTAAAGACGATTCAGGGCGAATCGTGTCGGGAACCTATACGGCGGGCGGGAGCAGTAGCGCGACAGCGACAGCGCTCGAAGCCGCGATCCAGTCCGCACGAATCGCGTCGGGATATACGTTCTTCGACGAGTCTGTTTCTACCGACACCGTGACGATCACGAGCCAGGAAGCAGGGCGCCCGATGACGATCACGATCACAGTCCCGAGCGGCGGCGGCGCGACGAACACGACACCGACGCCGAACAAAAACTACTCGACCTATCCAACCTACGCGAACGACTCCGAGGTTCCGACGGTGTTCATGGGCGCCACGGTGACGCACACGGTCGAGGGTGAGGCGGTGCTGAACATCTCGAAGTTCTCGCTTCAGTATGGGTACTCGCTGACGCAGAAGAAGATCGGCGGCGACGGTGCCGGCACGAACACGGGTTACGCGATTCCCCGCGTGAGTGGTGCGACTGCTCCAACTCTCTCGGTGTCCTGCGACATGCAGAGCGGCGCTGACTACGATGTGGACGAGTCGTGGCGAGCCGGGACTGCGGTGTCCTTCACGCTTGTGGACTCGCCGCACACCATCACATGTCCGCAGGGCGTCATCATGGACCCGAGCGAATCGGAGAGTGACGGCGACCGCGGTTGGGATTATACGCTGAGACTCTACTCGACCGGCTCCGCTACTGACATGTGGAGTCAGGCGTTCGCATAGCCTTCTGAGAATCATGCCCATTACTCGCGCCCGTGACCACTTCGACATCACCTGCGACGGCGTTCAATACGGACTCGTCGTGGAGCGTCTTTTGAAGACCGAACTCCGTCAGTACAAGGCGGCGATTCAGCCCGCACGGGACGAGTTCGACGCGGCTCACGAGCCGTACGAAGTGGAGATCGTGAAGGCCAAGGCAGAGGACAGGGATCCGGACTTTACGGGGTTGGCTCCGTATCCGGATATCTCGGAGCAGCTCTTTGACCACACGCTGCCGGTGCTCAAAGAGCGTGCAATCTCCATCACCATTCGAGACGGCGACAGCGAAGAGGTCTTCGACGCGGCAAACCGCCGAGACGACCTGGAAGAGTTCGTAGACGCATGGATTCCCGAGAAAGTGATTGGATACTGGGGTCGCATGATGCGGGAAGCAAAGCTGGGAAAAACGATCGCGCGCGTCGGATTGCCGGACTAGCACGCGCCGTAACCAAGCCGGATCAGAGGTGCTGGGATTGCACGGATACACTGAAAGTCACGCGATTCTGCCCCATGACCCTCGACCACGAGGAGTTCCGGCCAGACGACCATCTGGAGCGCCCCTGCACTTGCGATGCGTGGTGGGTGCAGACCCAGTCCAGACGACGCTCGGAGGCCCCGAAGGAACTCGGCGGCATGAACCGGGATCCGAAGGAGCTGGCCCCACCGGGGTCGTGGTTTCCTCTGATTCGGGAGCTGGCACGGTGCATCGAGGAGGACCCGAACGGCACCGCGGACCGCACGGATGCGGCAACGTTCGACCTCGCTCGCCAGTACTTGAACGAGGAGCGCCGGTCGCTGAGGGTCTGGGACAAGTGGAAAGCGGACACGGACAAGGAGTGACATGGCCCGCGTAGTCATCGAAATAGACGGGGACTCGTCGGGGGCTGAAGAAGCCCTTGAAGATGTTCAGGGGGCGCTAGGCGACCTTGACGGGGCTGCTGGGTCTGCTGGGGACTCGTTCGGCGGGCTGAATACGAAGCTCGTGAACGTGGCGTCTGGCGCTAGCCTTGCGAAGATGGGATTCGATGCCGTGCGCGGCGGCATCAATATGCTCTGGGAGTCAACCGAGCGCTACTTCCAGTCCAGCGAGGACGGCCAAGAGAAGTGGGAGGCGCTGGAGCGTCAGGGCCGTGCGCTGAAGGGCATGCTCTTCGAGTTGTTCATCGGGACGAATGATCAGAATGAGGCGTTCGAGGAGATGAGCGAGTTCCTCGGTGACTTGGTCGCGGGCGCTCGTGGTGCGATGCAGATCCTCCAGCCGATGGCGAACCTCCTGCGGGGCGCCTTGTCTGCGGGCGCTCGTATGGTTGCGCTGGCGTTCGGTGATGCCGGGTCGATGACTGAGCAGTTCGCTGGTCAACTGGAGACCGCCGAGGACCGGCTTGAATCTCTTCAAGACGCGCTTGGGCAGCAGGACGGACCCATCGGCCAATCCGCATTGCTCTTGGAGGCGTACGGCGAGGCTGCGGCCCGTGCGATTGCCGAGGTGGCAGACTCCATGGGTAACGTCAGCGGCCAGGAGTTCGACCCAACTCCAATGACTCACGGGTTCGACGAGGCAACCGAGATCGTGCGCCGCAACATCGAAGACATCTTGGCGTCTGCGGGTAGCCTTGAGGACTTGGAGGTCGCGACGTCCGGCGTGTTTGTGGATGGGACTCGGGTCGTTGGTCGTGGCGTTGACAACATCCGTGAGGCGCTCGAAGGCGTTACGATCGAGATTCAGGGCAGGAGCGTGCCGGCCATCGAGGCTTTCGGGTCTGCGCTGGAGGCCAACCGGATCCTCCTTGACGCCGAGGATGAGGCGGCTCGGAGTGCCTCGCTAGGTGTGTCCTCGTCGTCTCGTTCAGCGGAAGAGGCGACCGAGGTTTTTGGTGGGCTCGGTGGTGCCATGGGCATGGCCAGCATGATGACAGCGCAGTTGGCGACCGACGAGGAGTTCCTGGCTGGTCGCATACAGGCAGCAACGAGTGCGGCCAACGAGCGCCTCATCCAAGAGAAGATCGCTGCTCGGGACCGGGCGAGCCTTCTTGAAGAGGAGATACGCCGCAAGGACGAGGCCGCGAAGGCTGAAGAAATTGCCCTCCTCCGGATGGAGGCGCTCAAAGATGCCCTTGACGCCAAGGAAGCGACTCGAAGCGCCAAGCAGCAAGAGCGCGTCAACATCGCCAAGGGCGGATTTCAGACGCTGACCAACTCGGCGATCGGCATGGCTGCGGCGCATATCAAAGCGGGCAAGCAATCGCGCGAAGAAACTCGGAAGCTCATCGGTGACGAGCTCGTGGCCTTGGGTGCCGCTGGTTTGGCGAAGGCTGCGATGATGGTCTTCGAGCCCGGCAAGCAGGCTCTCGCTGCTGGTCTTGCTGTGGCGTCGCTCGCTGCGATGGGCTTGGGCGCCAAGATGGGTGCGAATTCCAGTGGTGGTTCAGTGGCGGCTCCTGCTGCAACCCAGGCGCCCCAGAGTCAGACGAACGTCACGTTCCAGAACAACTTCAGCCAAATCGGCAGTCGCGAGCAGTTCCTTCGGGTGACCGGGGACACGTTCCAGCAGGCAGTCGACGAAGGCTACATTGCAATTCCGAGGGGCTGATGTCCGCACACTTCCCAGTCCTAAGCCGTCAGATCGAGCTTACGGGCAATATCGGCGTCGGCACACCGTCGAGCCCTTCAGACGTCTCGGTGACCACCACGGGCGTGTGGTCGTTCGCTTCGGAGACGGACGGGAGCCCTTCGACGGATTCGCTTGCGTATCACCTCGGCACGCAGGTCGCGACTGCCGGTGCGTGGACGTACGATAACGCGAACTCCTCGTATGACATGACGGTGGGGACGTTCCCCCGGTATCTCTTGCAGTTCACGTCGTCGACACAGCTTCAGGTTGAAGCGGGCGGCGCGAGTTCAATCACTCTGACGGATATCGGTGTTGATGGCTCTGCGATGACGTCCGGAATCCCCGCTGGTGGCACCGTGACCCTTGCGAGCGAAATCAACTGCCTTGGCTGGTGGCACGCTGGAATTGAGTTGACGAAGCAGGTTCGACCGGACCAGCACGAGTATCAGGACTTCGGGAGCGTGTACGACGGTGACGCCGACGAGACAGAGTACTACGGGCGGCGGCAGTCGCTTCGACTCATGTGGGAGCAGGTCGAGGATGCGAATGTCTTTCTTCATCGTGCAGAGGACGCGACGTACGCCGCGAACGCCGGACGGAGCGTCACTGACCCCAATGGACTCATCAACGACCCTGACGGGCTCCTAGAGTACTTCTGCCGGGGCGAAACGTTCCGAGTTTATTTCGCGCACGGCGACTATCTGACGATTCGGAAGCAGGAAGGCGGGCGCATTCGCGAACTCTCGGACTGGGTGACGGAGTTTCCCGATGACCCGAGGCGATCGACCGTGAACCTTCGCGGCTGGAAGGTGGTCTAGATGGCTGCTGTCTCGACGAACGACAAGGTCACGGTGGTGCGCTTTGATGGCGTTGGAGCGCGCATCAGCGGCTCGAACGAGCAATACGTGTACCGAACCAAGGGCGACGCGCTCTCGTACACCACGGCAGCCGCCACGGTCTCGGCTCTGGCAAAGCATCCGACGATCTCGCCGGCACGTCTTGAGCCCCTGGAGCCCATTGGCACGGGTGGCGGTGTCTCGCTGGAGATGATCTACGACAACGACAACGCGCTGATCACCGCGCTTGCTCGACGAACGATTGCACCACTGAAGGGAGCGCTGAACGAGGACGTGTACACCACCGCGTTCGTTGGCTCTGGCGATTCCACTATGGTGGTTTCGGCAGATGTGTCGAGCGTGCTCAGTGTGAACGAACTCATCTGGTTCGGCACCGTGGTCGCGAAGGTCACCAGCGTCTCAACAACGACGGTTGGCATCAGCAAAGGACAGCTCGGGTCTTCGTCTGAAGACGTACCGTACACCGGTGATGGCGTCCTCATTTTTACGTCGTGGCCGGAACTCATCGGCAGGCGGGTGACGATCTCAGAGGCTGACTCGACGACCGCGAACGAGGCGTCTGAGACCATCATCTACCGTGGCGTGGTCGAGGCGGTCGTTCCGGACGGCCCCAAGTTGACGATTCGGGTGAAGAGCCGAATGCAACAGATGTTCGGTGATGGCGCTCGAAAGTTCTTCGCGCCGCAATCGCAGAACGTCACCGAGCGGACTGAGGCGTGGATCGTCGACGATAAGCTCCGAGGCGGCCACTGGGACTACCCCCGCAATACGCTCTGGGGAGACCCTACGTGGACGTATCACCGGCTGATTGCAGACGATAACCGGTGGATGGTCGTCAAGCTGGAAGACGCGGAGATTGGGGCATCCAACATCACTCGCTATGTTCCGGACTCTACCGGCCTGAACATCATTCAGATGGGCCGAGACGAAGAGGTTTACAGCCCCGACCGATGGGGCGAGCTGTGGGAGCCGGACGGTGAGGAGACCCTCGTGGGACCACTTCGCGCGGAGTACGCCTGGGTCGCCGAGGACCAGACGATTTCCGACATCTTGCTTGACTTATTGCAGGGCAATTCGCTGCCGTGGTCGGTGTGCATGCGCCTTCAGAATGCTGAGATTGATTCGGCTGGAATTGCTGAGACAGTAGACATCGCCGCGGACGCGATGGGAGTCATTCGCTCGCCTGGGATTCCAAGCGAGTTCGGGGATCTGTTCGTCATGCCGTACCTAAAGCCATCCGACGAGCGGCTCGCTGACATCATGGCCGAGGAGTTCCTCGGGCCGCTTGGGCTGGCCCTGACGCCGGACAAGCTCGGGGTCATCAAGTGCGTCGACTTCCGACAAGTGTTCTTTGTCGACGACTCGGTGGCGAATGCCGATATCAAAAGTGGGCCGATTGGCGCGACTCCTCGCACGACGAAGACGGTCACGCGGACTTGGACGTTCAACGGCGAGGTGAACGGGACGAAGATCACGGAGACCGTCCATAGTGTTCTCGCCAGCATGCTCCACGGCGGGGGGCGCACGAAGAAGTATGACGTGCGTATTCTGGCATCCGCTCGGAATCTGCGCCTCCTGAAAGAGCGTGCGCGCGCTCTCACGGCGACGTATGAGCGGGCAGTTCCAGAAGGCGGGTTTTCGGTCGGTACTGATATCGACTCCGACGTGGGCAACGTCCTTCAGGTCACGTGTGCGTCTCTTCCCGGCGATGACGGGGTCAGGGGCAGCGGCGCCCAACGGTTCTTCGTCACCGAGTGGGGCAAGGAGCCCGGCGGGGCTCCTCGACTTCGCGGGCTCTTCCTCGGGACTGACACCGGAGCGAAGTGGGCACCAGCGGCTCGCGTGCAGTCGTTCTCCTCGGGACAATTGACGTGCTACGAGCAGGTTTTCACCGACCCCGACGAGGCGGACGTGGACGTCGAGAAGTTTGAGGTCGGCGACGAGATCCACCTGCTCGACCAGTACGGGACGCACAAGGTAGGCCCCAAGGCAATCACCGCGATCTCACCCGGCTCGAACAAGATCACAGTGAGCGGAATGGGAACCGCCGTGGACGGCGATTACATAATCCTTGCAGCTTACGACGACACGGGTCACGACAACGAGTGGACTTGGCTGGCTGGCAACGATGCGAAGCTTGGAGCCGCCGGCGACACTGCTCCCGTTTGGACTTGAGGTAGGTAGATGGCGTTCACGGTTCCGAGCGAGTGGCAGTATCTAGACGGCACGCACCATGTGGCGCCACGCGCGCCCATCGTTGGCGGAAAGACGGGCGACTATGCCTTTGAGGCGCTGATCGCCGACCACCATCTCGTTCGCGCGACCCGAATGTCCTGCACTCTGTCGATGGGCAATACCGATGCGTGGACGAACACCGCGGGACCCGGCGCGGGCGTCGCGGACTGGGCCAGTTTCGGCAAGACGAAGATCGAGACGCAAGACGGCTTTGATGGTCGATTGAACGTCACCGTGTGGTGCGAAGACTGCGAGTCGGCTGGCGGCGTCTACGTCGCGGTGTTCAACACGTCGAGCGTGCTTCAGGCGAGCGTTACCCTTACGAACACCACGAGCGGGACGAAGCAGGAGCGCACGGGCTCAATCACGGGGCTTTCGGCTTCGACTGAATATCTCATCGAGGTTCGATTCGCGGCGAATGCTGCCACGACCCCAGCCGCGAAACTTTATGGGGTGCTCGTCGAGCCTCGCGAGCTGACGTCATCGACGATTGACGACAAACTGAACGACCAGCGCGCGAACGACGACGAGACGGCGAGTTCCCTGATTCCGTTTCGGATCCGAGAGCATCTGATCTCTTCGATGCGCGAGCGAATGCCGCAATGCGCGCACGTATACCCTGAAGAGAGCAAGTTGCAGATGAGCGTTCCGGAGGTCTCGACTCACCCCGACGAGTGGTGGGGGATTCCGATTCGCGTGCCCATCCCTCTTGGCGTGGATGAGGTCGGCGTTCGCATCCGGTACGAGGTCGCAACGGCAGACGTGAAGGTGCGACTGAGGGTCATTGGCGGCGCCATTGGGTCCGCGTCGACTCTCTCTACCACTGGCTCTGTCACGCTCTCAAGCGAGATGACCGTTCCTCTGAGGTCGGTCGGCGGATCTCGGTGGGCGATCCTCATGCTGTCGTTCCAGTCTCAGCGTGGGTCCAGCGTGGCAGTCGCGAACGGTGCGACAAGCAGCAACCCCGGCCTGCCTTCAAGGAAGCACACGATCTCCCTCGCGTCTGGCTCCGTTGCCCAGCACAACGTCATCCAGAACACGGGCAACCCGAACGCAACCTACATTGGAAACGTCACCGGGGGAACGAGTGTCACTGTCTGGCCGGAACGTTGGCCCACGAGCTTGTTTTTCTCTGGCTCTGTCTACGAACTCGGAACCATCAAACTGCACTCGATCGGCCTCGAGTTGAAGGCGGACGCAACCGCACTGCGGAGTTTTTCGATTCCGACGACGAAGAGCATGAGCGTCGGGAAGGTGATGCAGTACGAGACACTAACGCGACTTGAGGCGGCTGCGTGGGAAGTCTACTCCAGCGGAGCCCAGTGGTATTCGATGCGGCCCACTCCTGCGGTTCTCACGTCGTTCTTCGGGGTGTCCTCGGGCTCGGGCGCTCCTGCTTCCGGCGCAATCTTCAAACGCCGTGCAGACTCCGAGGGAATCTACGTGTGGCTTTTGGTGATTTCCGGCACGGTCGGAGCGCGCACCGTGGACACCTCAGTGAAGATTCAGAACCGGTCGGCCTCCGTCACTGAAACCACGGTCCTGAATGGTACGGTTGGTAGTGGCATCTTCATTGGAACCGTCAGCGGCGAGCAGTTAGCGACGCAAATCGTCGGCCTCTCAGATGGATTCGCAACGACGGACTGGGGAGCCCAAGACCTGATTCGAGAGTCGGAGGCCGCACAGCTTGGGGTCATCGAAGGAATCGTTTCGTGGCCATCCGGAACGAGCGTTGGAGACACCCTGGAGGTGACGTGCTCGGTTGGGACGAACGTTGAGCACGTCTTCGGAGCCAGCCTTCACGAGGCTCTGCCGTTCATCGACATCTGATCTAGAATGGCTTCCGCCGAGTTGCCTCGTCGACGCTTGTTCTCATACTCTCACCAGGTCGCGAACGCGGCTTTTCTTCTGATCAGAGAATCGACAGCACATGACGAGCGGCGCAAAATGCCTCGGCGACGAATGCCCGCGACATCTCGACGTCGAGGAGCTCGCCCGAGCTGCCGAGTTCACTGGTGACGCAATCGCAAGCGCTCGGCTTTTGTTTTCGGATCTGCCGGATTCGCTTCAGCTTTTGATATCGGCGCTCGGCTGGTCGCAGGCGGCAGAAGAAACTTTTGCCACGATGACCGCAGGACAGCTCGACACGTTCTCGCAGGCGGTCGCATTGTGGCAGGCGGCGCACGACCTCGAGCCCGACGGAATGCCTGGGAGAATGACACGCGCGGCAATGGCGAAGGTCGACGCGGTCGATCGGTTCGCTCGCGTGCGCTCCTCGCTTGCGCTCGATTTGCCTCGATACGCTCCTCGGGCCGACGAAACGGTCGAGCTCGCGCTCGCCGCTTGCGAGGTTCTCGAGCTGCCCGAGCAGGTCGCCAGCGCTGACGGACTGCACCATATCATTCGACGCGAGTCGGGCGGATACGTTGGGCGGCCGAACTACACGATCCATCTTGACGGCGTGCAGATGTCGCAGACGACGACCGTCGACGATTGGCCGAGGGTATGGTCGAGGCTCTGCTCGGGTGACGTGCGCGGGCTATGGCCCGACGGCGTCAGTCACTCGACCGCTTGCGGGCTCGGGCAACTTCTGTCTTCGAATATGGCGCAACTGTCGCCGATTGGCGTCGAGGGCTACGGCGACGCGCTCGCGGAAATGTGCGCGTTAATCTCTTACGTTCTCGCGCGCTATCGATCACCAGGCGCGACAGCGGTTCAGGCGTTCGACGACGCTTGGGAATTTTACACTCTGCCGCAATTTGACGGTCCTAAATCGGAGCGCCCTAAGTGGTGCCGCTATTCCTGGCGAGCGCTCAAAAAGTACGGCGGCGGAAACCTGAAACCGGGCGAGGGGTATTGATTGTGATTATTGAAAAACTGAAGTCTGCCGACACTTGGTTCGGCGCATTTGTCGCGGGAATTATCGCGGCGGCTCTCTACTTGATCCAGGCGGCGAACGGCGTCGCGCCCGAGCCGCCCGAGCTCGTCGAGGACATGGTCGAAACGCTGTCGACGGATATCTTGGGCGAAACAACGCCCGACGGCCTCGTCGAAGGGTCAGCCGATGAAGGGTCAGCCGATGAAGGCTCGGGCAGTGAATAGGCTCGCGACGCTTTGCGCGCTGGTGGTCTGCCTGTCGTCGAGCTCGTGCTCGGGCGTGCAGATTTCGACCGCTTGCGGCGTCAGTGGCAAGCTGCTCGCTCATCTTTCTTTCGTCGCCGAATTTGCCTGTCACGCTTTGGGCGCCGACAGTGCAAAATGCGGAACGGCGGTCGACGCGCTGAACGTGGCGTCTGACGCCGCGGCGCTTTGTTCCTGATGGCCGAGCATCGATATCGCGACGAGCTCGCGATGGTTGTCGTCGTGTCGCTGGTGGTTCTCGTCGTGCTCCTCGCAATGTGCTCGGGCCGATGATCGCCAGCGCGCAAGCGGAACCAGACGAGCCGACCGAGGCAGGCGACCGCGTCGTCGAATTACTTCTCGAGGTGACTGCCGAGCTGACCGGGCTGTCTCTCGCGCTCCGGAACTACCGTGACCGACGTGTCAGAGACTCTCGATCCATTATTCGCTGACCTTCGGGCTCGGATCTCTGAAATCAAGGTGGCACTCGTCGGAAGCATGACGAGTCGCGGGCTATTGCACGACGTCGACCTGATAAACGCTCGCGTCGACTCGCTATCGCTGAAGGTCGAGGAGCTCGACGCGGCGCTCGTGCGACAAAACTCGATCGTCGCTCAGGCGCCGCCGTCGCCGTCGACCGTCGTCGAGATCGTGAAGATTCTCGCATCGCCTTCGGGCGTCGCGGTCGTGTTTCTGCTTGTCGCTGCGTTGGCGATTCTCATCGGGGGCGGGCTCGGTCAGGCGACCGACGTTCGAGACATTCCGATTCCGACGCCGCACCAGGCGCCGCACCAGGTCGCACCAGGATCAGAAGCATCGCCCGCGCTCCTCGAAAGCATGAGCGACGAGGACAGGGCGGCGCTGAAGGTGCGCGTCCTTCAGGAGCTCGACGGGCTGCTCCGGGACGTCGACACCTAGTTTCCAGCGAGCATCAGCGCCCAGGCGATCACGAGCGGGAAGGAAAGCACGGCGCCCGCGCAAATGCTCGCAAAGGTCCATTTGATGATCAATACCACCATCGAGTCGAAGGGGATCTTTACGTCTGTTATTGTTACGGTCATTGTTTTGCTCCGGGTGTGCGCCATTCGGCGCGGTTATGGATTCACGGCGCGGTCGAGATCTTCGACCGCTAGCGCGAACACGTCGAAAAATTCGCGATAGGCTCGCGCGGCGTCAACGTCGAGCATCAGGTCGAGTCGTCGCGCCGCGGCAATGATCACGCGAGCGGGCGATTCGATATCGGGTCGCCTGACTGGCATCGGCCTTTGAGCTCGCGCTCGCTTTGCGTTTGGCGGCGCTTCGACGCGATGGATCGCCGATGACGGGCTTTGCGATTGCGGGCGACGAAACGTGAACACGGTTCTGTTTTTGGCGTGCCACTCGATAGCGTGTGGGCTCGGGAATCCCTGGCTCCAGAATCCATCGGCTCGACGCAATCGATAGCACTCGTTTTCCATTCGTATAACCTCGCATGATCGCAGCACGGGTCGCGAGTATCGAGGCTTCGTCGCTGTCATCATGTCGACCGCTGTCGACGTTTGTCTTCACTGGCTCGGCTTTTTTCGTCGCGATACTTCGCCGCCATCGCTTGCACGGTTTTCTCCGGGTCGTCGGATCCGAGGAGTAGACCGACATGGTGAGTCGTCGCCATTCGTTCCGCGACTGGCATCAGGTCGACAGGCACCTTCGAGAGCGCGGCTCGAAGCGTTTCGCGTCCTTTGTCGGTCATTTCGGTAGTCTTCACTGCGCGATTGTAAACCTCGAGCGCTTGCGGCGACATCGGCTCGGCGTCGGTGGCGAGCAGCTCGCCGACGAGCTCGACGAATCGCGGGCGCCAATGGTGCCCCGGAAGATCCGTCACGTCGACGACGCAGTCGATCAGCTTCTCGCCTGGTGTCGCTGAGAGCGTCGAACTGACCACGTCGAACGGTTGCGGGCATTCATAGCGCCATGCCCACGACTCGAGCACTAGTCGCGCATAGGCTGACGCGGCGCGAAGGTGTGCGCCTGTACTTCTCGCGCCGTCGACCGTCGGCACGTCCAAAAGCGCGAGCCATTCCTTCTCGGTCAGCTTCTTTCCGTTTTCCGTTTCGAGCGGCTTCAGTCGGTCTAGCTGCTTGAAGCGTGCGAGGTGGTCAGTGTTCGACGGGTTGAGCTCGACCAGGTCGCACAGCGCGTCTAGGAGCTCGCCGAGCATTGGGTGCGCTTGCTGGTAGATCGGAACGGCGGTTTCGCGCGTGCGCTGGATTCGCTGAAGCGTCAGCTCGTGCGCGGCGACTAGATCTGCCTGTGCGGCTTTCGCTGCGACGAGTTCACGGTTCGGCGCTGGTGCGCTTTTCTTTGTTTCGACGACCTCGACGACGACCTCGGCTGCTTGCGCCGCTGGTGCGGGCCGTGCAGCGATTCGAGGCTCGGGCACTCGACTCGCGTCGAGCTCGTGCGGGACATAGAAGCCGCCGACGACCTCGGGATATACCGCGCGGCAAATCTCCGACAGGCATCGAGCTCGCAGCATTTGTCGAGGGTAGCTTCGCCATGTGCTCGAGTTCGTCAGGTTTGCACGCCTTGCGTCGTCGATCGTCCACGTGCGGGCGAATTCGTGATCGGGGTCATCGGTTCGCGCGGTCGTCATGGTGACGCGCTCGGGCGTCGCGACGGTTTCGCGCAAGTACAGGCACGACCTCGAGCTGCGAGTGATCGCGCCCATTAGGTCAGCACTGAGCGTCGGCTTTCCCTTTATGACGTGGATGTTCTGCACGCTCTGAAGCGCTGACAGCCCGAGCGATGCACCGTGCATCATGGCGACGATCAGCTTTTGCGGCGTATCCATGCCCGCGGGCGCCATGCCTGATTCGGCGATCGTCTTTGCGAGCCACATCGATTGCTCGACGTTTCGCGGCTCGTAAATGTTCGAAGGTCCCTCGAGCTCCTGAATCCCACTCCGCGAGCTCGAGGGTGACGCGAATTGCGTCGAAACTGTATTGGCGCGAAGCGACACGACCTGATCGTCGGCGCTCAAAGGAAGCACACGGCGACGAGCGCCCAGACGAGCAGGAGCGCGGCGGCTCGTGCGATTGCGGTTGCGGTGACTCGGACAGCGGTTTTGACGTTCATTTTGTGACTCCGGGTGTGATGTTGGTTTCGTCTCAGGCTCAGAAGGTAGCACCTCGACACCCGTTGTCAAGCGACACCCGTTGACAGGCGTTACCCTGGGGCTATAGCTTGGCGCGACCTCATAACAACGGGCCAGCCATGAATCCACCGACCGAACGTCAGCTCGACCTGCTTTGCTTCGTCGCGCAATACATAGAGACACGCCAGCACGCGCCGTCGATTCGAGAAATTTGTGAAGGAATAGGAGTCAGCGGCACGGGCGGCGTGCTGCGTCACCTCGAGAGAATGCAGCGGAAAGGGCTCGTCGGGCGCTCGCCTGGTGTCCCGCGCTCGCTGTGGGTCACTGGTGCGGGGCTCGACGCAGTGCGGGCGGCGTGTCGTGCCTGATATCAGGGTCGGCGACTGCCTCGAAACCCTGCGCGCAATGCCCGACGCGTCGGTCGATTCCGTCGTGACAGATCCGCCCTATGGCTTAGGCAAAGAGCCGGACCCTCGCGATGTTCTGCGCGCGTGGCTCGATGGCGAGGAATTCAAGCCGGGCGGCGCTGGGTTCATGGGCAAGAGTTGGGACGCTTTCGTCCCCTCGCCGCTAGTCTGGGCCGAGTGTCTCCGCGTACTGAAACCGGGCGGGCATTTGGTCGCGTTCGCAGGCTCGCGCACTTACGATTGGATCGCGCTTGGCGTGCGGCTGGCGGGGTTCGAAGTGCGGGATCAGTTGCTTTGGATGTACGGCAGCGGGTTTCCGAAATCGATGAACGTTAGCAAGGCAATCGACCGAGCGGCGGGTGCCAAGCGGGAGGTCATCGGCACGGCGGAATCTTGGAACCGGCCAGATTCAATCGAAGGACATACCGCGCGAATGAATGCTAGCCCCGGCATTTACGACATCACCGCCCCCGCAACCGAAGCCGCGCGCAAGTGGGACGGCTGGGGCACCGCCCTGAAGCCCGCGCACGAACCGATCGTCCTCGCCCGCAAGCCGCTATCCGGCACCGTCGCCGCAAACGTGCTGGAGCATGGCACGGGGGCGATTAACGTGGATGGGTGCCGGGTGGAGGGTAGCGGCTCGCTTGTCCGCCCGTCGATTGGCCGGGTAGACAATCAAGTTCTCGGGCGGGGGCTCGGTGGGGTGCAGATCGAGCCCCAAGGCCGCTGGCCCGCGAACATCCTACACGACGGATCGCCGGAAGTGCTGGCGGTGTTTCCTGAAACGACAAGCGGGGCGCTGGCCCCGTACCGTGAAGCGCACGACGACCCAACGTCGTTCGGGTTCGCTCGGAACAAAACGTATCAGTCCGCGCCGAACACAGGATCCGCCGCCCGCTTCTTCTACTGCGCCAAAGCCTCCCGCGCCGAGCGTGAACTCGGGCTGGCAGACTTCGCGCCCGAAACCGTGGGCGATGGGCGTCAGACCGCGAACGATACCGCATACCAGCGCGGCAAGACGGCGAGGCGCAATACACACATCACGGTCAAACCCGTGGCCGTCATGCGCTGGCTCACGCGACTCGTGACGCCACCGGGCGGCGTGGTCCTAGACCCGTACAGCGGGAGCGGTACAACCGGCGTAGCGGCGGCGCTTGAGGGTTTCGAGTTCATCGGCTGCGAACTGTCGCTCGAATACGTGAAGATCGCCCGCGCTCGCATTGCGCACGCTCGGGAGTTCGCGGCGATGTGGGAGCCCGACTACCAAGCACCAGAGGATACGCCGCGCGATCAACTCGATCTCTTCGGAGAGCCCAATGCCTGAAATAAAGATATCAACCCGCGCATTGCAGTCTTGTTTGGAGCAATTTCTGAAGCATGGCAAAGGCAATGCTCTTGTGTTTACTCCGTCGCCGGCTGGGCTTCTGAAGCACCTTTCGCGCTGTTGGAATGATCGATTAATAGTCCAGACCAATCGGGCCGTTCGGCTTGCAGGGGGGCGCGTGGTTTACGTAATGAGGTACACGGGACCAAATTGCGCGGATTCAATTCAGTGCAAAAAGGTGATCATTTATAACCCTGTAAAGGCGAACATGTGGACATGCGCTGTTAAGATCGAGAGTGCTTGACGACGTGACAATTAAGCCAAACGCAAAGCTCGGATCGCTTCCTCTCTTTTGGGAGCTATACGCCGACCCGAAAGATCAGCGTATAGCGGCCGGCGTTTCCGGCTCGCAAAAGCCAAGCGGCGCCCACCGGAGACAAGCGGGCGCCGCGCCGGACTCCAACCACGAAAGCCCGGCGGG
>Ga0222718_10000897_pt1 | contig 30316 bp, 22 predicted proteins | sample C33_27DmetaG_FD_165045 | JGI IMG/M metagenome (GOLD analysis project Ga0222718, IMG submission 165045) | Estuarine water microbial communities from San Francisco Bay, California, United States - C33_27D | ecosystem: Environmental > Aquatic > Marine > Unclassified | place: USA: California...
TAAATTCAATTAAATTTTTAATTTTTTTAAAATCATCATAAATAATATTATCAGATATTAATAATATATTTTTTATCAAAGTATCATACAAATCTTTAATTTCGTCTTCGCTTAAATCTTCTAATTTGCTTTTACTTAATTCTTTTAATTTATCTAAATCTAATATTGGAATTATATCCAAAAATTTTTCACAATTATTTTTTAATATTTCTTTTAAATAATTTGTATGATCTTTTACATCTTCTTTTTTAACATAAGACATTGAATTTGATGAATTCCATATATTATTTATTGATATAAAATCATTTGTATGTAAAAATGCACCAATATCTGAATCTAAATTTATTTCTTGAAATAAATTAAATTCTCTTTCAATAAAAATTAGTCCTAAAGTAAATAGATCATATTTATAATATGTTCCGCCTGTTTTTTTCATACTAATTAAAAAGAAACATAATTAATTTTCTCTATATCTTTATTAAAAATTTTTATTACCATTATACATATTAATTATCAAATATAACTATTACATACAGCATATCATATCATGTTTCAACACAAACACAAGAGTTTAAGTTTATTGGAGTCGTAGCTAAGGGCGGTTGAGGGGGACAGGAGAATTAGGGCGGGAGAACATAGAGTTGATGGAATATTCCCCCCCGTTCGGAACTTTCCAGCTGCTCGCCCGGGGATTCTGAGAATTAACTGTAAAAACAAAACCGCGGCTTTCAAGTATGCGGTAGGCATGACGTTCAAAGCTGTCCAGCCACCCGAGCAACTCTGCATGACGTCGGCGAACTTCGGCCGGGCTCTCTATCCCGAAGGCGAACTCCCACGGCCGCAAGGCGTGTTGTTCGAGCTTGACTTTCATTGCCTGTAAATGAAAACTTATTAACTGTAACGGAACAGGATTCTCCCTCCCACCCATGTTATCGATCTCATACATATTAGTATCATGCGGCCCTGGCCTACCACTTTGTCGCCGCTCTTGTACAAATTTTGCGTTATTTATTAGCCTGTGAAAGTCATCTAAATTGTAATTAATTAGTCTATCTCCACCTTGATATGTTTTAGTTTTTTTAAACTTTTTTGTTTTAGTACTTTTAACTTTTTTGGTTTTAGTACTTTTAACTTTTTTGGTTCTAGTACTTTTAACTTTTTTGGTTCTAGTACTTTTAACTTTTTTGGTTTTAGGTTTTTTACATAATTCTTTGTATTTTTTAATATCTATCATTTTGCCATTTAATTTACAATATAATTTAATGGAAGTTTCTTTTTTATAAACTCTTTTATTTTTACCATTAACTAAAATTATTCTATAGAAAATATATTTCATCTTTTTCTATAGAATAAAAATATTATAAATTCTTAAAACACTTAAAATGAAATATTTTCAAGACGAAGTAATATTTTATTACGCCAATAATCAATTAAAATAATGTCTTTATTACATATGTTATCTGGTATTTTTGTATTTGTTTCATTTATCATTTTTATAATATTATTTATATCATAATATATCATATTATTTCCAAATATTTCCTTATAATTTATATTTGATACAGGGATTGAATTTAAACCGATACATTCATAATGTCGATAACAATCATCTCTATCACCACTAGTTGATATTGTAAATTTACTTTTTAAAATTTGATTTAAGTATTCATTGTAAGGTAATATTATATTTTTAACATTATTAAATATATTATGCCTTCTAATATGATTTTTAACTAAATGTCCGTGTACTTTACATGGTGAATTATAGCATATATTAGTTTTACTATCAATATTTAAAATATCATTGTAATTTTTTTTTACAAAATCCATATATTTATTAACATTTTTATGATATATACCATATGGAAATGCCATATATTTATTATGATTTTCATAAATAGGATTTTGTGATATCCATAAAATGATTTTGTTATTATTAATAAAGTCATCGGTTATGTTATTTTTATAAATTTGAGGTAAATGCCATTGAGATGTAATTACTATAATTTTACAAGTTATTTTAGGTAAAATATTATTAACAAATGAATTAAATAAATCAACTTGAACTTGTATGATATCACCTTCTTTTATTTTATCAAAATTTTTATTTAAATATAAATCATTTGTATTTTTATTAAGTAATAAGGTTATATCTTCATCTATATATTTATCGTTTCCTTTATATATTTCCGTTGAAAAATAATGGTCACATATTAAATAAGGTGTTATAGGAGATATGATATATTTTAGATAATTATCATAATTAGATTCAATAATTTTATCCATTATATATATATTTATATATATATATAATGATAAATTAAATCTATAATAGTACATTTCATAAAAATATATAAAATTTTAAAAACATTTTATAAAAATAAAAATAAATTAAGAAATGTACTATTTTATATATTTTGTATAACCATATTTCAACTTATAAAAACTATCTACTGTTAAATATGTAAATAATGTACCATTAAAATATAACATTATATTAACATATATTGTTATCCATAAAGGATCTTGTATATAACCATTATAATATGCTAACATATTATATACAGCACCTAATATACATAAAGGTAATCTAAAGAATAAATATACTATTATATTTAGTCTTTTTTGTGTTAATTTTGAAATTAAATAATGTTTATATAATATTAATGAACCATATTCTATCATACCTGGTAATCCACCACATGATATTTTTTGAAAATATAATTGATTTGATTTAACAAATAACATACCCGGAATAATACCAAAAAATGCAAATATAACATGATGAAAATAATCCCAAAAATTTAAATTATCAAACATAAAAATATGGTAAATGTGTAAACATAAATGAAAATTACTAAAATAACTAGTTAAATAGGTAGAATCTGTTTTTTCATAATAATTATTAGGATCATGTATTATATCAATTATATATGGTAATATATTAATTACTGTTATACTATTAACTATAAAATGTAATTGATACCATCTTGCTTTTTTATTAAAAATATGACATAAGATATAATCATATATATATAAAGATGAAAAATTAATAGTTGTATAATATAATTGTTCAAGAGACATTTCTTATTAATAAAATAATATATTTTTATATATTAATTAAATAGATTAATAATGAGTAAAAGTGATTTAAAAAAACAAAAAGACTTATTTAAGGACTTAGATAAACTTTATATTAAAAATAAACCCCGAATAATTAAATGGTTAGTTGATATTGCAACTCAATATAATGGTGATCTTAGTAACAAAATAGATAATCTACTAATTACCTCAAAAATACAAATTAACACTACAACCGAATACGGAGTCTATAATTTAATATTACAATGGTTTTTAATGAATAAGGGAAAATTTATTATTGAAAAAGAATTAGATTTATTCGATAATATACCTTCAACGACCTTTACCAAAATATCAAAACAGATAATGATGCAATCTACTTCACCTGGTGCTGCTAGTTCTCAAATAGATATTAAAGAAGCTATGAAAAAATAGCAAAAAAATCCTAATATTGATCCATATAATGGCAGTGAAGTTAAAACTTCAATAGTTTTAAATAGTAGATATGTCCAATTATATCATCAATTTCTTATAGAATTAATGAAAGATTTAAAAAAGGTTGATATTATAAATCCTGAAATATTTGAAAAGATAAGAAAACAACTTCCTACAAATCATTTCTATGTGTCTAAAGAAATAGATTATCTTAAAAATTTAAAGCGTCAATATAATGATGCAATAGAAGATAAATGGATAGATTTTTTAGTAAAAGAAAAAGATTTTTTATATAGTAAAGAAAAGATATTAGAAAAGAAAGGTTATACAGTTTATGATCATTTATTTATGCATTTATATCTTATAAAAAATAAAAAAAATTTTAAAAATTATGAGATAAGAGAACTATATATAGATAATCAAGAATTTTTATATGAAACAGTTGAAAATCAAATAAAATTAGTTAAAGCAGTTGATATGGATTGCGAAGAAGTTATTGATAGTATGTTAAATTTTACAAGTGAACAAAATAAACCATTAGGCATAAATTTTACGGTTAAAAAATTCACTTCTACAACTGATGAATGGCCTTATCAGGTTCCACCTCTTTTAAAACTGTTTATAGAATATATTTATGAGATTAGTTATTATTTATTGCCAATACAAACATTAAATTCAACAATATATCATAAATATTTTTTGTATGATAGAAAAGAAAGTATATATATTGGGAAGAAAATAGAAATTATAGACAATAGTATAAATTATAATAAATATAGATTAAAAACCATATTAAATATTATATTAGGATCAATGTATAATAGTGATAATACTGAAAAAATAAACATTAGAAGATTTTTAAAAATACTATGGGATAGCGTTCAAGAAACAATATTTGAAGAACAAAAATTTTTATACAATAAAAATTTTCACGGGTGGGCACCACTCTCGCTCCCTGTCAAAATTAAAAACATAATTGATAAATGCATAAGTGAAGTTGAAATCAAAAATTTTAAAATGTTTTTTGTTTCTTCTTTATTTGATATTGAGATACTTCATAAAGAATCGCAACAAAATAGTAATGTATATGAACCTGTTATTGACCCTTATAGTAATTTACCTGAACCACCTAAAATGCCTATAGGACCAGTAATTAGTCAAGAATTACAAAGATATAGAATGACTTCCCATATTGTAGGAAAAAAATCAGAAAAAGAAAAAGAATTGAAAGAATATGAAAAAAAACAAAGTAACTTTAAAAAAGAATTAAAAGAATATGATAAAAGATTAAAAGAATATAATGATAAATATTTAGATAAAAAACTATCACCTTATTTTTCAGTAAAATTATCTCGAGCAAAAAGTGTAATAAACGATAAAAATTCATTACGATTAAGTTATTCGCCTTTAAAAGTTTCAGCAAAATCATTAACCAAATTTAAATCTAGTAAAAATAAGGCACTATTATCAAAATTTGAAAAAGAACAATATAGTAGAACATACAAACAAAAAGAAATTGCTAACCAAGAAATTGAAAATTCTGACGAAGAAATAGACGAAGAAGAGCTAAGAATAAAAAGATTTCAAGAAGCAAAGAGACAGAGAGAGCTAGAAAGACAGAGAATTGAAAGAGAAAGACAACAAATTGAATCAGAAAGAGAGCGTTTACTAGAACAAGGAAGAGCCGAAGCAGTAAGATTACAAACGGAACTACAAGGAGAGAGAGAAACAGAGAGCGCGCGCGCGACAGAAAGACTCAGGCAAGAATTACAGAGAATGGGCTATTGGTTAGCTAATGGCGGAGATAGTAAAGAACCACTCTCAAAATCAGATCTAAAATTAAAACTTGCACTTGAAGCACATAAATTTAAAGAATTTGTTAAACCAAGTCCTTCCGGTAAATCTCCAAGACAAAAGTATATAGGGTGTGATCTAAATGATAATGATCCAATAACACAGGAGACACTTGGAGATTTGCATTTTAAAAAAATAAAATATTTATCAAAAATTAAAACAACATTACCAGATGGAAAAATTGTAACACATTGTTATGATACAATACCATTTTATAATTATATATTAGATTGTAACATTAAAGGCAAAGAACCACTAAATTTAAAAATGGGTAAAGTAGAATTAACACTAAAACAAAAAGAAGAAGTGTTTAAAAAAATTAAGTTTTTTACAAAACAACCAACATTAGGAAGTTATAAAGATATAACAAAAAAATATTTCTTAAAGCCAAAATATAGACCACACACATATACTACTGGTGATTTTACTACTTATGTAGTTGATCCTCAAATAAATATTGGGTCAATAGATTTTGATGTATTCCAGGAGGTTGCCGGCAGAACTGGGCCGCCCGTAAATCTCCACAAAGGAGCAATAATTTCAAGAGATGATTTATTATTAGAAGACACATCTGATACAAGTGTTTTATTAATTCAGGAAGGAATGAAAAATGGTGCTTTATTAAAAGTTAAAAACTATCCTTATTGGAAAAATGATACTGGTATAGATCGTATGCCATATCATTATAAATTAATATCATTACCACAATATATTACCCCAACTAATACCGATACGCAAGAACAGCTACTCTTCCGAACAAGGTTATTTAATAATACTTTAAGAAGACTTATTTAGCTAATTTTTCTTTTAGTTTTTGTACTATTAAAGGATTAATATAACTTTTTAAACATATATGATATGAATTATGTAATTTTTCAGATACTTTTTCAATTGCTTTTTTAATAGGATTTTTAGAATTTTTAATTTCAGATAATTTAATATATTCTAATAACATATTATTAGCATTCCATGTTCTTAGATCTTTTGAAGTAATTTTGGGATTATATTCTTTTAAAAAATTATTAACATCATTCGATGAGTATTTAAATATTTTATCATCACTATTATATAATTTTTTATTTTTTTTGAAATAATTAATAATTTTTATATTGCTACATTCTGATAGATTTCTAACTCCTTTTTTTCCTATAAAATCTATTATAAGTTTATTTTTGCTAAATTTTAAATGCTTATATTCTAAAGTAGTAATACCGAATGAATTATTTTCACATTTATATTTTTCATTACCAATTCTAAAACCACAATTAATAATAAAATAAATGATAATATAAATTTCATAATTTTTGTCGTAATTAGTGGATAGATTTATATTATTATTAACATCATCTTTAATTCTTTTGAATATTTTGTTTAATTTTAAGATTTTTTTATATTTTTTTTCATTTTGCAATTTAACATATTCTGGATTATATATTACTTGTTTTCTATTTTTATCATCATATCCATATGCTAAAATTTTTTTATTTTTATCATTTGGATAAATATAAACATTTTTATATGCGGGTGGTATTTTAATGTTCATCTCTATTATATAAAAAAATATAATAATTTAAATAAAAGTAAATTAATAGGAATAATTATGTTTATTTAATTATATTGCTTAATTTAATATAAAAATTAAATAAAGGATTTTTTTTATTAATTTTTTTATAAAAATTTTTATTAATTTTTATAAATTTTTTATATTTTTTGGGATAAAATTTTTTAAAGCATTTTAAATAATCAATATAAAATGAAACATATTTTTTAGAATTTAATAATTTCAATAATTTATTTATATTATTAATTTTATATTTTGTATTAAATTTTTTCATAAATTTTGTATATTCATAATATCTATTTATACATAAAGGACAATTTGAATTAATTATTATTTCCTTGATAATTAACATATATTCTATATTATTAGAATATATTAAAGTAAAAATAAATTATAATCCAAAAGGTTTCATCCAATTTTTTACATATATATTATCATTAACAGATGAATGTGAAAAAAAACAATTACATTTAAAATTACATAATTTTGTTTTTCTTCTTAAATATAATGGTTTAGTATTATTATTATTTTGAATAAAAGTAGTGTTTACAGGAATATTATCTTGTATAGTAAATTGTATTAAATAAGTAAATAATATAAAAAAAAATTTATTCATTATAATAATATAACATTTTTATTATTTATATAAAATTATTTTTGTAATTTAATTGTTCTTTTAAATATTCATTTTCTTCTTTTATTTTAGCATAAATAGAACGATGTTCTTGTCTTTCTTCTTCTAATTTTGTTTTTAAATTATTAACTTGTTTTTGTAAAATTTCAATTATTGTATCAAGAGAATGATTAATATCATTATTTAACAACAACTCTGTTTCGGTTTCAGTTATGAATGCCATTTTAGTTAATATCTCTTTTAATTAATTAAAATCATTTTTTTTATATATAATATAAATTTAAATTAAATTTAAAAACGAATTACAAATAATGGATTTTTATTTTTATTAGCGGGAAATATATATTCTATTTCTTTATTAATTTCTTCAAAAAACATTTTACCTTTAAATTCTTTTATAGGTTTAGTATCATCTTGTTTTATATAATTATTTGTAATTGATTTAAATTCTTTTATAAAAGAACATAATTCATCATTATATAAGTTAATAATAGTATTATTATTAGTTTTATAATTTTTTAAATTTTTAATAATATTAAGAACAATATTTAATCTTTCTTTTTGTGTATAATAGGTCATATAATTAATAAATATTAGTTATTTTTTAAATTAAAAATATTAATTAATTTATTTGAAAATTCTACATCAACATTTGAATCCCAATTACTACCACCTCTATAATGTAAAAATACACTATCATATAATTCACATGAAATTTTATTATCTTTATTTCTAATATCAGATACTAATAGTTCAATAAATTCTTTATTATTATTAAGATTATCAGGTAATTCATTAATTTCCCAATTGGAAGCCCATAAATGATTAATAAAATATATTTTATGAGTATTATATATTGCATTATTTTTTGCTGTTCGTAAAGATATTGTTGTTGGAAAAGAATTTGAATTATTAAGATTTAACAAAAATTTAAATGACATACCGCCAGTATCGCAACCATTTGCTAAATTCCAATCTAATATATTAATATTAGATATGTTTTTACTAAAATAACATAATCCAGGCCAAATATAATTTAAATTCATATTGTTAAAATTTCTATGTTGTAATACAATAGCGACATGATAATTTTTATATTTATTAATATCTAAATAATCTATTAAAAATATATCATTATCTATATATAAATAATCATCGGGATTATTTTTTTGATAATCTAACATAATATTAAGAACACTTGCATGTCTAAAAGAAGCACTTTTCATATTTATATGAAAATTGTTATCATGATTAATACATTTAATATTTAATTTATTGCATTTATCAAGAACCTTTTTTTTCATAGTTGGGTCATTATTATTAGTAAAATCATTAAAATTTTTAGCATCATTGAAAATAATATATTCGAAATCATTTTTTAAAAATTTTTTTAAACTTAAATATTGTATTTCAATATAATTTGGATTTATAACAGATGTAATTATTTTCATATTAATAATAAAAAATAATTTACTTTTAAATAAATTATAATGTAATTAATTATTATCTTCATCATCATCGGATTTAATACGCACACCTTTCCAACCCTTATTATCTATTGGATATGGTCCAATAATTTTTTCAAAATATGCTCTTAATTGATTTCTATCAGGTTGTTTCTTGTTTTTAGGCATATTAGAATAACACCATACTCTGAAATCATTATAAATAGTATTTAGACCTGTTCTATTAGTTGTATCAGATTTATCAATAAAGAGTCTATCAGTTTTATATTGACCAATAATATCATTATTATTTTTATAACTTTCTGTAGCAATTCTTACTTCCATTGGTTCATGAATATTATTTGGATTAATATTTTTATGTCTTTCTATTAACATACTCATAAAAGTTTCCGCCCATCTTTCAAATTTATCTGATAATTCTAAATCCATAGGAAATTCATTTGGTTTAGTTGGATTTTCAACAAATTTTGATAAGAATTCTATAACTCTTATACGTCTCCATGTACCACCATCATCACTAGGAACTTCCGGTAATTCATTACATGTCAATATCATTTTAAATTGTGGTTTAAATTCAAAAGGTTCCTTATATAAACCTCTGCATAAAATTCTATCATTACCAGATAATTCTTTCATAAAACCAATATTAATTTTATCTTGTTCGCTAGGTTCTTGCATAACAGCAAATCTTCTACCTTTTGTTCTTTCTAATTCACCTTGAGCGCTATTAGAAGCTGCTCTTTTTTGAGTTAATAAAGCAATAGGTAAAATACAATAATAATCACCTATAGTTTTTTGTATTAAATCTAAAAAGCGACTTTTACCATTACTACCATTACCTGTAAAAACATAAAATCTTTCTTGAGAAATACTACCATCAATTATACAAGTAATAATATCTAAAACATAATTTTTAACACCTTCGTTTATAAAAATTTTAGAAAAGAAATCATTAATTTCTTCTATTTCGGGAGCATTTGGATCATATGGTATATAATTTATTTTGCTAGAATGAGATATATAATCATCTGGCATACCATCTCTAAAAATATGCATTTTTAAATCATATACACCATTAAGAAAACCAATTAAATGAGATCTACTATCTAATAATTCTTCAAATTTTTCATCAATAAATAAACTTTTGCATTCCTTCATAACACTGTCTTTAAATCCTGCATTTTTTAATTGACCTGCTATTTTCAACGATTTTTTCGCTTTTTCGGTATTAGCTGTTTTTTGATCATCATCTTCTAGACCATAATGTAAATTTTGCCAATATTGTGTTCTTTCTATAAATTTTCCGCAAATATCTGTACTTAATGTAATACGAAGTAATAAACCTTCAGATGTAGAACGCCATCTATGTCTTTCTCTATCATAATAATACCATGCTACTTTACTAATTGCTCGTATATCATCTTTTTTTAATGTTTGTACTACTTTTGCAACATCAAAATGGGCTCCATCACTTCTAATACATTTATCAATCCAAGGAAATAAAGATTCATCCATTATTTTATCATATTTATTTTGATTATCAAGTTTCGCCCACCATCTTAAAGTACCCATACCCATATTATCTTTTCTCATTTTATTCCATATTGTTTGACATTCACCTTCAATATATGCAGTACCAATTTTAGAAAATTCAATCCACGTATCTAATAAACGATAATCTATATTTCTTAATACCCAACCTAAATTAATCCAATCTTCATAATTTTCAGCACGAGTATATGCTAAACATTCAATAACAAGTTTTCTAGCTAATAATAATTCATCATCGCTACTATAATTTTTATTAATATTTAATGATTTTGCAAAAATATTATTATGTAATTTATTTTTTTGTTTTATGTCAAATGATGGTAATACATGTTTTGTATATTCTTCTATTTCTTTAATTGCATCATTTTTAATACTACATATATCCTTATTTATTTTACTATTTCTCATTGAAAATAATTTAATATAATTTAAATTTGTTTCCGCTGATATTTTTGCTTCTTTTTCTTTACCGCATTTAAATATTTTTGTAACTGAATATGCTTCACAATCTGGTTTCCGACTACCATACATTTGCCATGAATTTACATCAATTATAGCCTTATCAATAATATCTTCATAATTATTAACTAAAGGCATTCCCATAAACATATTTTCTGCAATATCAATTATTTTTTTTCTAATAAAATGTTGTTCGTTGTGTGTTAATATAATATATGGAAATACAATATGAATTCCGTCTTTTAATTTATTTCGACATACTGTTGGTTTCGATTTTTCCATAACATAAGCTACATTATAATCATCTGATATATTAATATATTTTGTTATAATATTATTATAACTTTCAATTATTTTATTAATATTTTCATCTGTATAAATTCTACTATATGTCGGTAATGAATTTACATCTAAATATTGCGATTCAGGATTTAATAAAAATCTAAAATCTAAATCTACTCTTAATGGACTAGGATTAAATGGTTTTTCTGTAAAATATAAATGATTACCATTTGTTATAGCTAAACTATATATATTAATAAATTCATCATAATTTTCTTCGGGAATAAATAAAGATCTTTTAGGATGACCTATACTCGTATTGGTGTAGGGTTTCCCCTTTGTAATACTATATTTATGTATAAAAGAATTTAAATCTTCTTGTATACCCATTAATGATTTATATTTATCTTATTATATAATATCAATTTTTATTTTATATAATTTACCTGATTTATTAATTTTAAAAGTAGTATTGTTATCATTATGATACAATAATTGAATAAAAAAAAAGTAATTCACTATCTAATATATAATTATATTAATTATTTTATTACTTAATTAATAATAATAAAAAATTATCTTCAAATAGAGAAATGACTGATTTAAATTTAGCCTATGGACTTTTAGATGAACCACAATTAGATAATAATAATTTTATGAATCAGATGCAAATAAATCAAATGGATACAATGGATAATAATATACAAGATGATAATAAAATAGAATTAAATAATAATAATAATAATATTATAATAGAGAAGAAAAGAAAAAAGAAACATATGAATATGGATTTAGATGAACGACCTTTATTACAAAGACAAAAAGAATCTTATCAAATGCAAAATACTGATAATATACCTGAATATCCTTATGCTAAAAAAGTACAACAAAATTTACAACAATCTTCAGAATTAATGGAGAATACTTTTTGGAATAGATTTACTTCTAAAAAATCAGAAGTATTTAAATTAATTATGTTTTCATTCGTTATTCTATTTGCTATATCTATTGATAGAATTGGTACATATTATTTAACTAAATATGTAAATGAAAATGTTTTGACTGATCGACAAGAATTTATTATTAGATTAGCATATCCGGTTATGATTATATTACTATTATGGATTTTTAAAGCTTTATAATAGTAGAATATGAAAATTGAAAATCAATTTTGTAGCCCAACTGCAAAAGATAATGGACCAACCTGTTTATCAAAAGAATCTTTAATTACTTTAATAAAAACTTTTAATAATGCTAAAAAAAAAAATAAAATATTATATTATCATAATAATACACAATTAGAATTATTTAAAAAATTAGATAATAAATTAAAGAAAACTACAAAAGGTTCCGGAAAATATTGGTTTTGGCCTGCGATTATTCAAAAATTAATTCCTCTTAATATTAAAAGTAATTTACTTATTACTAATATTAAAAATATTGAAAAATTTGAATTAATACCAGAATTACCAACCCAATGGCTTAAAAATCCGAATGAATGGTTATCTAATTATGATATTGATCATATCATGTTTCAATATAGTAATACAAAAAAATATTTTTATAAATATTTAGGTACTTTTTCTATAGATTTTGCTGTTAAAAATACATCAGGACAATGTTTATACAGTAGTGTTTGTAATATAAATATTAAAAAAGATTATATTGATAAAAAAATTAGATATATTGGATATATTACTAATTTAGATAAACATAATGAATCGGGATCTCATTGGACTTCTACATTTATTAATTTAGATATTAATAGTAAATCATATGGTGCATATTATTATGATAGTGTTGCTAGAAAAACACCCGTATTAATTGAAAATTTTTTAAAAGATATTCAAAAACAATGCAATATATTATATCCTGCTAAAAAATTTAAGATTATACATAATAATAAACAACATCAATTTGCTAATTCCGAATGCGGTATGTTCTCAATCATATTTCAATTGAGATGGATTAATTTTTTATTAAGAAATAAAAATGTTACTTTTAAAAAAATTATTGCTTGTGGCTCTTTAAATGACAAAAATGTAAATGAAATGAGAAAAAGTATATATAGACCTAATTTTAAAGAACTTAATAAGTAATTCTAAAATATTATTTTTTTCGCAAATCATTTTTTTATTCCTTATTATGATAAGGAATAAAAAATGATATAAAGATTTTATTATATTAAAAGATATAATACAAATATGAAAAAAACCACTGTTGCTAAAAAATCCGCCCCGTCCGCGCCGGCCGTTACCGTGCCACCAGTCGCCGCCCCTCAAAAAACTACTCCCGTTGTTGTTAAAACAAAAAAAACTACACCCGTTGTAAAAGTTGTAGAAAAAGAAGTTGTAGAAAAAGAAGTTGTTAAAAAAAATGATGTTGATAATTCTTCTGATAATGTTGTTGAAGAAAAAGCTGTAGGTGATTCCCTTATTAATGAAATTACTGATAAAATTTCATCAGTTCAAATTGAAATGAAATCTATTCAACAAACACTTAAACTACTCGTCAAGGAATACGAAAAACAAAAAAAAATTATTGCTAAAGTTCAAAAAAAAAGAGATAATGCTAAAAAATCCCCATCTGGTTTCGCTAAACCTTGCAAAATCTCAAATGAACTTTGTAAATTTGTAGATATTCCCGAAGGTTCAGAAAGATCTAGAACTGATATTACTAGATATATTAATGCTTATGTTAAGGAAAAAAATCTTAATAATCCGGAGAATAGACGCGAATTCTTTCCTGATGAAAAACTTCGCAGTATTCTAAATGTTAATGATACTGAAAAAGTCACTTATTTTATTCTTCAAAGACTTATCGCACATCATTTCCCTCTAAGCATCAATAAACAAAACGCACAAGCCGCACTCGCTGCCGCACAAGCTGCAGCACAAGTTACAACTGCAATCAATGCTAAATAAACATTCTCGTTTATTAATTAGTCGCAACTAAATTTACTTTTTTTTTATATAAATATTTTATAAATTAATATTGTAATGGAAGAATTTAAAAAAAATATAAATTTGAATAAATTGATTATTGGATCCACTAAAATGGCTAAAGAAAAATTATTATTAGATTTAAATAATAATGATATTAAAATTATTGTCGAAAATGAATGGAATAATACAATTAAATTATATTCTAATTATACTCATGATATTAGAACATTAAATAATTATTGTTTAACTTTGATTAAAAATTCTCTCTCGGATAAAAATAAATTAACAGATAATAAAAATAAATTAACAGATAATAAAAATAAATTAACAGATAATAAAAATCAATTAATTGATAATAAAAATCAATTAAATAATACTGATATTGATTTTAAAAAACTAGATTCTGATTTTTTAGAATTAAAAGTTAAAGAATTAGAACATAAAAGAAATTTTATCCCAGATTATCAAAATAATAATATTGATAATTTAGATTCATCAAATCTATCTAAAATCCCTATTAATAACTTAAATGATAATAATATTACCACTATTAATTATAATAATAATAATAATAATATTATTTTTAAATCTCTTCTTCTAAAATCTAATAATAATTTTTTCAAAGTAAATATTAAAAAACTATTTAATTTTGATTATAAATTATATAAATTTTACCCTGAAGATTTATATTTACCTCTTTTTATTAATCAAATTACACCATATATTAAACTTAAAATTTCTGATAATACCACTTTTATTAATTATAATTTTAAATGTATTTTTAATAATATAAAATGGAGTACATGGAAATCTATTGATAATTTTCATATTGATCTCGATTTAAATAATTCTAAAATTGAATTATTTGATTATAACAATCAATTATTAAATTTTTCTAACAATTTTATTAATATTTCTAAATTTTTAAAAATTAATAAAAATAATAATATCTTTTATAAATTATGGTGCGATATTGATTATATTTATAATTTTAATAATAATTATGAAATTAACGATAAAATTATCATTAAAACTAACAAAGGATTTCATTATACTAAAATAATTACACACGTTGATAATAGCGATACTAATTATAATATTATTTTAATATATGATAATGATAATTCCTTTGTTATAGACGATTTTAATAATTCTACTATTTTACTATTAAAAAATGAATTCTCCTTATCTCTTAAATATTATATTAAATAATCGACTAATGATGTAAATACAAATATAATCAATGTTATTACATCTAATTTATATTTTATTTCTATCTTTTCTAATTCACTTAATTCATCATATTTAGTCTCTCTTACACTCGCATCCGTGCTATATATATAATAATATATTATGCCTGTAAATAATATTAATGTAAATATATGATTATATACTCCTAAACTATTAATATGAAAATTTATAAAATTAAATAGTATTCTCATTTTATAATTATCCATATTCACCCATATTATCATTATTACTAATATTCCAATATATATACCTAAATAACAACCTAATATCGAAAATAATGATTTAACTATATTATTATTTATTAATATATCTACTATTAATAAACTTATTTGACGAACTACAAATATTAATACAATATATACTATTTTATCATGTGATGATAATTCTAATATTTTTTCAGGATTTAAATCATTTTTTTTAACTGCATTATAAAAATCATCTTCAATTTCCTCTTTTATTTTATTATCTTTTTTATTCGATTTATGATATTTATTCCATATATTACTAAATATATTTTCTATTTTACTTGACGTTTCTGTTATTATATTTCCTTCATCTGTTAATACACTTAATTCTGGAGTAAATCCTTTTTTTATTGATATATTTTTTTCCGTTTCTACTAGTTTATTATATAATTTGCCATATATTTGATATTTATATTCATCATATATATCAGTATTCATGCCTTTAATTAATATATTTAACCAATTATCAAATTTATTAGTATCTAAGTCTTTTATTGCTGTAGTAAATTTAGCTACAAGTGATGTTAGGTCCTTCGCGTACTGAGACTTTAATTGTTGAACCTCCTTACTATCGAAATTCGGTACCCAGACCTCTCTCTCTCTCTCTCTCTCGTTCTCTCTCTCTCTCTGAGACTTCTTCTTCGCATCGTGCTCAGTTTCCAACTTGCTTTGTTCCGTTCTGAATTCCGCAATGTTCGAATCAATATCTTTATTAAATTTATCTAAATTATTTTTAATATCTACTAATCCTAATTCTAGAACTGTTAAATTTGATTTGAATTTTTGATTTAATAATTCTAAAAGTTTATCAATCTCTTGTGTTGTTTTTACTCTATCACTATTATTTTTATTAAAAAATATATCTAATGCTTTCCTTTTATCATCCCTTAATATTTTTTTAAATTCATCAAAACAATTTTCAATTCCTCTCAATGATACCAATATACCATCATTATCATTAAAAATTGAATCATTTTTATTAATTATATTATCATTTATAATTTCCTGTATTCTTATACTTTTTGCTTTTTTTTCTTCGAATTCGGTCACAAAATCAGAAGGTTTGACCTCTTTATATTTAGTTTTATCTAAATTATTTTCGATTAATTCTTTTATTTCTTTAATTTTATGAGTTAAAGATTTTTGTGTATCATCAGTATACCATTTATAAATATTTTTAGAATATTTAGTTGTGTCTGACATAATATTATGTAAATCATTTAATAAACTATCTTTAAAAGTATCCAATTCTTCATTATTTTTAATATTATTTACAGGATATGCAATTTTTTTTTTATCTTTTTTGAAAGCTTCTTTAATTTCAATTTTATCTCTCTCTCTCTTCCTATATTCTTCTCGTTTTTGTTCTTCTTTGTTTTCTTTTTTTTCATCCGATGATTCATCTGATGAATTATTAGATGATTCATCTGATGATTTATCTGATGATTCATCAGATGAATGATTATTTTCTTTTTTATCAAATGATTTATCAAAATCAAATTCTTTTTCTTCTGCACCTCCAAACAATCTAATAACTTCTTTATACATTTTTTCTTGCTTTCTTGTTAATGTTCCACCTAATACTGCTTCTCGCGGGGGCAATCTTTCCATTTCTGGTATTTGTCCGCTCTCCTGTGTTTTATCTGAAGTTTGCGGAGTTTCTTCTGAAGGTTGTGGGGGTTGTGCCTGTTTCTGTCTCTCTTTCGCTCGCTCTTTCTCTCTCGCTTTCTCCTTCTCTCTCTCGCTCGCTTGCATCTCTGCCACTCTCTTTGCGTGGCTTTTTGTTTCTTGTTTGGCTTTCTCATCCGCATCCAGCAGCTTTTTCCGCACTTGAACAAGTTCATCAGCGGTTGCCTTGTTATCATGTAGTTTATTAGTCAGCGCAATATAGTTACTATTATCACTATTATCACTATTATCACTTTCTTCCCCTGAAGTATCCTGATTTTCTGACGGTTTATTTTTTATTTCACTAATATTTATTTTTAATTTACTTACTAATAATTTTAAATCTTCATTATTAATACTTTTAATAGCTTCATTTATACGTTCTACTTCGTTTGTGTATTCTTCTATTTCATTGTCAGATGGTTTTGTCGCTTGAGAAATTAATAAATCTAATTTTTTTTCAATTTCTAATAAACTTTGTTTATACAATTCGATATTTTCATTTTCAGAATCACCATCTGTTGGTATAACACTTATATATGTTCGTAATTTATTTCGCATATATTGTAATTGCTGTGTCAATAAAGCGGGATTTTTATCAACATCATTAGAATCGATTAAAATTAAATAACTGTTAATCAATTCCTCAAAATTTTTTTTATTATTATGAATAATTTTCTTTATTATACTCAAATTACTATAAAATCTCTTATAAAGTACTTGGTTATATTTAGCGTTTTTATTAGTTTTTAATACATTTATATCTTCTATTAAGATTTCTAGTTTTTTCTGTAGTTGTGTTCTTTTACTCGTAGTTATATTTTTTCTTAATTCATTTCTAATGTTATCTTTTTCTTTGTTTAAACCAATATATATAATATTTTTTAACATTTCATTGATTAAATATTCTCTAATTGGATCCGGGTCCTGATTTTCCATAAATATTTATTACACTCTATCTAAATTAAATATAACTTTTTCTAATAATTAATTGCTAGTATTGATGTAAATATCCAAACAACGAATGTATATTTATTTATTAAATTAATAACCTCTCTTTTTTTTCTAAAATCATAATCAATATTATTATCATCCTTAGGTTTTAAAACAAATGGTATTAAAGTAAATATAATTATAAATAATGAATGTATAAATATTCTACCATTTCTTTTAAAATCACCACCGGGAATAAAATAAAAGTAATATAGTGAATTTGCAAAAAATGAAAAACCTGTATTTCCATACATTATATCATTTGTTCCGTATTTATATGTTATATTAACAATCATTGCAATAATAAACATTAATAATAAATAAATAGATGAATATAATAAAATACCTTTTTCAAATGTATTTATGTTATTATTATTAATAGTCCAATTAACTATAGTAATAGAAATAATTCTAATTATAAATGATATTACAATAAATAATATTTTATCCTCCCTTGTAACATTTAATGTCTTAATTGGATCAACAACATTATCAATTTCATTTAATATATCTTTATATTTTGATATTTTAGTATTTTCTTTATCTGTTTTATTATCTAAAATTTTTTCTATTTTTCTAGAATATTTATCCAAATAATCATAACTATCATCAATAGTAATATCTGTATTTTTTGCACCACCCTGAATACCATTATTATTAGTAAAAGAATTAGTAATTTCTTTCAATAAATCATTTTTTTTTTCATTACCCTGATATTTGTCAGTTTTGCTTGTTAAAATACTTAAAACTCTGTCACTTATTGTTTTTAATTTTTCTTTTTTAGCTGAATTATAATCTGGTGTATCAACATCTATTTTTGCTAATTTATCAGTTAAATTAACAATTTTTTTATATACTTTATCATTAGCATGTTTATTATCTTTAATTTTTTTTAATGTATACATAAATCTTCTTAATCCTTCTTTATCATTTAAAGAATTAATAAATTTTTTATAATATATAAATCTTCTCGGATTTATTTTTTTAATAAAATTATCATCTAATAATCCACTTAAAATATTTATGCTTTTTTTAACAGTAGCATCTTCTGGTTCTAAATCTGTTGTTCTTGACATATAAATATCCCACATTGAATAATGTACTCCTCTTTTATGTAATAATAAAAAAAAAATTAAAAGTTTTTAGCTGTTACATACAAACTATAAAATATAGAAAATATTAAAAGCATTCCGGTACTATATAGTATAAAATTAGAATAAGATGTACCTAAATAAAAATGTAATATTTTTAATATAATAAATAATATTAAAATCCAAATTAAAATTATAATAACTAATATTAAATTTATATTATTATTATTATATGGTTGCCATTCGGTTTCCATATTAGATATTGAATTATATAGTTTAATTAAATTAGAACATTTAACAGATTTTCCATCATCCTCATCGCATTTATACCCTGGGTCATCTGTATTATCTAGAATTATATTATTTTTATCTACAATTTTTGAAAAATATTTCATATTATCATCGTTACTATTTTTTTTATTATATTGAAATGGAAAATAAACAACAGGTAAACTATTTAATGGTAAAAGATTTACATTATTATTATTTTCTAAATATTTTTGACATTCATTTGTATTTCCAATTAAATATATATTTTTCATTTATATTATATTCCTCTATTATTATTATCTAATATAATTAATTAAAATTATACTAATTATATATACAATTATTAATATAAATATTGATTTATTTACCTGGTTAATATTATCATTTAAAGTTATTGAAATATTTTTATCAATATTATCTTCTTCTATATTTTTTTTATTAATTTTACTATTATTTAAACTGTTTTTAATTATCTTCAAATAAATATTTATTTGCTTGTTATTATTATCATATGTCTGTTGTGTATATAACTTTGTTTTAATTTGTTTTTTTATATCATCATCTGTATTCTCTTTGTTTTGTAAATAAGTTTTAAGTTGTTTATAAATTTGTTTCAATCCATTATATTCATCGCTAATAAAAGTAAATAAATCATTTATATCGTCAGTTGCTCCTTCAACTCCATTTATTATTTCTAGATTTTTAAGATAATCTTCTTCGGTATCTAATTCTATTTTATCAAATTCTCTAATAAAATTATCTATATCACTAATATTATTATTTAAATTTTTTATAATATTTATTTTATCTAATTTAATATCATTTATTACACATTCGTTATTTAAATTATATACATTATTGCATATATATATTCTTAAATTATTATAATTTTTAATATTCAATTCTATTATTTTTATTAAATTTTCTATTTTTATATCAATTAAATTTTTATTTTCTGTTTTTTCTAAATATGGTAATATTATATCTTTATTATATATATTATTTTCATTAATATTATTATAATTATTTATAATATAATTATTTAATACATTTTTAAAATTATTATTTTTTAATTTAAAATCATTATTAATATCGTCAAAAAATATTGAAATTTCTTTAACTAAATTATTTATATATAATATTATTTTATTTTTTAATTTTAATGATATATGATCACTTCTGTTTTCCCTATCTGTATTAGGCGTACTGGTCATTTTATTATATAATTCTCCTAATTCAATTTTTTCATTATCACTATTTAATAATATTGATAATAGATATATATTTTTAATTAATAAATCTATATATTTATTAATAATTTTATCAATAATATTATCATATTGTTTTATATCATAATTATTATCAAAATCGGTTATTAATAAATTATTAAAATTTTCTTCATTAATTAAAAATGTATGCTCATTTGTTTCATTAATAGAATTAGAAAACAATTTTTTCAATTTTGTTTTAATATATTCTATTCGTAATTTAAATTTATTGTATATTTTATTATTATATATAATTTCATATAATATATAATCTGATATATTTTTAATATTATTATTATTTGTTTTTAAATATATATCGCTTAATAATTGATTAAATATATTATCATCAGCAATTCTATAATAGTAATTATTATTCTTATCATTTAACTTCAAATGATAAGAATAATAATTATTTTTATCAATATTATTTTTATTTTTTAACTTTAACCATTCATTTGAATTTATATTAAATTTTTTTCGAACTGTTGTATTATTAAATAATGTATCAGTTATAAGTAGTGTATCAGAAGTTTTACCATTTGTATTAATAAAAACTACACCATCTGTGAAATCAATATTATCAAATATTAATAAATTTTTTATTATTGATTTGATATTTACGTAATTCACTAAATTACAATTATTAATATCATTTGGTTCATTTTCGTTATTTCTACCAAAAAATACATTAGTTGATCTACATGAGTCTCTTATTATACATCCGTCAAATTTAAATTCATCATAAATATCAGGTTCATTATTACATTTAATCCCGCTTTTAAGCACTTCTGTGGGGATTGTAATATTACTTATTGCATTTATATTTTCATTTATATTATTATTATTTAATAAATTAATATATAGAATATTACTTAATATTACAAGTATAAAACTATTTCTTACATTTTTACATATAATAAAATTTTTATTTAAATATTTATAATATTCTTCTTCCAAAAGAATATTAAATGAACCATTAATATTATTTAAATTCTTTTTATAAAGTTCTGTTGGATTTATTAAAATATATTTATTAATTAAAGTATTATATTCTATTGTACTATTTGTTATTAATAATATAATTAATAATATAATAAATGGAATTAATATATATAATTTAATATTTTTTTGTAATAGTCCTGATAAATCATATTTTTTTAAAAAAAATTGTATTATTGCAAATATAAATACCATAAGTATTAATATAAATATTAAACCAGATAAATTTTTTCTAAATATAGTTTCATGATTATATGTTATTTTTTTTTCATTTATTTTTTCTATTTCGGGATTGTTATTATTATTAATTGATATTATTAAATTATCAATTTCACTTATTATTTTTTGTGCCAATATACTTCCTAAAAATTTTTTTTCACTATCAATTTCCTGCAATTTTGTTTCTATATATTTTACGAAATTTAATATTTTTTCTTGTATATTATCTGTTTTTTTTATTAATTCTTCAGTATAAATATTATTCCTATAATCCATTATTGCAGTATTTACTATAATATTTATTTCGTTTATAGTAGCCGCGTCAAACCCTAAATCATTAGTAACAGCTAAAATATTTTGTTTATTTATTTCAGGAATATCTCCTATTTCTTTTAATGTTTTAGGTAGTATTTTAGGAGGAACTATTACTTCATTTAATGTATTATCTATTTTTACAACTGATGATATTTTATTAATATATTTATTATGTTCGTTAAAACCAAATACTTTATTTAAATAATATATCAATATATTTTTATCATTATTGTTATTTAATGTTTCATTTATTTCAATATTTTCATTATAATAATTATATAATATAATAAAATTTGTAATATAATATATTACAACTAAATATATAAATGTATATATTGTAAATATTATTAAATCGTAAATATTATTTTTATTATTATCTTCAGTAATAATTTTGAAATTAGGTACCTGATAATTGTAATATATTATTACTGTTTTCAATATTATTAATACAATAAATATAAGAATATAAGGTATAAATCTATTTATATTACCACTATTAGAGAATAAACTAATATTTTTTCTATATTTTAATTCTTTTAATTTATAAAAAATTAATAATATTGGATATATAATTGTAATTATACAAATTAATAATATTATAAATATATATATTTTATGCTGTATTTTATAATCGTTTAAATTATTAAAATTTATATTACAATATATATTATAAATTATTATTGAAAATATTATTGATATAATTGATGTAAATAATATTGATATTATTAATATTAAGGTAAAATATAGTTTTTTATTATTATCAGTATTAGATATAAATATATCGTTTTCATTTAATGCAATATGAAAACGACTAGTTTCTCTTTCAATATATTCTTTCTTACAATTTTTTTGCAAAATTTTTCCATAATCATATGATTTATTATATTTATATACAAAATATGATAATCTAAAAATTTCTTCAAATATTAATATAAATGATATTAAATATATAATAACACTAAGTGTTTTAAGCATTTATTATAATTCTTTACTAAATTAAAATATAAAAAAAACATTTATTTTATGCTAGCAATACAAATATATGATAATACATATATTAAAAGTAAAATTGTTGAACTCAATGATGTTTTTTCTGCATCACGTTTGGTAATTTTGGAATTTTTCATATTTATATTAAATGATCTATCAGTGTTTGTTAATTCGCCAGAAAGTATAGTTGAATCTACATTATTATTATATATATTATTATAATATTCTTTATATTCTAGTATATATTTATTAAATTTATATTCATAATTTAATGTTTTTAATAAATTATTATAATTTAAACTAAATAAATCGGAATTTTTAAGATTATTAAATATTTCATTTTGTAAAATTAATAAATTATTTATTAATTCTTTTGTTTTATCATTAAATTTAATAAAAGATTCATCTATTGTTGTTGAAATAGATTCAATAAATTTAAGATAAAATTCTATTTTATTATTTATTCCCATAACATCTTTAATAATTTCTTTAGAAACACCATCAAAATCTTCGATTTTATTTTTTTGAAATGTTTTAATTTTATTTAATACTATATTTAAATATAATTCATCATTATTATTAATTTTATCAAATTCTATCATATTTTCTATTATTTTATCATTTAATGATGAATCAATTAAATTATCATCTTCGTATATCACTAATTCAGTTAATTGATTATTATTTAATGTTTTATCTAATATTAAATTTAATTTAGATAAAATTGTAGTATATTCAATTTTTATATCATTTAAATTTTTATTTTCTTCTTTTTTATCATTTGCTATATATAATGATTGGATACTTGTTGTGAATGTGTCTAAATATAATTCACTATATGAATTATATACTTTTAATATTAAATAATTATTAAAATAAAATGATAATATTATATCATTTATAATAATACGTAATAAATTATAATTAGATTTTGTACCCAAATTTTCATTTTGCGATCCAACGGTCTGTGCCGAACAAATATCTTGATTTATTAAAATAATTTTTTTGTTTAAATAATTATCATCCTTATTTAATGAATTATAATTATCAATTATATAGTCACGTATTTTAAATTTATTTTCATTTATTATTTTATCATTGTTTTGAGATGATATACTATCAACATTGAACTCTTTTAATTCATTATTTATTTCTAAAAAAAGTTCTTTTATATCATTTTTATATCTATTTATAAATTTAAACATTTTTTCATTATTATTATTATTATTAACAACATTAATTAATTGTTCATTATTAATAGCACATTCTTTGTTTCCACTATCCGGACAAAGATCAAAATAATATGATTTTTGTGTCTTTTTAATAAATGATATATATAAATCTATAATATTATTTATTTTTGCAGGTATTTTATCGTCTAAAATATTATTTGTTAAATGAATGATTTTTTCAGATAAAATATCTGATAATATATTATTTGTAATTAAAGGTTTATACCGTTCTGTATTTAAAAGTTGTAATAATTTATTTACATTATTTTTATCAATATTTTGATTTTCTAGTTCTTTTTCAAAATCAGATTTTAAGCTTTGCATTTTGTCATCTACTTTTATAGTATATAAATTATGTATTTCATCAATAGTTAATTCAGGATCCTCATTTTTAATAGATATATTATTATTAATATTATGATTATTATTAATATCTAATTTGCTATTTCCCAAATAATTTTTTTTATTATTAATATTATTAATTGCTTTAAATATTTTATAACTCAAAATTTTTTTATAATATATATATTGTAAATTATCAGTATTATCTTGACTACTTTCTATTTCTTTAGCTATTGGATTATATAGAAATATTTTTCTAATAATATAATATACTAAATATTTATTAATTGTATTACATTGTTTATTTACATTTTTAGTATATTCATTTAATTTAAATATATCATTATTTTTATTTTTATTATTTAAATAAAAATTTATATTGTATTCATATAAATCAGTATAATTTATAATTGAGTCTTTTTCATCTAAAAAAGTAAAATGAAATTCTGGCGTCATATTCAATTCATTTATAATGTCTTGTTGTTTTATTTGGGTAAATTCTGCGTTATCTAAATAATCAATTGATAAAAAATCAGAAAATAAATCATTATATAACACTAATAATATTGCATTAGCTGTATTTTTATTGACACTTTTTACATATGTATAATCTAAATTATCATTATCAATTAAATTTTTAAAATTATCATTTATAGTACTCAATTCGCGTTTATAAATAATTAAAGGTTTTATAATAATATTTTCATTTAAATTATTATTAAAATTTATTGTTGAATTTATTATTATAAATATTACCAATATCATACATAATGGTATAAATAAAAAATTATATAATATTTTAATTTCACTATTATGATATAAAATATTATCACAATCTTTAGTTTTATAGAAAATACAATCTAAAAAATTTTTAAAAGTATAATCTGGATCTCTGTATAATTTATTTAATCCCTTTAATCTATTAATTAAAAATAATACCCCAAAAACTATTAATATTATTTGTATAATATATATATATAGATTTATGTTATTTAAATCATTATCTAATATAATATCTGTATAATATTTAAATCCAAATATTTCAATTATATATTCTTTTATTATATTTTTTTTATCATCAAATATTTCATTGTCATTATTATATTTTTTTAATATCTCTCTTTTTTTATCTTCAATATTTTTTATATTTTTTGATTTATAATCAATTTTAACTATATTATTTTTATAAAATTTTATCATTTGTTTTGTATAAAATGCAATTCCAAAATATAATCCTATTAATGTTATAAAAAATATATTACCATAACTATAATTCCTGTAAAAATTATATACATTTAAACGAATTATAAATATTATTATGCATAATATTATAAATCCATATAATATATAATTCATTATATTATCAAATTCATTTATATCCCATTTATTACCATTATCTAAATGTTTTCCTATATAAAATGGAAAATAACATATTGATATAAGACATGTAAATACTATTAATATATTGCATAAAAAATTAAATTCTATACTATTATTTGAATTTATAGTTTTAATTTCATTTATAATTGTATATAATATAAATGTGGTTATAAATGTAAATATAATAACAAAAATTAAAAATATAAATAATATTATTATGTAATTGATTTTATTATCTTTGTCATTATTTAATAAATAATTTAATATATTTTTATATATTTGGTATCTACTTGTTTCAAATTCTATATTATCATTTTTACATCTTTTTTTTAAATTTTCTCCATACTTTTCTAAATTATAATAATTAAATGAAAAATTACTAATAGATATTAATTGAATTAATATATATACAGTTATTATTCCAAATATTATAAAATATACTATTTTTTTTGCTATATTTTCAATTAAAGCAATATTTTCTGCATTTCCAGACATCTGTTCCTTATAAGAACATAATATAAAAATAAACATAAAAAAAATATAATTATATACTATTTTAATTTAGTCTTAAGTGTAACCATAATAAAACTAAAAATATAACCATAAAAATTGTCAATATTACTATATATATATTTTTATTTATTATTCTATATAATATATGACATATTACTAATATTACAATTAAATATAATATTAACATAAAGTATATCATTATATTATTATTCATGATATTTGATATTTCATTTTTTATTGTATTTAAATCAAATAATAATTCTTTATTTTCATTATAATATTTTATATAATCTATACTATCTATATTTTCTATTTCTTCTCCACTTTCTAATAATGATATTTTTATCTTATCATTTATTATTTTATTATCAGATATATCTTTTAAAAATATTTTTTGTTCTTCAAATATTATATAAATATCATCAAAATATTCTTTAAAATAAAAAGGAGATATTTCATCTAAATTAAGATATTTTATAAAATCTAATTTTTCATAACCTTGCTTTTTTAGATAATTTATTTGATTTATATCACTAGTATTATATATTTCTGATATATTTGATTCTAAATATTTGTCAAATGTTTTATTATTTTCTATTTTATTTATTTTAAATTTTAAAATTTCATTTTTAATATTATTTTTCTCATCTAAATATAATAAACAATTTAATATTTTATAAACTATACGATATTTATTAATATGATTGTCTTTATTTTTTTTACTTTCTTCTATTTTTTTATGATTTTCTGTTATTTTATTTCCAATATTTATATATATTATTATAATTATTACTAATATTACAATAATAGATAGTTTTTCTTTTTTATAATTAATATATAAATCTTTTATACTTAATAATAATAATAATATTAATAATATTATTATTATTTTAAATGTTATAATATTAATATTTACAGTATCTTCATAATTTTTATTATCAATATTATATATATATTTATATAATTTATGTCTATATGTTTCTAATTCATATAATGATTTATTATTTAATATATAACATTGATTATAATTTTCTTTAAAATAATCATTATTCCATTTTATTTTAATTAAATTTATTAAATTAATTGTTAATACAAATAATAATATTAATATTAATATTTTCTCCAGCATTATTTACTTAACTAATGTTATTATTTTAATTATTCATACTTACTTCATTTCTAAAAATGTTTCCAGTTTTTGGCCCGCTTGATTCCACCCACGTACTAATATTATTACTAATATACCTGTAAATATTGTAGATATTCCTAAATTTATTAAGAAATACCATCCTAAATTTACTATGTAATTGTCATCATCGAATTCTTTGTTTATATTCACAATATAATCATTTAAAATTGATAATGTACTATTTACTTTTTTTCTTATTGCTTCGGCTTCTTTTATTTTGCCTTCAGTTGTGAATCTTTTAATATTATCAAATTTATAATATTGTAATGGTACTTTTCTATATTTATTTGGTATTAATGAATAATATGTAGTATTTATATCTATTAATATATCATTTGAAAGCGCTGTATTTGCTTCTGTATTTATAAAATAATTATAAACTTTAAGATGACTTAATTTTACCTTATTTTTCCCATCATATATATGTTTTATTAATACATAATATAATATATATTTTTCTATCTTAGCATTTTCTACATTATTATCAAGTATAAAATCTATAATTTTATCTTCTATCTCGTGATCATTATCTATTTTATCATGTAATAATGATGCAAAATCCGCATGTATATTATCTAAAATAGTAGGATCTTCATTGCTACTTTTAATTTTATTTAACTCTAAATCTATTGTAATAATATGTAAATAAGTTTCTAAATATTTATTATATATTTTTATAAATACAAATTTATATAATACAAACGATATAATTATATATATAAAACATACTCCCGATGCTTGTAATAATGTCGTAAATGATATTTGTTTTGCAAACGGATTCATATTTAAGGTTGGCATGTTTGTTAATGCTGCAACTTTTGTTAATAGTATAAATATTATAAATACTATCACAACTATCATAAAAAATGCTAAATATAGTTTTATTGACATGAAGAATAATCTCATTACCATAAATATATTGAATATTGGTTCTTTATTTTTATTATTTAATTCGGATGGTTTTTGTTTTCCGGATGCGGCTCTCTCGTCTCGAACAAGCTGACAAATTCTTGTTTTTTCGGATGGCTGACCTCGATTTGGATACTCCCTTATGTGTTGTTCCCATGCTTCTTCACATGCTCTGTCTTCTTCATCATTATATGCTTCTAAATTCATACTTGATAACATGTTTTTGAACTCCGTTGCTCCTTCCATTTGGGCATCTTCGGACTTCTTAAAAAAATCATTTACAAGTTGTGATAATTTTATAATTGTTGTACTTGTTGTTTCGGTTGAATTAAATGATGAAAATAAAGAAGGTAAATCGCAACTATTTACATATGTTATATAATTTAATAATTTATATCTAAATGTTTCACCAGTTTCTAAATTGTTATGTTGAACTTTACCTATTTCTAAAAATGTTTCATATAAAAATTTTATAATATTAAATATATGAAGGATAATTGTAAATATACATAATATTACTATTAATCCTAATATTATATTATATATTATCATTGTTGATTTTGTTAATATTGCTGCATCCCCTGCACTTGTTCCACTTGAAGAAAAATTCTCTGTTCTAATTTGGTTCATTAATCCACTTATAGTTTTATTCCCACCTTCTTCATTATCATCATCTATTGTATCAATCTCTTTTTCTCTCTCTCTCTCTGAGTCTCTTTCACTTTCTTCAGGAGATATAGATATATTTAATGATTCGCGTATATCTTTTAATAAATCTAAAATTTCTTTTATTAATATTCTTATTCTCTTACAATCCTCATCAGTTATAGGTATTATTGGAATACATAAATATTCTTCATCAATACCGGCGCCTCCGGCCAATGTTTTCATTTCTGCAGGTGCTGATTGAGCTGCAACTTGAACTCCGGGATTTGGATTAATTGGATTAATTGGATTTTCTGTTGCGGCATGGGGCTGCTCTGTTTCGCTTTCTGATTCATTGCTTGTAACTGATGTTTTTTTTTTAGATCTTATATAAAAATTTTCTTTATCCGATAAATCTCTTTTTATAGCATTTTCTTGTTCTTTTGATTCAAAATTTATTTTTATATAATCCTTTTTCCCTACTGTTTTTATAATTTCATTGTATAACAAATCGCTTAATATATCAGAA
>Ga0222718_10000899_pt1 | contig 30287 bp, 31 predicted proteins | sample C33_27DmetaG_FD_165045 | JGI IMG/M metagenome (GOLD analysis project Ga0222718, IMG submission 165045) | Estuarine water microbial communities from San Francisco Bay, California, United States - C33_27D | ecosystem: Environmental > Aquatic > Marine > Unclassified | place: USA: California...
ATCCGGCGTGTGTGTCACCGTTAGATGGGTTTGCTGGAAAGTTAATAGCCACTAGTTATACTTCTGTTTCCGTATGAGATGATACAGCTGCGTGTCTTTTTGCAGAGCTTGTAAGATTTGAAATTTGAGCAGACCTAATCGCAATTGATTTTAATATAGTCTCTTCACTGTATTCCTCTAAAGGCGCTTTAAGTTCAAAAAGATCAGAAGCAGTTCCTGTAGCTTCTCCTACTGTTGCTGTATAAGAAACCACTGCATGAGTAATTTCACCATTGTTATTTGTGTAATATTTTACAACTTCCATAATTACTCCCAACTTTCTTTAGAGACGGGTTCGGAAGATCCACCGCCGACTGATGCACTTGTACCAAGCCCCTCTATAATTATTAAATTTGTAATATTGTTTTCAAAAAATTTATTTCCATTTAATAAAACGGATGTTGGAGAAGAAATAGGGTTATCTACCGTTACAAGATTAGTTATATTAGATATAAAATTGGTATTAGAGGATAAGGTAGTGGGTGCAGTAGTAGGACTATCCACACTAATTAATCTTGCTACATTCTGAGCAACACCTGATACTTCTATTTGCAATGCCGCCACTATTAGGTTCTCTTAATTAATAACGCATTTAATGGTCGAACAGTAGTACCGTCGTGAGTATTTAAATATACGTAAACATCACTTCCAATCGTGACTGTATCTCCGTTTGCTCCAAGACCTGCTGCTACTCTCCAAAAATTTCCTAAAGTTGAAAAATCATACACATCGTGATTCAAATTATTATCATTACACCATATAAATTTATGAAGAGCGAGTCCCGGATTCCCGGAAGAATCATATCCTACCGATGTAGTTCTACCCCAAAGATAATCTATGGCATTTGAATCGTCAAAGCCGTCATCGAAAACCCATGGACTCCAACAAGTAGCAGAGCCTACGCCTGAGTAGGGCCCCCACGCGTGATAATAACCTTGCCCTTTGCCGATGGTAGACTCATCAGTAGTACTTCCGTATTGAGTTCCATCGTCAAGTCTTCCTGATTGTCTGTGCGCTTCTCCGCCTCCGCCTCTAAGCCAATCATTTACGTTGCTAGAATTCCAGCCAGTACAACGAATCTTACCATACCAAGTAGGATTGTAAGAAAAATTTGACTCAGAAAATTGGATAAAAGGATAAGAAGTAGTTGAGGTTTGCCATATACCGTTACCCCTATACAATGTGCTTAAATATCCATTGTGATTACGATTTTGATCACAACAGAATAGTTGAGCAACAGGTACTAAAGTTTCTGCTGTTGTAGTTGCGGTTTCAGTAAACTCTGCGTTCACCATGAACACAGTGTGGTTGTTACCATCTTTGCCGTGTATTAAAATACGTCTAGCATCAGCGAAAATATGAATACCTAGATCTGAGTGTTCGCTGTTTCCACAAATTCCATGGACATCGCCAATAGCGGAATTCGTAGAAGTATAACCATTTCCAAACATTTCTGTACCAGTGCCTGGATCAAGCACTGAGCAAAGACCAAATGCAAAGTCGTCGCCGGTTACTACAGATGAGTTGTTCCAATCACCGTTGCAATAGAGACCAGCGTACTTAGTTTTTGAACTAGTTACACACGTGCCTTGTAGGATGAAATGAGAGTCTGTAGATGTACCAACAGTAGTACCTGATGATGGTAGAGTGGAGCTTGAGTGTAGACTCCACCCACTATTACCGCCGGTAACGGTGGAAGTATTGGTATCAATAAATTCAAGACCACTTAGGCTTGCGGTACTAGACGTACAGCTAGTAATCAACCTTGTAATATCTCGAATTTGTGCTCCCGTTGAAGTATTGCCGGGAAAGTACAAATGAGCGTACATATGTTATCTCCTCAATTAAATGTAAAAACTATGTACAAATTTACGCCGGCGGTCGATGAGCCAACTTGCGTTATATCAACTGTAATATAATCACCACTTACAAACGAATAACTTAAACTTGTATTTGACGCTGTAGTAGCGCCAGCTGCGATAGTAATGTTTTGTAACGAACTACCATTTTTCTTAATGTTGGTAATGACACTAGAGCCAGTAGGCGCCGTATCAACAAACGCATGAATACTTTTTAATGTATAACTGTCTTGTATATAAAGCCTTTTTGTCCCAGTATTTATTGCAAGGGTGTCATCGTATCTATAGGCTTTAACAAAATCTATATCGGCAGTAGTAGCAAAGCTAGTACTATTTGCTACTTGTAAGTAGCCATCCAATGAACCAGTAGTAGCAAAGCCAGTACTATTGGCTACTTGTAAGTACTTGTCCAATTGTGGTTGAAGGTTGGCTACTTGTAAGTAGCTATCTGTAGATGGCGACACTCCGTTAGCTCCGGTTGCACCGGTAGCGCCAGGCGTAGTAGCTTGTACCCATTGATTAGAATCAATATCGTTATAGTAGATAAACAGTTCACTAGTATTGGCACTCCACCAAAGATCGCCGGCACTGGGACTACCAGGAGCAGTGTCTGATATGGTTACGGAAGCTCCACCGCCACTGCCAGTGCCAATAGCTGTTCCACCCGTTCTAGAACCAGCTGGTAGATCGATACCACCATTAGCATTCAGAGTAATTTGAGCAGAGCCAAGAAATATGGTGTTACCACTTAGATACAAATCTTTCCAATATTTGGTTGTAGATCCTAGGTCGTAAGTGACATTGGCGCTTGGTATTAGACTAGTTGATAGGTTTGAAAGATTTGCTACTTGTAGATATTGAGAAAGCTGATCAGGTGTAACTGAGCTTGCATTAGCTACTTGCAAATAATTGTCTAGTTGGCTTGTAGTAGCAAAGCTAGTGCTATTGGCTACTTGAAGATAGGCATCGAGCTCTGTTCTAAGTACTTCGCCGTTAGCACCGGCAGGACCAGTAGGGCCAATAGGACCCTGTTGACCTGATGGGTTTGTCTGAACCCATTGAGCGGTGTCACCATCATCGTAATAAACAAAAGTTTCACCTAAAGCGCTGTTAAACCACACAGCACCATTCTTTGGATTGGATGGTGCATTAGTGGATACAGATATGGGATCCTTTGGCTGGTTACCCAAATAAGCCATTACGAGATCTCCAACACACTCACAATAACATCAACGGACGAAGCTGTGTTAGATGTTACCTTAAATGAATCTCCGTTTTCTAGAACTAGTTTTTGTTCTCCTCCTACAGGAATCAGAGATCCACCAGAAAGTATAGGCGCATCTTTAATTAAATAATAATCTACAGATGATGAATTAACTTGCACAGAAGCAGTAATAGCAGCAGAAGTTTTGTTTGCAATAGAACATCCAATTACAGTAGTTGCAGTAGTAGCTGTAAGGACTGTATTGGCCGTGGTGCCTACATTAGCAGCAAAATAGTTTTTAAATGTATTAGCCATGTTTAATTATCCTAATGCAATTGCCATTGCGACTGTATCGTCTTGTACCGTAGTAGCAATGGTCACGCTATCAGCTGCTGAATTAGATGTTAATGTTACTCCTGCGCCAGCCACAAAGGTAAGTGTGTCACCTGCAGCTTCTGCAAAGATGCTATCTTGACCTGCAATATTTATGGTACTGAAGGTGTTAGCAGATGAACCACCTACACTAGAAGTAACCGATGGAATATGGATAGTTCCATTCATTGAAGAATGGACGCTACAATTATAATACAGTTTGTCGGGAGCGTTCATAGGAACAGTAAACACTAAGTCACCGACTTGAGTACCCTGACCACTAACACCATTGGCGAACTGATTGCCTGTACCGGTACCGTTTACTGTGTTTATATAAAAAGGATGACCAGAAGCGTTTATACTGAAAGTATAAGTTTCGCCTCTAGTTAGATAAAGAGTTGGATTACTGTTTGCAGAACTTTCGCCAGTACCTACTCCAGTGAAGTTATATGCACTGGATCCACTATTAGTTACCGTGAAGATTTTTTTGTTAGAAAAAGAATCTGATCCAATCTCAAATACTGAAGTACCGTTGGATGAGAATATTTTTTTATCGGCAAGATTAAGAGCTAGTTCGCCCGTAGAAAGATTAGACGTGTTCGGACTTTTGCCGGCAACCGAACTACGTTTTACACGTATCGTAGACGCCATGATAACCTCTATGTAGAGTATGCCCCTGTATGTACAGGGGCGTCGTCATTGTTTGTTAGAATGTGCCGCCGTCGATTACTGCATTTAGTTCAGCAAGAGTGACACTTCCAAAGTTAATTGTCTGACCTGGTTCAGTTGAAAGACCCTCAAACAAATAGTAGGAACTATCAGATGCGTCTCGTACCAAACCAGTGTACTTATTAGCACCGTCATTATACAACGAATAGAAACCTAAGTCCACGGTGTCGGCAGAGTTAGTATTCGCTAACTTTAACAGATTGTCGCCAATTGTTACAGTGGTAGAGTCAATGTAGGTAAGTGTACCGTTGACCTCTAAATTTCCATCAACCGTTAAATCACCACCAACTGTAGCAGCGCCAGTAACAGTAAGATCGTTTCCAATGGTTACATCACTTGGCAAACCAATTTGGAAAGTTGTTCCCTCACCAGCAGAACCAGTAACTTCAATCTCGTTAGTGGTACCTGTAACCGCTGCAGCGTAGTTACCAGTGGTATGAGTACCCAGGTCTACCGAATCTGCTTGAGTAGTAACAGCAATGTTAATATTGCCAGTTCCATCAAACGATGCGGAACCTGCTTGATCACCACTAATCTGAATAGTACGAGCAGTTTCAAGTGCAGTAGCTGTAGCAGCATTACCAGTTGTATCTGAACTGATTGTACCAGCCAGTCCAATACTGAAAGCTGTTCCTTCACCGGCTGAGCCAGTAATTGCTATGTTGTTGTCTGTATTAGCAACACTTGCAGCATAGTTGCCGGTAGTGTCTGTACCAAGTGCGACACTATTCGGCTGGATGGTCGTAGAAATACTGGCGGTGTCACCAGCATTAACAAATGTAGCAGAACCAGTTACATCACCAGTCAGCTCTACAGTAACAGCAGAAGATAGGGCATCTGCTTGAGGAGAACCGGTTGAACTAAAGGTAATTGAACCGTTAGCGTTCCTGGAAATTGTAGTACCAGTTCCACCAATAAGCGTAATTGCATCATTGGATAGTGCTTGATTATCTACCGTTAAGGTAAGTGTAGCACCGCTGTCCGAGCCTTGAGCAAAAGAAGATGAAGATAAATTATACAAATCTCCTGATACATTAAAGATAGAGGATCCGTCAGAAGAAAACAGTTTCTTATCAGGAATGTTGATCGCCAATTCACCAGCTGCAAGAGAGCTCGGAATCGCACCCGGAGTTGTACTCCTTTTCAGCTTAATTGTAGAAGCCATAATAGTATACCTTTACTTACGTTTAATTTTACCGGAGTGAGAAAAACCGGTTATAGATGTTTTATTTATAAGTTTTTTTTGCTCTAGAACAAGTTGAAGTTCTTTAAGCTCTGTGTTGCCATTACGAATTCGGTCGCTTAATACTTTGTTATTGTTAGTCAGGGACTCAATTTTACGTTTTAAACGAACTTTGTCTCTTGTAAGATCCTTAATAATGTTGTCATATTTGTCAAAATCTTTAAGTTTTTCTTCTAAATATTTAACTTTAGTGTTTAACATAATGTTTTGTTGAGAGAAATCATTAATCATTTCTTGTTGTTGTTTAATGAACGTTTCTAACACCTGTTCATTTTCATTCATGTAAAGTTACCACCATCAAGATCATTAAATTCAGGTACACCATTTGAACCTACTTGCATTACCTTACCAGACGTACCAGTTACAAAACTTAATACACTACTGTTGGACGCAAACAATATACCATTTTCAGTAAACGAGGTTAGCCCAGTTCCACCATACTGAGTTCCCAGTACATTTTCAAGTACCAAGTTAGTTATACTAACGTTGGCAAGAGTAACGTCTCCACCATTTATCGAAAGTGATCCAGACGACGAACCAAGTATGATGGCTGTGTTACCACTACCTAATTTTACTGTTGATGCAGATATCTGAACTTGCTGCCCATCAGTGTCCTGAAAGGAAACTGACCCAGCATCTGTAGATATGGTACTATCACCAAGAGTAATAGTGTTGCCACTTAGATAGAGATCTCTCCACGATCTTTCGGCGGTACCCAGGTCCAACGAAACGTTGGATGCGGGAACAATATTAGTTGTAACAAATTCTAAATTAGAAGAGTCTACTACTTCGCTAAGTTTAGCGATACGTATACCACCAGTTGTTACACCATCATGTACACGTATAGTTTTGGCAGTAGTGTCGATAGTAATCTCGCCATTTGCACCAGTAAAACTACCGTGCTCGGCGGATGTACCTCTACGAAATTTTACTTCTATCGACATTAAGTTAAAGATCCGTAATCGTGTTGAACACCTACAGTAGAAGTAATAAATCCATAATCAAACTCACCTGCTGCTCCAGGATTAACCGTAGACGATATTTGTATGGAATCGCTATCGGTAATTAGACTAATTCCTGTACCGCTAGTTAAACTTCTAAACTGCAATGTACTATTTATTGTACTTGAAAATACGTTAGCTCCAGTACCTAAATTATTAGCACTAGCCACACTACCCGAGCTAACAGTCATGCCTCTTGTACCGGTATACCTAGCTCCCGATACGTAAATAAATTTTCCTGGTATGTCCGAAGGTAGATTAGTACCTATAAAATGTAGGACACCGCTTTGATAATCAAAGAACCACTGATCTTCGTTACCGCTACCAGCTGCAAATATTTGAGTACCATTTGATGTTGGGTTACCTGAATTTATACTATCAATATAAACTTTTAACTGATATGTCGATCCAAACTCAGGTGGAATCCAATCTGTTAAGTTGGTTTTCCAAGTTCTGTCTGCTGTAGAAGTAATATCAGCCGTAGTCACTTCACCCGTATATACGGTTACAGTCGATGTGTTGCTAGTCGGTTGTACAGAAGGAATACTGTTCGCTTCAGCCCATATAGTATCCCCTCTGTTTAAAAGAGGACTGGCTATGCTTTCGTTAGTAGCTTGTTTGTTGTCATTGGTGTCTGTTTTGGATACACCGTAACCTAGCTTTTTCCACAAAAAGTCTAATTTTTGAGTATCAGAAATAGCCATTATGGAGCCTCAATAGAAATAGCAGTGAGCGAATCACCACTTTCTAATTTGACTGAAACTAGCAACTGGTTGTTAAATGCGTTTGACAAGTTTTCCGAACCTAACGTCAGAGTAAATGCTTGGTTGTTGTAGCTGGTACCATCTATTATCCTATCAGCAGCGGTACTTGCACAACCATCAGACCCATTACCACCATTAGCAGTGTCTGCACCTGGTACACCAGCACCAGCATACTGTACTGATGCATTGAGCCAACCGTTGTTGCCTGATGCAGTATCAATAGCTGTACCAGGAGCCGCGATAAACAATCCTGATATGGTTCCAGTTAGCCTTACCTTAAAGTTTGCTACTAGAGTTCTTTTAAGAGCAAACGTAAAATATTGAGCACCAGATCTACCTGTATTTAAATCAGGACCTACAGGAAGATAACCAGTAGAAAGATCAGTAGTGAAGTGCTTAAGGGTGTTAAACCTCACTATAGATTCACTTGTACCAGCTACTGTTACAGCTCCGGACCATGCGTTGTTAACATAGAAGTCAGTTGATCCGCTGAACGAGCTAAGCCCAGAAAGACCCGACACCCTTGTAGCGTTGGTACTGTATGTTGAACCAAGGCTATTAGATACACTTATGTCACCTTCATCAAATGTAGGTGCTGCCTTATGTACTTGAACTTTTGTGGCGGGACTTACAGTTAAGCTAGTTCCGTTTACATTACGGATATTAAAACCAATTCTCTCTACTGTATTTATAGAAGATGAAGTTATGTCAGCGACTATACTGCCAAGCGCATAATTACTCGATACACCTGTTCCAGCGATAGGTATCCCACTGGACAACATTGTAGTTGCTCCATCAATGTTGCTATAGCTTCTACTATTAGAAACAACAGCTGAGCTTGAGGTGCCTTCATCATTAGTACCGCTTGTAATACTTGCAATAGAACTACTGTCTAAGTATGCTTGTCCTATTAAATTTGATACTGTTGAGCCTACTAATCTTACTTTTGGAGATCCGCTGTTATAATATGGGATCCCGGAAACATATCGATAAGATCCTGCAGTATCCTCTTCTAATGTAGCGCTACTGATATCTAATGTAGGAACTGACGACAGATTGTCTTTTATTATATAAACCTCGTTAGTATCACCAGTAGTTGAATGTGATAGTTTGGCTCGATGTGCTCCAGTTTGCTGACTAGAGATATCTTTGGTAATACGAGCAGTGAATACTTGATAATAGTTCTGTGGGTATGTTGTTGACAGCTCACTGTAAGCATCGCCCTCGCTTGTAACCACAAGACTAGTAAACGTACCAGTTTCACCTGTGGAAAGTGAAAACGATTTAGAGCCATCTTCGCTATTATCCCACAATGCTGTAAGCGCGCCAGTAGTTGCATCATAAACGTCACTAACAACATCTGTTGAGATGCTAGTAGTAGTATCATATCTCCTAGCAGTAGATGTATTTAAACTATCACCTGCGCTTACTGCACCACTAGTGTAATCTGTAAATCCATAAGCAAGTTTACTTGTGTCTTGTGCTGAAGTCGATAGAGTAAGAGATTTGCTACTGAGTCCGGCTGGAGCGGCTGGAATGTTTTTTAGGGTAAACGTAATTGTATCAGTATCTTGTTGGGCTGTAATATCAGGAGTACCGTTTGCAGTCATCGTTAGAGTATAATTACCTACTGACGCTGATTGATAATCGTGTGTAATTGCAGCTCCAATACTTCCTGCAGCACTACCATTTTCAACAACAGAATCATCATTACCATCACCCCAAACGTATGAGTAACTGTCTGCATTTTGAGTTGTGTTAGTTACAGTAACTATTGCTCTATTTGCACCAGACAAGTCAGCTTGCTTATACAATGTAAGAGTGGAATCATTTGAGGCCTTTTGACTAGACGTTGTTGATGTGCCGTTAATTGACGCTCTTACATCTGGCTCTACATGCACTGTAAAATTTGAGCTGATAAACGGGCTCTGAGTATGGTTACTAATTACTCTTAGGTTACCTGTATAGTCAGCTGAATTACCATTTGCTTGATCAGATGCACTTAATGTGTACGTGTGATTAATTGTTCTACCAGTATCACCACTAGCACCAGACCCTGCGTTTACTGTTGTTGTTTGACCGTCACCCCATGTCCACAAATACTGGATTCCATATGCTGAATAGCTACCTATAGTGTTTTCCGTATTGTTAGTTGCAGTTACAACCAACCCACTGCTAGCTTCTTCGTTTATTCCGCTTGTAGTACTAAGTGATGTTTCTGGTGTATGGGTGTCGTACACCTTTATTGTAACAGGACTAGCTGAAACTGGAATCACAGATGGATTAGCAGTAGAGTGAGAATCCAGATTCATGCTTACTGTAAAAGTTTGCTCTGTCTCAGTAGCCGTGTCAAAAGTATGCTGCAACCTACTACCAGCTGAGCCCCCAGATGCAGAATCATTTGTTATTATAACATCACTACTACTATCACCCCACGTAATCCTATATTGTATGGTAGCAGCACCTATTTCTGTAGAGTTGTTCTCGAGATATACGGGTGAACCATCATCAACAAAGGTTATGGGTGATCCACCTGTACTAGCACCATAGATTTGAAACGAAGCAGTTGGATCAGCAGTATAGACAACTACGTAGTTTGCTATAGTAGAGCTCGCTTCACTACCAGAACCTCCACCACCATCGTTATATGCTCTTACTGTTACAGTAAACGGACTGCCTACGTTAGTGCTGTAAGTGTGTGATGGAGTTGTATCAGTGGTCGCTATAGTAGACGTACCATCGCCCCAGTAAATATCGTATTTGTTTGGATTACCTTGTGTAGTCAAGGTGAGAGTAACTGTAAACCCTGCACCTCCTGCCAGCGGAGTACCAGTAAAAGAGACATTTTTTACAAACGTGTCGTTTCTAACATTTTCAATAACTTCATTCAGATCATCGATGACATCTGTAACAGTTTGTGTGTTAGAGAACCCCTGATAAGCACCGTGTGTAGTCCAAGATCCGTCAGATGGACTGCCAACAGTTATAGTATTGGCTACAGAAGTGTTACCGCTCTGGCCGACCTGGCTTTGACCGCCAACTCCAGATGACGAGATAGTAATAGTGCTGGAGTTTTGAGAAACCGTTACTCCGCTACCAGCTCTAATGGTTTTATTGTTAGCTACTAAAAGATATTTGTCGAGCTCGTTTCTTGTAACTACAGTTGTATCGCCACCACTAGTAGTTGAACTTATAGTAGTCGTGTTGCCAGTTGAACCTATTTCTATCTCTTTAGCTATAAGTTTTACAGGCTCGTTATTTGCATTGGTGACAAATAAATCACCTGCATTTGTTACAGATAACTTTACGCCCCCAACATAGATTGTGTTACCACTTAGGTATAAATCACGCCATGACCTTTGAGGTGATCCTAAATCGTAGGTGACGTTTGCACTTGGAATTAAATCGGATGACAGATTGGTTAAATTAGCAACCTGCAAGTATTGATCTAATTGACTTGTATTTGCAAAAGATGTAGTATTAGCAACTTGAAGATATCTGTCCAGTTCACTTTGGGTGATTCCTCCACCACCACCTGACCCAGCAGACCCCACCCACTTACCAGACGCAGCATCGTATTTTAGAAAATATCCATCTTGCTTAGCGCTATCTCGATCTACATCGTCTAAGAACTCTAATCTTACTTCACCTGAACCGGCCGAACCGCCACCAGCAAGGTTTAATCTAGAAACTTGTGCTGAAATCGCAGCTCTAAAATCTTCAAACTGCCTAAGCAGTTTGCTTTCAATAGGACCTACGTCGGGTGATTCACCGTCCTTACCAGGCTCACCTTGAGGGCCTTGCTCACCGCGCTCACCTTGATCACCCTTTAGACCTTGAGGACCTTGTTCTCCGCGCTCTCCTTGTTGGCCATCTAAACCTGGATCGCCTTTTTCTCCCTTCTCACCCCTTTCACCGCGTTCGCCGGTGTCTCCTTTGTCTCCTTTAGTACCTTTAAGGCCTCTGGGACCAATAGGTCCTATCTCACCCTTAGCCCCTTTTTCGCCTTTCTCACCTTTTGGACCTGCTTCACCTTGAGGTCCAATTTCACCTTGTATACCCTGTGGACCTTGAGGTCCTTCTTCACCAATAAGACCAGGTGCGCCTTGCTCACCTTGAGGACCTTCAGGTCCTTCTGGTCCGATTACGCTGCCTAGATTAATCTGTTGTTTGTTGGAAAAAGCAACGATAAGGTCGTTGTTTTCAATGAGTACACCGGAAATAGATATTCCATCTTTTCCGTCTTCGCCTTTGGGTCCTACGGGTCCTTCGGGACCAACGGGGCCCTCGGTACCTTGCTCACCGGGCGGTCCTTCTACAAGTAATGGGAGTCTTGCTAGCTCTTTAAGCTCCTTCCTAAGACCGTCGATCTCGGTCTTAGTATATTTAAGGAGTAAAGCTAGAAGTTTAGCGCGTTCGACTTCATTCATCATCGTCCTCGATGTTCTCAGAAGCCATCGAATCCATGAATCGAGTCATACTTTCAACTAGTCTTTTTTCTTCTTCGCTGATAGTAGGTTGTGGTACAAATTGTTCCTGCTGATCTTGTTGATCTTGCTGTTTGGGTTGATCTTGTTGTCCGGCTTTGTAATCTACTACTCCACCTAGTGCACCTTCGTCATCCATTTCCTGGCGTTCAGCATCAATCTCTTTATCTACATTCTTAATATCCTCTTCGGTCATACGAAGAATGTTTTCACGTACCCACTTCATAGAATAATATTTGCCTACCAAGGGATCAATCTCACCTGCAAGGCGGAGACGCTCTGTCATAATCTCAGTTTCTTTTAACTCAGAAAAATAATTGTCCTCTTTGAAGTCGTAGTGAATGGTGTTACGCATTTCTTCCCAATCAGCTCGGGAAAGTACACCTTTCAATACAAGTTGAATTTCCAAAAGACCATCGAACAGATGAGTAAATCTGCTTCGAAGACGCTGTACAAACTTGTTAAACTTTATCTCGTCTCTAGTAATCTCTGAAGCTCGACCAAGATTAAACTGGTTGTCTGCTTCCATACGAGTAATTGGTACGTTAAGAGACTTGTACAACTTTCGACGGAAGTAATCTACATCTTCCATTTCGCCAAGGTTCTGTCCACCTGGTAAAGTCGTTATCTCAGTGCCTCTACCGCCTTCTCTACGCGGTAACCAAAAGTCCTCTAACATTGTCATAAACTTACGATCGTCGCGTACTTCGCCTGTAGCAGCGTCATACACCAGCTTATTCTTATGTTTGACCATCATGTCTCGAAGATACTGTTCTGCCTTCATCTTTGGCAGGTTACCAACGTCGATATAGAAGATTCGACGCTCTGGTGCTCTTGCAAGTCTGTAGATTACAGTTGCATCTTCGAGCATTCTAAGTTGGTTGAGAGGCTTGACAGCTTTGTGCAGATGGCCAAGGATCATTTTGTTCCTTGAATCCATCAAACCACTGTGGATGTGACTAATACTATCTACAGCAATCTTCACACCTTGCTGTGAGGTAGATGATATGCCTTTAGGATTAAACAGATAATATTCTTTTTGTTCTTTGTTGTAGATTGTAGCACCAGTACGAGGATCCTTAGACTTTACTTTTTCTCGTACTTTACGTATCTTACGTGGATCAATGTACCTAAGCTCTTTAATACCGTCTCTTGGATCTTTATCGTTAATGATGATGTGGTGATATAGTCTTCCATCAACATACCAACGTCTAAAGATATCGTATCCTTTATTTGAAAAGTCAAGCATTTCAAGAATAGCTTCAAACTCTTCTCTAATCTTGTTCTTAATAGAGTTTGGTTGCTTAAGGTCATCCAATACAATTTCAATTGGATTTTCTTCCGTCATTACAATTGCTTCGTTCACAACGTCCTCTACAGCAGAATCACACTCTGGCTGCATTGACATTTCACGATAGCGAGAAACTAACTCTGCCTCTGACTTAGCAGTTCCATCTAGGTCTACAAAAGTACCATAGGAGCCACCTGGTGCTATTTCAATAGCACCGTCATCTGGCTGTGGGGGGACAAAGGTTTTCAGATCTTCTTTGGTTTCTTGATCTGCCCTTGTTATGTTAAATCCGAAAAGTTGCACTATGTTATCCTCAGGAAATAAAAAGGAGGCCGATATTATTTATCGACCTCATCAAACACAGTGGTTACGTCATAGCGCAAATATTTTAGAAGCACCGTCAGAAAACTTGACAGTGATATTACCACCGTTAGGAAGGATTGGAAGGCCCGTAGCTGTATCAATGTAAGCCACAAGATTTGAATCTGCTTGTCTAGCACCGTCATTTTCCGCATCACCAGTATTGTGATACAAAATTAATGCTTCACAGTTAGCGCCAGTAACAAATGCAAACTCAGCATCAGCAGCATCAAACACACCATCAGTAATTGTCTTACTTGTAAGGTTAGCTGTAGCTACTACAGCAGTGTTAGGCACACTTGATCTAAACTGATGAGATGCACTGAAGGTGTAGACGTCCGTGTCTATCAATGCGATTGTGACTACATTAGATGACAGATTTAGTTCACCACCAAGCAAAGACTGCTTAGCTTTTGTATAAAGCTGATTAGCCATCTAACTGCTCCTTTTAGTTTACAGCTGACTCTTGGTGCTCCCACCAGTCGTATGCAAACGTAATTGTGAATTCCTCAATCGCTTCAGCTTCCCAAGCAAGATCAATTGGTGATACTGCAACTGGGTACAGACCATCAAACTTATAAGTTTGAATGACTCCACCTTCTTTACTGTATTGCTTGACTTGCGCTTGAGCCTTGTATTGAGATGGGTTAACACCATACTGATTAATATTTTCAGAGTGGTTGTTAATCCGATGACTCCAGTTTTCCATTGCATTGCGGATCTTGAAGTCCTCATCATTCATTACTGTTACAGTCCAGTCATCAAACGTGCGGTTACCAGCAAGTTTGACCTGACGACCAAAGTAAGGAACTATTACAGTACCAAGTGTTGATTGTGGAATCTGTCCTGCCCGTACCATAAAGGGAGACTTAGAGATCAAATCGCCACCATTCAGAACACCGCCTGCTGGTTGAAACAATTGGATCTCGAACAGAGAGGGACGTGCCCCTCCCTGTGCAAGCTCACCCCTAAAGGTGTTTACGTTAAAAGCCATTTTTATTCTCCCTTATTATCCAAACTGACCGACGACTTCTTCGAACTCGACACCAGTTCTAACGGCAACAAAGTTAAGCTGAATAAAGTTAATCGAGCGGGCTGGTTTGACGTAAATGTCTCCGACAAACTCATTTCGATCAATAATTTCTGGAGTGTTGTTTGTTTCGTCACAAACTACTCGGAAATCAGTGATACCTCGTCGACCCTGTACATCTCTCAGGAAGGGCTCAACCAAATTGACAAACTGTGCTCTTGTAAATTCATCGTTGAATTCGAACAGGCTTTGTCTAGCTGCGATTGCAATTGCCTTTTCAAGGACGATAAACAATCGACGTACGTTAATGCGATCAAATGCACTTGGGTGACCAAGCAACGTCTTATCACCAAACAGGATTGTGCCTTCGCCTGGGAATGTCGTTACTGGGTTGACACCATTCTTATACAGTTGATCTCGCTCAGTCTTATTAGGGTTAAATGCAAGACTTACTACGTTCTTAATTCGACCTCGAGTAAGACCGGCTGGCGAGTACCATGGATCTCGTACTTGATCTGTGCGAGCCATTGTACCAGCGGTATCGCCGTTCAATGGTACCCAACGGTACTGATCGTTGTACTTATCGTACTGATACTTGTAACCGCTATCCAGTACTGCATATGAGGTTGATGGAAGAGTGTTTCTAAACTCGATAATATCATCAATCTCTGCAGAAGTATAAGAAGTATTGTTAACTACATCAGCCTGTTCAGGTGAAATACAAACTACACAGTCTTTTCTGTACTCAGCAATATTGTTGATCAAGTGGATTGCAGTAGGTGAAGTAGATGATCCCCCAAGAAGCAAGGAAATATCAACTTCCTCAGAGCTCTTAAACAGATCGTAAGCCAGCTGATATTCACCTGATGTGCCAGCAATTCCATCAGAGCCGCTAGCTAGTGAGTTAGTAATTGGAGTATTACCACCACCAAATGCTGTACCGGTTGCAGAAGAACCCGCACTAGTTACGCCAGACGGGTGACCTGCCCACCACAAGTAAGATGAACGACGGTTCAGTGCTTCTTTGTAGTAGTTAGATGATCCATCTTCATTCTTAGCATCCGATGCCTTGGAAACAGCATCAAATACTTCAATAACCTGACCTTTAATATTGGTCCATTCACCATCTTCGTCAACAACTACAATGTGCATTTGATCGTTACGACCTCCGCGAGTAGTTGCAAACGGTGAAGTACCAGGAGCAGCAGTTACAAAATCATAGTACTCCCATCGACGCTTAAGAGCAGTAACAGCATTTACAGTGTTACCAGAGTAGGAAGTAGTTAATACAACAGAAAGACCATCACCTGCTACAGATGATACCTTGTAAATATCTTTATCTGGTCCAACCTGAAGTAAATCCCCTGCTGAAATTACAGCAGCCTGGTTTGCAGAGAATGTAACACCGTTGTTACCATTTACTGCTGTGTAGGTACCAGACAATGTAGATTCAAAAGCGGTGTTACTTGGGCAGATTGAATACTTGAGTGAGTTACCAAGTGCACCCGGATACTTAGCTATGACATCACCACCACCAGTAATTCCTGATGAATAGTTGGCATTGTAGTCTTCTTCACTCTTTACAAGAATAATAGAAGCATTAGCATTAGCGTTAACCAGGTTTGTGTTGTTGATACGTACCAAATGAAGTGTATCAGAGTATGCTAAGAAGTTAGCAGCTGTAAAGAAATCCTGAAAGTAAGTTCCGTTTGGCTTTTGGAACTGACCTACAAGCTGAGCTTCGTTGCTAATAAGAACACGTTGCTCAACTGGACCCCAACGGAACTGACCGGCAAAGCCGCCAGCTGTCGTTTGCACTGCAGGAACAATCGCGGTGAGATCAATCTCACTAATATTGACTCCTGGAGAAATCTGGAAGGCCATTTTTGTCTCCTCGTGGTTTTTGTTTCTCGTATATTTATAATTTTAGAAGTCTACGACATCCTCGACGTCATACTGATAACCTAAAGGACCAACCGTATCTTCCGCATGGTAAACATCGTGACCGTCATTAACTATACCAAATGGTAAAACATCATCTTCAATCATTTTTTGATTTTCTTGATATAGTCGACTGCGGACATCGTTATCAGTAAGTTCGATAAAGAAGTCTTGTCTTACTAACCACGAAAACAAAACGGCACACATAACAAGGTCATCGTGGTGACCTTCTTCAGCTTCATAGCTGTTTCTCTTATTTATGAAAACTGAGAGTTCTTGCAATAGGTCGTAGTCGTTCAATATAATCTTATCGTTTTCAACTACATCTTTTAAGTGTGAACATCCAACTCTTTTTACTGTCTTAGTTGTCTTTACTCCAAGTTGGATACGATGTGAAAATCCTCCTCCAACTTGTTGTCCACCTCTACCTCTTACACTAGTAGATAGTATATTTTCGTATTCGAGATCCTGTTGAATGATGTTTGCAACAGTTTCACCAAGATCATTTAGTTCAACCAACACAAACGCATTATTATACATTGTAGCAGCGTTTACAATAACGTCTGGATAAAACATTGGAGAGATTTCTTTCGAGCGGTATTTCCCCACAATCTTATAAGGCATTTCGGTAACATCGAACACTAAGAAAGCACTGTAGTCTAATCCAAGACCTCTAGCCGAGTCTACTGTTATTACATATAATCTATCGGGTTTTGGTTTCTCGTAAATATCAAATCCATTACGAGTTTTTATTGGATGGATGAAAGGTATTTGTGCTAGCTTTCTGCCATCGATAAGAGTCGCAGTACTTCCAAGGAACTCACATTCAAATTCTTGTCTAAACTGCTCTTCGCTGGTATTCTTAATTGTGTCCTTTTTCCACTTTTCATCTCTGCCAGGTACGTCTGACCAATGCACACCGTGTCTTACATAATCGTTGTTACCCTCTTCGCTGTCTACCCAAATCTTATAGAACATATTCATTCCATTTGGAGTAGACGTGATTAGTACTTTAGTAGTAGTACCAGATGAAATTGTTGGAAATACAGAAGCAAAGAATTCTTCTTGTAAGTTGTTTGGCACGAACGCAAACTCATCAAGATAGATTAAGTTCTGAGATGTACCTCGGATGGCTGATGATGATGTGGCTGAAGCAAGGATCTCTGAGCCATTCTCTAACTCAATGTTACCTTTGTTCCATTCCTTAACACCTTGTTGCAACCATTTAGGAAGGTGCTCGTACGCGTTTTGAATCCTACCAAGAATTTCCCTTGCTTGAGCAAGTTTGTTAGCTAGGATAGCAACACTATACTGTTCATTAAATAGTACTTGCCATAGGATGTATGCAGCTACGGTAGTTGTCTTACCAACCTGTCGAGGAAGTTTACAAATAACAAAACGGTTATCATCAAACTTCTGTACCATCTCCTCTTGGAAAGGCCAAAGATCAAAGTTTACTAGACCGTAATCAACGTGAACAATCTTTACATATTTCTTAATAAAGTAAACGGGATCGCGGGAGCATTTGATATACTCCTGCACCTGCTCCTGTGTATACTCAACAGGAACGCCAACCTTTTTAAGGTTTTTGTTACCAAGATAGTTTTCTATAGCCATAAGCTGTTGACTTTTTTTGGAACACGAGGATAATAGCCGGTGTAGCCGGATTAAGACTTATCTTCTAAGTTATCCTTTAACATATTCTGTAGTTCGGTCGTAGACCCAACGAAGAGAGCGTTGGTTACGTTATTGGGACCTGACTGTGCGTTATCTTCTTGTTTGAGCTTTTTAACTTTCGCCTGTACTTCAAGCAAGTCTTTGTTTGCATCTGTAAGGGTCTTCATCAGTGAAGCTACTACTTCAAATGCTCGGGGATGTTCGCTTGACTTAGCAATCTCTACTAGCTCATGGAGAGCATGAGAACCATTTTCAATGATGTCGTAAAGATTCTCTCTAGCATATCGATAATCGGTGTCAATGTCACCGGTATGATCTCTCCCTTCACGATTTGTTAGTTCATTCCTGGTTTCTACAGCTACTAGCTCACCTTTAGCTTCGGAGATGCTAGCTGTATCTTCAGGCATTCCAAACAGATCGTTTAGATTGCTTTCAAGTTTTGTTTTAGACACTATCAGTACCACCACCGAAGAACTGCTGATCTTCGATAAATCCATAATCGTCAATACTACTTATCTGTTCTGGTGGTACGGTAATTGTTGAGTCGGATGTCGGAGTACCGTTAGCAGTTAGTCCAGGTGTGGCAGTGAGTATTGATGATATGGCTGAAGACGAGCCATCAGTCGTTTCAATGTTAGTGGTAGCAATAGCTCTTTTAATAACACCCTGAGTTCTGACTGGACCAAACAAGTATCCTTTCACGGTAAAGTTTAAAGTATGGATAAGAGCTCTTCTAGTTGAGAAGTCCCCCTCATATGTGTCCTCAGTCGAAATGTCATTAAATACGACCGGAACATCCATTTTTAACTTTAGCTCTGGAATAAGATTGACACTATTTGTCCATTCAGGTGTAAAGAAGGGAAGTATTCCTTCAAGTATCTGTACACCATCATCCGCGTTCTTTACAAACACAGACAACGCAATGTTTATATCAAAAGGCACTGGCGTATACTGATATTTTAGTTTGTCCTGATCAGTATAAGTGTATACGTTTTTAATAGTAGAAGGTAATTTACGCGTTGAATTATAATTCATTGACGTAATCTCAAAAGACATTCTAGGTAATGATATTGCAACATCGCGATCAAAGTTTGGATCTTGAGCAAGTCTTACCAGAAACTTTTCTTTTGGTCCATACGCAATTGGAACCCTAAGTGTTTGGATTCTTTCGCCGGCAGTATTAAATCTCTGCACATCAATGTCGTTAAACATTGTACCGAACATAATGATGTATTTTCTGATAATACTGTGATAGTAAGTATGTCCAAACATTAGAACCTATCTACCTCACTAAATGGATTGGACTCACTGAAGTCCAATACAGAATCAGCTTCAAATTGGAAGAATGTATTGTTAGCAGCTGGTGCAGTTGTTGTCAATTCAAATTCTTGTAAGATACTATCACCATCTTCGCTCTTGACAATACCTGATCCATCTTCGAGAGTGAATTGATATATCAATGTGTTTAGACTAAACTGATCTTCAGTTGCATCTATTGCACTATCACCAGTATTAATCTCTTCGCTGCTGTACTCATAAAGTTCGCAACGAAGGTCATAAGACTGCATTCTACCAAGCTGAAAATGTACAGGGCGGTCATCGACATACATTACTTCGAATATCTTGTCCATCATAGGGAAATAGATCAGATCTCCCTCTCTTGGACGGTTCAGGGTGTTTAAGTAGTCGTCACCTTCCTGTACCCATGCTTCAGTTGCCGCATCTCCAGTTAAAAACTGTCGACTTGGTTCATTGTTGTCACCATCTTCAAATACAAGATTGTAACCAACCTCGGTCATAAGTTTGGGAGATGTTAGAACTTGATCAAATCTCTTTCGAGACACCGTCAGTACAATTTGATCTCGTATCTCTAGCCCAAACTTACTTAAAAATTGTCCGTCTCCTTCAAAGCCCTCCATAGACTTTAAATACATTTCTATATCTATGGCTTCTTCAAACTTAGATAATGTATCTTCACCAAATAGATGATCATTCTTTACTAATGATCTTGGCAAATACTTTACATCGTGTCCGTATATCTTGATTGATTCAAGTATAAGGTCCTCAACGACATCTTGCTCGCGAGCAAATCCATAATTGTTGAAATACTTATTTAACATATCAACCGGTCATATCGCTAACTGGAAGTGAATAACTTGAAATCATTTCGTCTTCTAGCCTTCGAATCTCCTCGGTAGCTTCTTCCCATATCTTTTGACCGTTAAACGTAAGACCACCAGGCATCTGCAGACCTTCAAACTTTTTTAAGTTCTCACCCCACTGCCTTTTTATTAAAGAAGTAGTGTATTGCATTAACCACCTATCAGACCACACATCTGCATATGTGCCAGGATCGGTTACTTTATAGCTATCAACTATAAGATAGTTGCCTACAGTAACATCGTTCCAGGACATATCAATATGTACTTTGTTCGTATGACGATTAAACCTGATGGGCTGCTTTCCAACAAATATTTCCTCCAACTGAGCAACGTGTCTCATTGCAGTAACGTAAGGTACGTAAGTTGTAGAGGAGAAGTCAAATAGATCGTTCAAATGTATTTGATAACGTACATTAAAAAGATTAGAAGTTTGAGTGGAGTCACCAACATCGAATACACCGACGACTCCGATGTAAGAATCGTCTAACGTAATGTACTGGTTGATCTTATCTTCAGCTGTGATTTGATGCTTAAGCAGCACCCTCTCTGAACCATCAAAGTGGTAGTCTCTATAATAAAGTAGAGATTCGTCAATTCTATCTTCGACTTGCTCGTCGTCCACATTGATATCTACGACCGGCTTTCCTAACCTTCGCAAGCAATGTTCTTTAAGTTGGTCTCTAGAAGTTGGGATGGCCATAGATCACCTCTGTTTCTTCTATTTATCTACTAACTTTCTTTGTGACTATGATCCATCACATGGGCTTTGAATGTATTAAGCACATTATGTTTGTTGTTCAACCAAGTAACTATAGCCTCTCTAGACCCATGAGTCACTAAAGTTGCTTCATGCTGCATAAAAGCTGGAAAAATTACAAAACTTCCTTTTTCTCGTTCACATCTACCAACTACGCTATCGCCGTCGTATATTAATAAATCTCCACCGTCATAATCTTCACTATCAGACATATTAATAGACATTGTTAACACTCTAGTAACATCAACCGCTGGTACTACATCCTGGTGTTTTTTAAAAAAACCTCCTTCAGCATAATGTACATATTGAAAATGTGACAATGAACTGTAGTCTAAATGTTGATAAATAGACTTATAGTTCTCAATTATTAGAGATTGAAGAATTTGAGTAGTAACAGGGAATTTTGAATAATCAACCATGTGTATTTGGCATTCGCGAATGTTGGGATCGTAATTACCACCTTTAGTTACGTCTCCGTTTGTGATTAAAGCATTGACTTTGTCACGACTGTACATCTCTATATCTTTCTTTAAAAGTTCAACCTCGCGAGTCGGTAAGACACCTTGACTTATAAACGTTTTCATGCAAAAAATAACCTTAGGTACAACATACTATAACTGCCCGGATCTGCTAGAAAGGTTTTTAGAGAAGCATAGCAAATATGCAGATGAATTAATTGTAGTTGATGATGGATCTAAAAAACAAAACTGTATATCCAAGTACTCAGACGTCGATAATAATGTAAAACTGTATAAGGTACGTAAAGATATAGGATTTAACTCTCACGGTTGCAGAAATCTCATAGCTAGCGAGGCTTCAAACAACTGGATAGTTTTGATCGATATTGATCGAGAGTTTGATAATCCAGAATATACTTTCAACACTCTGTCCACTAGAAAACTAAAAGAAAACGTACGCTACTTATTTATTACGCATTATCGCAAATTATCCAATGATACTCACGCTTCTGTAAATGATTTTCTAATTCATCGTAATCATTATTTTAGTGTAGGTGGTTATGATGAGGAATTAGTAGGACAAAGATGGGGTGACAGAGAATTTTTAGATCAGCTTAAAGTCATGGGAGGAAAAGAATCTTTGTTATATGATATTGATTTAATTGCAACTAGGAACGCAAGTTTGTTACCGAGAGTAAGACACAAGGTTGTTTGGAAAACTGCTGAACGCAGTCATTTTAAATTGATGGAACAAAGAGCAAAGAAACCCGATCCAAATAAACCTATCCTACAATTCGAATGGGATCGACTGTTTTAAAATCTTTTAGAGAAAAACTTGTACCTTTCATCTTGTCTAGCATTACCATATCATTGTTCTTCCAAACAAGCACCTCGTTATCTTCATAAAGAAAATCACAATCTTTGCAGAAAGGTACCTCATCAAATCTTTGCTCAGCATGCATTTGCCTAAGCCACTTGTATCGATTACCGTTCCAAACCTGCTCTAAGGTTAGTTCTTTCATTGATCCTAAATCAGCGTCATCATCTCTACCTAACGTCTGACAGCAGGGGGCTATGGACAGTGTGGTACCATTTGTACCACCTGCTCTTACAGTTAGGTCCGGTGAGAATGGTCTTCCACAACTTCGCTTTTCTCCTTGCCGCTTATAGTCAACCTCGTAAATACCAGACCAGTTATGCATCTTCCATATTTCAGCATAAGTGTCGGCGTGATTAATGAAATTAGCTCGGTATAGATTAACTTCTTCGTCTATGTTGTTGTTATCCAAAATTAAGTGGTAGGAGGCGACCTTACAGTCGGCGTTTTTCCACATAACATATTCTTTCATTGACACAGCGTTTTCTCTAACATGGTCAAACGCATCTCTGTTCATCCATTTTTTATACGTCTGCTGATTGTATCCTATAACAGAAAACCTAGCTAAACTTAAACCAGCATCTACACAGTTCATCATATACGTACCGTACAGATTGTATCCATTGGTGTAGATGAAGGCTTGAGCTCCGTGTTTCCTAACAATCTCAATATACTTTGGTAAGTCTTTAGCCAACGTTGGCTCACCAGATCCTTCTAGGTTAACCACATTAAGACCAGCCTTAGCACACTCTGAAACCACATATTCAAAGTTTGCTAGGCTCATTTTCTTTAACCAATTTTTACCCCGGGCACCAGTAGATCCATTAGTATTGGTTTGAGGACACATTTCACACGTATAGTTACATCCTCCGTTAACTTCAATTACGGCTCTATCAATACTTAAAGGTATACTATAATCAACCATTGGGTTTGTTATACAAACTATGCATTGTTGGGTTACTGTAAGTATCTAACCAAGCCTCAAGCTCGTTATTATATCTAATGCAACGAGCTTTGGATTCATTTACATATACTTCAACACCCTTTTTAAAAAGGTTATCAACATTATGTTCAAGTGATGCTGTTGGCACTAAAAGACGGTTTAAATTGTGTCTTTTACACATTACAATTAATGGTTTCCACATATATTTAAATAATTGATGGACCATACCATCATAACCAATACCAAATCTACATTGTCTGATACAATCCAATACCTCACATATTGGAGTACGGTAAGTAACCTCCTTCACAGTGTAGCCATTATGCTGTAGATAACTAATCACACTATCCCATCTATCATGAGCCGGATCTTTTTTTTCGCCAGGAAAATATGTGTTGTACTTGGATCGCCACAATACAACCATGTTAGTGTTGGTTGTATCTAAATTGGTATACCACAGTCCGTGGAGAGGATTAAATTCATCTAGGTTGTTAACAAATCGGTATGGAAAGTTACTGTTAACTTTATACGATACTTCAACGTTGTCTAATTTGCGCATCGTGCTGTACACGTATTGCATCCGGTCTATAATAGTTTCCGGATCTTCAATAGATTCTTTATAATCTTCAGAATGATTCCAATGAAAGGTAATATGAGTAGGTGTTTTGTATTTAAGTGAAGACGTATGAGCATAGCCTAAACCCGTGACAAAGTCTCCATAACCAAAACCACAACGCCAATGTATGTCAAGCATTAATCTTTAGGGCCAATTGCATCCAAATCAAAAGGTATTTCATCTGCACATTCTTCTATTAACGTCTTCCAAACTGTCTTATTAGGCACAATAAAACCAAGAGTTATTCTTGGATTTTTAGTATAAGCAGTGTGCCAAAACAAATCATCATGATCCTTTTCAAGCGAAGAATAATATCCAAATCTGAAGTTCCAACCAGGATTATCATTTAAAGTAGTAAATGTGTCTGTACGTTTATCATAGTATCTAAAATAGCCCTCACCGTCTATACTGTACGTTAAAAGAAAATTAAAACCATGCGCATTTCCATTATGATGCCACCCAATATAACCATTATTAGGATAAAAATTACATAATGCGTTCATATGTGAACCAATGTAACTCATTAAAGGTCTAATTAACGGCGATGCCAATTCATGCCAATAGCTACCGCCTTTCCTAACAGCATAGACGGTATCTAATCCATACCCAGCTTTGGGAACATTGTAGTCTGTCACCGGATACTCTAACGCTCTATAGAGATAATCATCGCTATAAGGCAAGCAATCAGTAATATTTTTATCTGTATCTCTAATTGCTCTTTTAGATAATTTATCGACTACCTCTGGATCTTCAAATACAGTTTTAGTTATATTGGATAGATGCTTTAGAAGTGTAGTGTTTGTCATCAAAAGCTGGTTCATTTGCACAATTCCTTTCTATTTGTTCCCATACTTTAAAATTCTTGTAAATAGCCCTTGGCACTTGTAATACTACGTGGTTTATCAGTACCGTGGTTACTACCATCGACCATAGTACAGTTAAATCTTCTATCTCCCAGCTTAACAGCTCCAGTAAACTTTTCAAAACCTGGAATAACTCCCGAATATAGTTTCCAATGAGTGAACATATCCCACTCTCTCCATATATCAGAGTATTGCTTATATGGCCATGGTGAGCTCCATTGCTTGACATATTCACTCCACCATGTCTCCATAAACTCTAAATTGTAGTCAGTTTTTTTGTACCATGCTACAGCACCGTTAAAAAGAGGATAATGACCATTATCCTCATCTATGTAATACAAGTCAGGAGTGCTTATAGTGTGATGCATATTCTCTGCCATCCATATATGATCATCAAGGTCATTAAACACGTCTTTTATATCTGGATGTATAATTAGGGAATCAACGTCGTTATAAAAAGTTTGGTCATATGGAGTACGAGCCATGCACCACATTTTGGCTCTGCGATGAATTGGTATACCCGTCACGACGTTATCAAAAACCTGCTCCGCCCGGTCATCAACATAACATTCGTGGGTAAACAAAGTAACATTAGCTTCTGGATAAACGTCTTTAAGAGATTTAGCTGATTCAATGCCCATCTCATAATACATTTTCTTTTTTGAAGCGACGTAAATAAAGCCACTATTCATTGACAATTACGTCTCCTGGTGTTCTGTTTCTTCCACGTAGTCTAGATAATCACAATAATCCAGGTTTTTAGAAGACAAGTAAGTTCTAAAATAATCCGAAGCTATCATATGTAGAGTCATTTCATCAGGACATCGTCTGACAGATGACTTAACTTCTGAAGGTGCTTCTTTTATAAATTGAAGTTCAAACATAGCACTTTTAATATCAAACAATCGAGTTAATCGCCTTATTTCTTGTTCTTTTAATTTATCTTCCTCAACTCTTTCTTTACGAGCATTGTGCTCTTTAAGGGCACTTTGATAAGCCGCCTTAATATCAGTTAATGGATAATTTTGGCAGATCCAATCAAAGTATTCGTTTACACCCGATGCCTCCCCTTCTGGTACCGTAAAATCAATTTCTACAGTAGTACCATCCTTTTTTACTCCTCTGCATCTCATAGTTTCGGGATTCAGAAACACAGGGTTTATCAATTTCTCATATCGCATAATAATTCCTTAACCAATTCGTCTCCATAGTGTTATTGTAGATATAGTAGATGTGCCAGAATCCACGGTAGGCACAGAACCTGTATATGAAGCGCTGCCTATATAATTTGCAACGCCAGTATAGTTAGCAACATTAGTAAAACCCTGTGGGCCATAAAAGGTGCCTGGACCAGCAAAGCCAGCGGCCCCATAGTAAGCTGCTGAGCCATAATAGGTACCTGGGCCGTAATAGGTGGCAGGTGCGGTTCCATAATAAGTAACGAAACCTGTATATGCAGCCATACCGTAGTAAGCAGTCGTGCCAGTAAACACTACTTCCTGCACGCCTGCATAACCCGCCGTGCCAACAAATGTGGCGGGGCCAACGTAACCAAACGGGCCATAAAAATATACGGTACCAAGATATTGACTTGAATAATAACCTCTCGCCCATCCACCAAAATAGCCCGCATAAAAATATCCACCGTAAAAATATTGTGAATTCGCGAAACCGACTGTTCCGGCGTAGCTGGCTACACCATAATAATTTGCGGGACCATAAAAAGTGGCCGGGGTAGGGCCTATATAGGATATCGGACCATAGTAGGTAGCAGGACCATAGTAAGGAACAGGACCCGTAGAAGACGTAGGTGTAAATCCATAGTAAGCAGTTGGGGCGTAACTAACAGTTCCGCCGATATAGGTGGCTGGCCCATAATAAGTATTCGTGCCATAAAAAGCAGCTGTGCCAGTATAAGTTATTGGACCTACATAATCGAATGGGCCGACATACGTAGCTGGGCCAGTAAATCCAGTTGGTACGCCAACTACATCTCTACGAGTGTCGACTACAGAACCAACGTTGGTCCAAGTACCGGTTACAGGAACTGAAGCTTGGAATTGATATGTACCTATTTCAGTTGTTACTATTCGTTCCCTCACAATCTCTGAAATTGTGTCTATTTCTGTGTTAGACATTAACTGCAAGGTCCCTTGAGATTGTTGCTTCAACGGCCGTTGAGTCATCGTAGTGTCGTTAGCTATTTTTTCATATAAGCTATATGTTGTCCCATTAGTGGGATCAATTTGATCATTAAAAGTATGAATTATAGCCCAAGTACCTCCATACGTTCCAGCTGGAGAAGAAGTATCAATTCTATATGCGCCAGGTGCGTCGTTATCAACCATATGGGCAACGATATCATCCGCTAAAGCGTGCATTTCCGTGTTAGAGATTTTTCTAAGACTTGTTGATGAATTATCCCAGGTAAATGGTCTATCTGAAAACGTTCCATAATTAGAAGTTAAATCTTGATACAACGTGGTAGTATAGGTTGTAATTGAAGTATCTGTTGATCCTACAGCCTCTGTCCTCGTATCATCTATAGTACCAATTGAGGTATAGTTAGCGTTAGCGCCTGCCGTGTTAGCAAACAAGTTTCCGGGTCCATCAGACACAGCAAACTTTTCAAGAATTTTATCAGCTAGTGCTGTAAATTCTGTATTGGAAATCATTTGAAGCATGCCACCAGATGGGATAGCTTTAAATGTTAATATATTTGGTCTAGCCATTATTAACTACCCCATACAACATTATTTGCTTCATCGCGAATAGTTAGCGTTCGGTTTGAACTGTCTTGCAACGTAGTAACGATAGCGGTAGTTACAGTAATCGTATTAGCAGTAATATTGTTACCAGAGAGAGTAGTGCCGCCCCCGGTTACTGATAATGTTCCAGATATAGTAACTGAGTTGCTAAAAGTTTGAGTCCCTGCAAAAACATTGTTACCGGAGGTACTCGCTGCATCTCTCAAAGTTTTATTAGTAACAACTCGCCACGTATTGAAAGAGTCTGATAACTCTACATTAGCAACAGGAGAGCCAGAAAATACTATTGTCATACCTTAGCCTCCCCACACAATGTTGTTAGCTTCATCACGTATAGTAAGTTGTCTATTAGAGCTATCTAATAACGTTCTTGTTTTTATAGAATCTACGAACATTGCGTTAGCTGATTCATCATAGTTAAATCCTGAATCTATAATTATCCTACCATTCATGGCTGCATGCGCACTACAATTATAATGCAGCACCGCAGGTGCATGATTTGGAACCTGGAAAGTAACCAAACCTACTTCCGCTCCATTATTTGTTACACCGTCGTTGTAAGCATTTCCTGTGCCAGTAGAATTTATAGTTTTAATATAAAATGGATGGCCGGACGCATTTACGTTAAATTTATAAACCTTTCCTCTTGATAGCAATAAGGTGGGATTATTGTTTGTTGATGTACCACCACCGTTAAACTGATAAGCACTAACTCCATCGTTTACCACATTAAACACTGTAGCGGTACTGTTTGCGGACAGTGTCTCTGTACCCGGATTAAATGTAAATTGGGCATCTACATTAGCGGATGTCATTGTACCACTGCTAATTCCAGTAAACGGAACAAATAACTCTCGGTTAGCTCCTCCATCTGTGGCCACTGAGGATCCAGCATTTGTTAAATTACTACCATCCCCAGAGAAAGCTGTTGCTGAAAGAGTACCGGTCGATGGATTAAACGTGAAATTTGAATTCACATTGGCACTCGTCATTGTGCCAGAAGATACACCGGTAAATGGTACAAACAAGTCGTGGTTAGCTGAGTCTGTGGCTACTGTTGAACCAGCATTGGTTAACTGACTACCATCACCGATAAACGTGTTTGCTTGCACAGTTCCCAGTTCAAATGAAGTATGAGCAGTATTAATATTACCTTGTACTTCTGGATCATATGACTGGAAAAACTTGAACCGCTCATCAGTAACATCAAAGAATACACCCACGTGAGTGTACCCACCAGCTGCTTGTCCAGTGTTTCTGTTTGACGCCCACCCTGTATCAACGTTAAGAGGAGCGGCTCCTCCGGTCCAAATATCTCCAGCTGTATGACCAGTGTTGGCCACAAACAGAGCACTAATACCCCATCTCAACGATTGCTGAGAAGCGGTAATAGCAACGTTAGCTGCTTCTGTAGTTGAGAAATTGTCTAACGACCAAGAGAAGGTATCTGGATTACCGGGATTGGTATTGTCGATCTTTACATAAAAAGTTACAGTATTACCACCGTTGTAATGACCTTTAAAAGTAAAGTCATTGAGACCTGTTACGGCAGTTGAATTTGCTGTGAGTGTATCACCACCGTTTAGATAAACAAACGAATCATCAATAGATAAGTTGGTTAACGTCGTGACGGTTTCTCCACCTAGAACATTAAGGTTTCCATCTACATCTAAATTACCACCTATATGGGCGTTGTTAATGACACGGAAGGATGGTACCGAGTGGTTTTGCTGTTCTATTACAACTATACCGTTAGCAGAATCTGACACAACACAAAGTCCAACACACATCGGGTAGTTTGGATATGTCGGTGGTGTAGTAACCAGCTGACCGTTTGCAGATGCACTTACAAAGAATCTTTCGCCTTGAGTGAGACTAGATGTATCTAATCCTCTCAAAGTACCAGATACTGCAGCCCAACCATAAGAACTGTTCCCAATCGAACTTGCAGCTAGTCCTGAAATGTTGTACTTGCTAGCGTTTGAAGCGTTAGCTAATTGTGCATTTGGAACACCACCTGTTGAACCACTTAGAAACAACGGTTGACCAAGATTGATTTGAACACCACTGTTATTGTATACTCGGATATACTCATTCTGGCCAAGCTCCATTTCAAGGCCACCCTCACTGAATACAGTCAGAGATTTATGAGTATTATCGAAGTACGTTCGACCTTCTTGAGCAGCAAGACTGGCATGTGTTGCCCCCTCGAAGTCTAGAAACTTAGGGGTGCTGTTAGAGGACCTTTCAATAATTTGATTGGTACGATTCAGCCACGTAGAAAACGTGTCTGTACTTACTACATTTGCTAAATTAAGTGCCATTATACGCCTCTAAAATTACTTCGACACCAACTGTTGTAAAAGCTGCTTAATGTCTTGGATATCGTCTTGAAGGTCTGAAACTTTTTGCTCTACAAGGTCGATCCTTTGAGCCTTCTTTTGTTTTATTAAATAAGCCTCGTATCCCTGCCTATCGGTATTAACAATAGCCTTACTATGACGATCACGAATTAAATCTTTATGATCTTTTACCTTGATACTATTCATTATGCTAACGCTATTGCTCTAAAGTTACGGAATGTAGGTACAGCTGCAGATGATGTCGAGTACATTACGATTTTAATACTAAACGTAGTAAAGTTATCATACGTAACAGAGCCGCTAGTATATGAAATATCATCTGCATAGTATTCGTACTCATTAAACAATGAAACTGACTGATTGACCGTAATACTCGGTTGTCGTCTAGTCATTAAGACATATGGTCTTTCTTCAAAATTACTATCATCCTCACTATTTATAACTCGGTAATAAACTTCAACCGATGCACCCGAAGGCATGTTT